>MDTC01194744.1_pt1 | contig 50755 bp, 46 predicted proteins | sample 811181 | NCBI WGS metagenome assembly MDTC01 (sample SAMN05326644, study PRJNA326480) | marine metagenome | isolation source: seawater | place: Pacific Ocean: North | collected 2011 | reverse complement strand
CACCATAATGTCACACCATTCAAAAACGCCGCGACTAGAAGAACTATTGCCGGAAGCACTTTTACCAGAAGAGCTTTTACCAAAAGAGCTTGTACATGACAAGCTTTGGCAACGCGCAGGCCTATGGCGGGCGTCGAGTATCAACAGTAGCTTCACAAAGGGGGTGCCAACGGGATTTAAAATACTGGATGAGCATCTGCCGGGGCAAGGCTGGCCGGCGGATGGCGTCACGGAACTGTTGCATGAGCAGTATGGCATCGGTGAGTTGAGGCTGCTGGCCCCTGCCCTCGCCCGCCTGAGCCAGGAGCAAAACCGCTGGTTGCTATGGGTTTCCCCACCCTACATTCCCTATCCACCCGCCTTACTCAATGCGGGCATTAACCTGACTTCGGTTCTGATCGTAAAACCAAAAACCCTGGCGGATACCCTGTGGGTACTCGAAAAAGCACTGACATCAAAAAGCTGCAGCGCCGTGCTGGCATGGCCAGGCGACATCAATGCAAAACAGATCAGACGATTGCAGGTCGCAAGTAAGAAAGGAAGTAGTTGGAGTATCCTGTTCCGCCCCAGGAGCGCGGCACAGCATGCGTCGCCGGCTGAATTACGGATACAGCTTTATGCCACACCATCTTCTCATACACATACATCTATCAATCTCAAAATACTTAAACGCCGTGGTGGTTGGGCAAGTGAGGTCATTAAATTGCACTTCAGCGATAGTTTGAACCGGGTAACTCCCGACTTTCAGGTGTCTTTTAAATAGCAGCTGCGGGCTTTTTACGAAGAGCCGCCACGGGTGCTTAAAGAACCGGGGTTTTATCAAATTGATGGCAGGTCCTATGGACTCAAGCTCCTCTGAGGTTATGGTCAAGAAAGGCTCCGGTCTCTGGCTATGCCTGTATTTCAAGCAATTGCCCGTGGAGATATTCTGCCGCGGCGGGCCAGCTACAGGTACGCCAGTTGTGGTCACTGCCCGGCAACGCATTCTCTACAGCAACCAGGCAGCAGAGGATGTCGGTATCCGCATCGGCAGCAGCATGAATACTGCTTACATCTTGAGTAGCGAAATAGTCAGTTTCGAGCGAAATGAGGAAAAAGAATTCTCTGTGCTTTCTCACCTGGCCCAATGGGCATACCAGTTTGCGCCGGGTGTTTCGATAAAGGCACCGCACAGTCTGGTGCTTGATATCAAAGGTTGCCTGAAACTGTTTGATGGCCTGGAAAACCTGAAGTCACAAATACGAGAGAAGCTACCTGAGTTGGGATATACGGCAAACATCGGGGTCTACTCTACCCCCCTCGCAGCGCTTTCTTTTGCGGAAGGTTCTGCAGAAGCCCAAGGCAGTCAGACGCTGCAGTCACTACCCATCACTTGCCTGCGAGCAGACGAAAAGATTATTGAGTCCCTGGGGCAATCAGGTATCCGCGATATCGGTGGGTTGCTTGAATTGCCCATGGATGGCCTAAGCTGTCGTTACGGCATCTTTTTTGCTGATTACCTGCAACGCCTTATTGGTGAAAAACCGGACCCGCAAAAATTCATCAGTGAAGTTCCCCGCTTCTTCAGCGATATAACATTTCTGTCTGATGTCACTGACATTCAGTCGCTGATGTTTCCGGTGAAACGGCTATTATCTGAGTTGTGCGAGTTCCTGCTGGCACGCCAACTCTGCATCAACCAGATGACATTTAAACTTTCCCATCAAAATCATGAGCCGAGGAGTTTCAACATCTACCTTGCTGATCCGGAAAATGATGCTGCGATGTTTCTCATGCTGACTCAACTGCAATTGAACAAGGTCACGAATATGCCTGAGGTTGATAATCTCTGCCTTATCGCCAACACATTCTATCCGGCAGATTCTATTTCTGGTGATCTGTTCCACGGCGCCCATCTTCACGGACATGTTCGCAGCAAAACTGACAGTTCCAATCGCCTGCTTAACATGTTTCGTGCACGACTGGGGCCGCAGAGCTGTTTTGGTTTGTCTCTGGCAAATGATCATCGTCCCGAAAGGGCATGGAGATCCGTTCGCCTGAACAAGAAAAACTACTGGTTTCCTGACGACGAAAGAGAGGCAAACCCAAGGCCATTGTATTTACTCAATGTGCCACAGAAACTCAAAACGGCTGACGATCTACCCTATCTTGGCGGGCAACTTGAGTTAATCCGGGGGCCGGAAAGAATTGACTTCGGCTGGTGGGATGGAAACGATTCTGCACGAGATTATTACATCGGCCGACATCAGTGCGGCGCACTCTATTGGATTTTTTTTGAAGCTGACGGTAACAACTGGTATTTGCACGGCATTTTTTCCTGACGGTCGGCTCAGCGTTTCTGAAGAGTTCTGTTCAGACAGGAAACGAGACCTCCCCTGGGTCCTTATTTAGATTTGCTATTGAATTACGGCTACTGCAGCCTTTGTAGGACGAAAAGACTAGACTCACTGGATGGACAGCCAACCTAAAGACAATGCCAAGTACCTGGAAAAAAAACGGCAGTACGACAGTATGATCACCCTTTACGGGCGGAAACCCGTATTGGAGGTACTGCGGGGCTCCAATACTGAAATACACAGACTACATCTGGCGACTTCTAATAAAACAGCGCCAATCATAGATGAAATCAAGGCACTGGCGGACACCAAAAATATTGAAATCAAATACCACGACCGGGCAGCACTTTCACGAATATCAAAAAATGCAAAGCAGGATCAGGGCGTGGCTGCAGATATCATTGCACCCAATTACAGGCCCCTTAGCAAATTTTCGCCAGCCCCCGGGGGTGTGCTTCTGCTGTTGGACCGAATTACCAACCCGCAGAACCTCGGCATGATTATTCGCTCGGTCGCTGCATCCCCCATATCTGGACTTGTCCTACCTAAATCCGGTTGCGCGAGGATCAGCCCATTGGTCATCAAGGCGAGTGCGGGAGCTTTGTTTAAGGCAACTATTTATCACTGCGAGGACACAATCTCAGCCATTCAGGAACTCAAAAACAGGGGAATGACAATTTATGGGCTGGACGCCGATGGAGACATACCCCTGGCGGAACTCAACAATAACCAGCCGCAGGCGCTGGTACTAGGTAATGAAACAGATGGACTAGCCGGAGATGTTATAGACGCCTGCGATCAACTTGTTATGATCCCCCTGGCAAATCAGGTGGAATCTCTCAATGTGGTCGCAGCAGCAACACTGGTGGTTTTCCGGGGCCTTGTTTAACGTGAATTCGATCGGGGCTGGTATACCAAGCCATTTTCAATTATTGTTGCGCCAATTTTGCTATCGCGATATCCGCCGACAATAAGCTATTCATGAAATATATCCTTGCAGTCTTTACCCTGCTTACATTTCTCTTCCTTTCCGGCTGTGGCAGTGAAGATGGGTTTACCAGAGAGCCACCTCCCGCTGGCATATTACAAGTGCTCAACGTGATCCCGGATTCTCCGGAGCTGATCGTAAATTATGAGAACCAGAACGTTGGGTTTATTGATTTCGGCAAATCTACAGGGCTCATCGAGGTTTTACCCCTGGTGACCCGATCACTGCGCATTACCACGAATGAAAATCAGACAGAGACGCTGCTGGTGAGCGGTGATGTTCGTATCCCCGTCGATAATCTCTTGACGGTGGTAATCGCTGGCACCATGACAAGCCCTGAACTGATACTCATTGAGGATGTACCACCTGAATATGCTGATGACGGGACCATTTCAAAATTGCGATTCATTCATGCAGCGACCTCGGTTCAGACCAGTGTTGATTTTCACCTGACTGAAAATGACGCCCCTGCAGGTGAACCAACTGCATCCGTACCGATAAACTCGGTGACAGAACTCATCAGTATCGAAGCATCAGAAACCGTGCGCCTGAGAGCATTTGATACGACTGGAGATGCCCTGTGGGACTCAGGCAGTTTCTTGCTCTCCGCCTCAACCAGTCAAATGTTTGTATTACTGGACTATTTTGGCCCCGGTGATAGCAAGGTGCGCGCTGTTTCCATGACCTCGTCAGCTGCCGAAAACTTTCCTAACGAAGTGATAACCAGCTCGTCTCGGTATGCCAACATGATATCTGACCGAACCGCCGTTGATTTTTACCTTGGTGGGACCCTGATGGCCGAGGATATGCTGTTTGGTGATGTTGATACCTACCAAAACCTTGTAGCCGGTGAATATGACATTATGGTCACGACCGCTAACGATATAGACGATGTCATTGCTGAGACGACATTCACCGCCGAAAGTGGCCAGTTCCATTCGATTATCGCAACGGGTGTTGGTGACTCCAATGCGGTTTTAGGTATTCAAGATGATCTCAGGCGTGGTTCAAGCAGGGCGAGGGTTGCCTTTACCAATACGTCACCTGCAGTCGGGAACGTTGATCTCTATATGCTGACAACTGGTCAATCTGTCGATGATCAACGTGCCCATATTTTATCATTGGTCTCGCCCGGGAGCAGTGACGTCAGGGTGAGTGAAGGGACGTACGACCTCGTATTGACCACGGCTGGCACCAACACTATCGTCTTTGGCCCGGAACAGATTAGCGTCAACAACAATAGCCTGTATCGAATCTATTTCACTGACTCCGCCGGTGGTGGAGAGCCTGTTCTAACCTTGCCGGGCGATGAATTCAGCGCCGACCTATAACGCCTAGACGATCCAGGTCCGAACTTTCCAAAGCGTGGGGCCTCCCCTATTATGCGCACTATTGATCGTGGAGTTCCCGTGGCAACACCCCTTGGAGATATCACTGTAATTGAACTCGACAGCTGGATGGCTGCGCCCAGTACGGGTGCTATTCTGGCTGACCTGGGTGCCAGAGTCATCAAAGTTGAGCCCCCCGGCGGTGACCCCATGCGATATACAAGCCGGAAACCAAAATCTGATCATGATTTCCAGGATTACGATTTTCAGTTTGACGTTGATAATCGTGGTAAGGAGTCAATCCAGATTGATCTCAACAAACCCGGTGGCATAGAGCTATTGCAAAAATTATGCACTGCTGCTGACGTATTCATGTGCAATCTGCTTAAGTCCAGGCAGGAGAAATATGCGCTGGAGCCCGCCAAACTGCTGAAGTTAAATCCACGGCTGGTTCATGCCACCCTGACAGGTTATGGGACGACGGGACCAGATGCATGGCGTCCAGGCTATGATGTAACGGCTTTCTTTGGCCGCTCGGGGCTCTATGACGCTATGCGTGAAGGTGCAGACGGGTTGGTGCCTCAGGCCCGGCCCGCACAGGGTGATCATGTCACCGGCCTGGCATTTGTCAGTGCGATACTTGCCGCCTTGCGCCTTGCCGAGAAAACAGGCGAAGGCCAGGTGGTTGAAACTTCCCTGTATGAAAGTGCGGTCTGGACTCAGGCGACCGACTATTCAGTAACTGCCGTTGACCATGAGCCGGTCAGAAAGAGAGCCAGGCACGAAATGCTTGCGCCAACTTCAAACCGATATCCCTGCGGGGACGGCCGATGGGTTGTTTTCAATATGCCTGAAGCAAAATCCTGGCCGCCTTTCTGCAAGGCCCTTGGGCTCGAGCGCTGGCTTGAGGATGAGCGTTTCATTGATGCCAGCAGCCGTTACCGTCACATGGAAGAGCTCACGGCCGGCGTTGATGATGCCCTACAGAGTAAAGGTCGTGATGAATGGGGCGTCATCTTTGATAAAGCGGGGTTGATATGGGGTCCAGTACTGGGTCTTCATGAGGTGCCCGATGACGAACAGGCCAAAGCCATTAACCTGTTCCCGGTGCTCGAGGATGAGGCTATTGGCGAATACGCGACGGTCGGTATACCCATGCGGTTTGCGAATGCAGACGTGGGGCCAAAATCTAGATCACCACAATTGGGTGAACATACAAGTGAAGTATTGAGCTCGTTCGGCCTTACGGATGAGGAAATTTCTGATCTTCGTGAACAGCAGGTTGTGATCTAAATTTGATCAAAAAAACCATATATAACACGTTGTATATCAATCGATTACCGCTCATTACTAATATTTTACATTCACTCTGAAATCGCTGAACTCTGCTGTTTACAACTGGCTAAATAAAGCTATGAACAATTTGTCAGTGATCATAATGTTCGTTTTTGGTACCTGTTTAGCCGGTGAGTCGTTTACATCGGGTGTATTCAAGTATATCGATGAAAACGGACAGACAACCTTCGCATTTGCTCTCTGTGTCAGTAAGAAGGTCACGGTCAAAAAAGAGCAGGATGCTGGACCAACCGTCGAGGAACAGATGGCGTCGCTTGACGCTATCGATGGAAGAATTTCTCGCTTAAATCGCCAGTTCCGAAAAGTTCGACTTGAGCAGGAGCAAGGTCTGCTAGCCAATACGGACCCGGATGCTCAAAGGCAGATCAGGAATGGGTACCAGTAACACACCAGTGACCTGCTGAGTTAATTGTCGGAACTAAAATCCGAGCGAAGGAAACTGGTAGATGCCTCCATATCGCTCCTTGGCCACTCTGACGAGAGTTAGAATTTCTGCCACAATACGGCTCCTTTTACCTGGGATCACATCTGGGAGCACATCTTGAGCCTCGAGACTACTGCGCTGCCTACGGCAGCATTGCTTAAATCACGCAGGGAAACCATCGCCATTGCCGAATCCTCCACCGGCGGCCTTATCGCCGCCAGCCTTCTGGCTGTGCCCGGTGCCTCGTCCTATTTCCTTGGTGGCGCTGTAATCTACACGCGGGAGTCCAGGAAGATTTTTCTCAACCTGCCAATGGAAAAACTCCAGGGTATTAAACCCCTGTCAGAGGAAATGGCGAGGATTTTCGCCGCGACGGTAAGAGATGATATAGGTGCTACCTGGGGAATCGCTGAGCTTGGTGTCGCTGGTCCATCGGGCACGCCCTATAGTGATGAGGTGGGGATCACTGTGATTGCGATCGCGGGCCCCGTGACTGCAAGCATGACCGTACGCACGGGTGACAACAATCGTGAGGGGAACATGTATAGGTTTGCGGAACAGGCCCTGTCACTCTGCGAGAATACTATTGGACAATACGACGTGAGTTCATAATCGGGTTGGAAGGCAGTCTCGGTAAAGCTTCACTATCCGAAGCCATCACGTCATGTCTCTTTTGCTTTAGGTTAGATAAACTACCCGTCTGTCCTCGCTGACATTAACTACAGGTCGTGGATTACAGGCCTATTGTGATTTAACAGTCGAAGTGGGCCCGTCTATAATTTCTCCGGACCAAACCGTGAACGAAACCGATTACAGCCGATTTGTCACCCTCTCCGGAAGCCTCAACTTCCGCGATTTCGGTGGCTACCGAACCAGAGACGGTCGGCAGGTGAAATGGCGCACCCTGTTTCGCAGCGGCGCCCTGTCGATGCTTAGCGACGAGGCTAAAGCTGGCTTCGGCGAACTTAACATCGCTGTTATCTGTGACCTGAGAAAGGCGGATGAAGCCACCAGAAGCTCAACCCCGGATCTGCCACCATTCGACTGCAAACGGAACATTCCAATAGAGCAGGCAAGCAATAAAATGCTTCGCGAAGCCATGATGGATAGCAACAAGACCGCTTCTGATCGTATAGGGTTCGCCATCGAAACCAATCGTGAGCTGGCACGAAATCACCACAAGGAATATCGCCAGCTATTTGAGATTTTGCTGGAGACTGATGGCGGATTTCTTCTCCACTGCTCCGCAGGAAAGGACCGTACCGGATTCGGTGCGGCATTAATCCTTGCGACACTCGGTGTCGATGAGGAAACCATCATGGAGGACTACCTGCTGACAAACCAGGCGCAGTGCCTTCAAGACTTCACCGAATCCACGTTGCGTCGCTTCTATGGGGAGCACATTGATGATGCCAGCATGGAGGTAATTGGTGGTGTTCGACAGGAATTCCTGCAAGCAGCACTTGATGAGGTCAAGGTGTTGCATGGAACGATAGCGGGTTATCTTGAAGAGATCGGTATCGATGAAAACAGCAAAAACGAGTTGCGCCGCAAACTGCTGGTCTCCTGAAAAATCCTGACACAGTCATAAGCTAAGGCTTTATTGGATATTGGTTTTAAAAATATTAGTTTTAAAAGACATTGGCTTTATCGCCGCACTGCCTTTACAAACACCTCACTTAAAGCCTGGGCAAGTTGTTGGTAGCTATAGGGTTTCTTTAGCAGCGCATAGCCGGTTAAATCCTTGGGTCAACTGACCCTGCTTGGGTAGCCAGATGTCAGCAGAACCTTCAACTCCGGCATCCTACTCACTACCGCTTGTGCTAAACCCACGCCACTCATAGTGCCCGGCAATACGACGTCAGTAAACAGGGGGTCAAAACTGGTATCCGATGCCAGCTGCTGCATAGCCTCATCCGCATTTTCAGCTTCCCGTGTCTCATAGTCCAGATCAGACAAAAGCTGGACAACCAGTTCACGTACCGCCGGCTCGTCTTCCACCACCAGCACTATTTCGCCGTTCCCGTACAGCACCTCGTGTGACTCGCTCACTTCGGGCTCTACGGACGTGCTACTAAACTCAGGTAGGTGTGTGATGTCAGCTCATATGGCACCGTCTGGCCCTGTTTGCTAAGAGACACTTCTGCTAATTTAAACTGAAGCAGAGGAGTTTCAAATGAGCATGTCAAACACAGAAAAGCACGTTACAGGCACCAGGGACATGTCACGGCTCCAATTTCAATATTTTTAACCTCGCTCCGCCGGGAGAAATGACTTCACCTACTTCGTTCTTCACGAATAATTCAACACTGACAACGGCGGAATCAGCATCAATGTCTACAACGGTACCGCCTGTGGTAAGCACTTCACCCAGATAAGCCGCCCGTCTGTTGCTATAGTTGAAAGACAATAACTCGCCTTGACCCTCCATCCAGTTCAACGCGCATTGGCTCATCCAGTCCCCCTGCAAAGGGCCATCGATAACGATTCCAGGATGATGTTCTACCTCTGTTGTATAGCTTTCATCATAGTGAATCCGGTGAGCATTCCAGACTGCTGCGTTGTAGAGAAACAGACTGACATTTGTTGCGCTGTGTTCGCGCTCAGGCAGCGCATCGCCGACATTAATATCCATTAGTTCACTCATATTCACCTTGCTATAGCTGTTTGAATTTCATCAAGCACGGGTTCGCCTGATTCATTGGTTATGGCAAGGGTCCGAACAGTAAATATGAGCGGGCCCGTCGAACCTTGTTTTTCATACATATCAGTTATTCGTTGTGTACCATTTAATCGATCGCCTGGTCTTATGGGTTGATATTGGTGAATTTCCGTCCCGCCAGCCATGACTCTTTTCAGTGGTAATCTTGGCCCCTGCCCGCTTCCCCGGGGTAATCCATCGGGCCGAAGATTTTCTATCTCCCTGATGGTGCTGAAGAGGTTAAATATGAACATAGGTGGTGCCTCATCACCTTCGAGGTACTTCCTCTGACGCTGTTCGGTTGCAATGGCATATTTAATAATATCGCGCCGGCTGATTTCAACGGACCCGGTTGGTTCTGCTTTGCCGATCCAGGCACGATGCTCCTCTGTCAACAAGTCCTGCATTGGTTACCCCTTTCATTCACTTGAACTGACCCTTGGGCTATTTTCATGTTGGCCTGCCCTGAAGGCAACAGCATAAGTATCACTGCTTGCAGGTCATAAGAATACTGTATATATTAACAGGTCTGTATATATAAACAGTTTCCCCATGGAAGTGCGAGATCCTTCGACTATCGCTCAGGATGACGGGCACACGGCTCAGGGTGACGGGCACTCAGCCCAGGGCTATGCGGAGCTGCACTGCATCAGCAACTATTCATTCCTGCGTGGCTCATCTCACCCGGAGGAACTGGTTTCCCAGGCATCAAGGCTCGGGTACGCAGCACTGGCCATTACTGATGAATGTTCAATGGCTGGTGTGGTCAAGGCACATACCGTTGCCAAAGAATGTAACCTCAAACTGGTTATTGGCAGTGAGTTTCACCTGGATGAGAATATCCACCTAGTGTTGCTGGCCAAGAACCGTATCGCCTACGGACAGATCTGCAACCTGATTACCATTGGCCGGCGCAGGGTAAAGGGTGAATACCAGCTTGCAATCAGTGACCTGAAATTCGCCATGGATCAGTGCCTGGTGATATGGATTCCCAACAGAAAAGAGCCCCATCACTTAGCCTGCGGAAAGCAACTGCAGCACCTTTTTCCAGGCAGGCTCTGGCTTGGTCTGGAGATCTTTCCTGACGGAAATGAAATTGAATGCTATGAGCACGCACTCACCCTGTCCAGTCAATTGAAATTGCCCCTTGTGGCTGCCGGTGATGTGCATATGCACCATCCTGACAGGAAGGCCTTGCTGGATATCGTTTCCGCAATACGCATGCGCCAGTCGGTCCAACTTGCCGGACGTTTGTTGTTTGCTAACCGGGAAAAATACCTTCGTCCCGTATCGGTAATTGAAGCCTTCTACCCGGCTGAACTGCTTGCCAACACGTTGAAGCTGGCAAATCTCTGTGACTTCTCCCTGGATGAGCTTCGTTACGAGTATCCGGAAGAACTGGTGCCAGCGCACCTCAGCCCCTCAGCCTATTTGCGACAACTGGTAGAAGCAGGTGCAAGTGTGCGCTGGCCTCATGGAGAAAAGCCTGAAATAAGGGACCTGATTGAGAAAGAACTGAAGCTGATTGAAGAACTTCAGTATGAATACTATTTCCTCACGGTTTTCGACATCGTGCTTTTTGCCAGGAGTCAGAAAATACTATGCCAGGGGCGAGGGTCCGCAGCCAACAGTGTTGTTTGCTATTGCCTCGCAATTACCGAGGTTGATCCAACCAAAATCAATCTTCTATTTGAGCGGTTTATATCAAAAGAGCGGGATGAGCCACCGGATATTGACGTTGACTTTGAGCATGAACGTCGTGAAGAAGTTATCCAGTACATCTATAAAAAATACGGAAGGCACAGGGCAGCTATTGCCGCTACCGTAGTAACCTACCGGCCAAAGAGCGCGATCAGGGATGTCGGCAAGGCCCTGGGTTTGGACCTACAGCTCACAGACCATCTTGCCAAGTCCCTGTCCTGGTGGGACAAGCGTGAGATATTACTGACAAGATTTGAGGAAGCAGGCATTAACCCCCGCAGCCCCATCATAGGTCAGTTTCTGCAACTAATTGATCAGATACTGGGATTCCCACGGCACCTTTCGCAACATGTTGGCGGTTTTATTATCTCCAGCGGCCCGCTTTCCCATCTTGTGCCTGTAGAAAATGCTGCCATGGATGAGCGCACCATTATCCAATGGGATAAGGATGACCTCGAGTCCCTGGGTTTGCTTAAAATTGATGTACTGGCGCTTGGCATGTTGACCTCGATTCGAAAAAGCCTGCACATGATCAATGCCTACCGGGGAGCACAATTATCACTCGCGTCAATCCCTGTTGAGGACCCGCTGACCTACCAGATGCTGCAGCGAGGAGACGGTATTGGCGTATTCCAGGTTGAATCCCGCGCCCAGATCTCCATGTTGCCCAGGCTAAAGCCGGCGAATTTCTATGACTTGGTTATTGAGGTTGCTATCGTGAGGCCAGGCCCCATTCAGGGGAAAATGGTCCACCCCTACCTCAAACGCAGAAATGGCGAGGAGGATGTTACCTATGCGAACGATGCGGTCAGGTCGGTGCTGGAGCGCACGCTGGGCGTCCCTATTTTCCAGGAGCAGGTTATTAAACTTGCGGTTGTTGCTGCCGGTTTTACACCGGGTGAAGCAGATCAACTCCGGCGTGCAATGGCGGCCTGGAAGCGCAAAGGTGGCCTTGATAAGTTTCAGCACAAGCTGGTCAAGGGCATGCTGGCGCGTGGACACGACCGGGAATTTGCGGAACGCATCTTTGAACAGATAAAGGGCTTCGGTGATTACGGTTTTCCTGAATCCCACGCCGCCAGCTTTGCGCTGCTGGTCTATGTCTCCGCCTGGCTTAAATGCCATGAGCCCGCCGCATTCTACTGCGGCCTGTTAAACAGCCAGCCCATGGGATTCTATTCCCCCTCACAACTGATCCAGGATGCGAGGAGGCATGATGTTGAAATCAGACCCGTAGATATTGAACACAGCCAATGGGAGTCAACTCTCGAGCAACCAGTAGTTACCGCGGGCAGACATCACCCGACTCATAAACCGCAACCTGTTGTCCGCCTGGGATTCCAGCGCATCAAGGGATTCAGGGAGGATGCCGCTGCACGCGTTATTTGCGCTCGGAGTCAGTCACCAATTCTGACTGTAGATGACATTGCAAGGAGAGCACGACTGGACCGGGGGGACCTGTCAAGGCTGACGGAAGGTGGGGCCTTCAAAAAACTGTCCGGTCACCGTTACCAGACACACTGGGATGCAAAAGGCATACTTCCGGAAACCCCCCTCTTGAGTCAGGTAGCAGAAGAGAAAAGCCAATACGGCAAAGTCCGGCTACCTGCGCCACTGGAAACCGATGACTTGCGGGCTGACTATACCAGTCTGGGTCTGACACTCGGTCGACACCCCATGGCCATGTTAAGGGATATGGGGGAACCTTTTAGCCGCTGCAAAACCGCCAGAGAACTGGAGGGCATTAATCATGGCCGCTTTGTGCAGGTATGCGGCATTGTCACCGGCAGGCAACGTCCCTCCTCTGCTTCCGGTGTATTATTCCTGACGCTCGAAGATGAAACCAACAACGTCAATGTGGTGGTCTGGGCCCGGATTCTTGAAAACTACCGTGCAGCAGTTATACAGGGCCGGCTACTTCGAATAAAGGGCGTAGTAGAGCGCAAGGATTCCGTGATACATGTCATCGCCGGCCATGTTGAGGACCTGAGCCAGTACCTGGAACAGTTCTCGCTAAAATCGAGAGATTTTCGTTAGACATGTTCTGGAGATAAGATAGCAGGACTTCCCCTGAGAGTTCCATGATGCAATTCCCCTTTAATAACTCCTTTGTCAGAATGCCTGATCGCTTTTTCTCCCGGCAATTGCCAACGCCAGTCAGAAAACCTGCCCTTATCAAGGTAAACCAGCAATTGGCTCGACAGTTGGGCATCGACCCGGACTGGCTAGAATCTGATGGGGGTGTGAAGGTTATCAGTGGGAACCAGGTGCCTGAAGGCGCTGATCCTATTGCAACGGTATATGCAGGCCATCAGTTTGGAAGCTGGAATCCGCAGCTTGGCGATGGCCGGGCGGTCTTGCTTGGAGAAGTTATTGGCAGTGACGGAAATCGTTATGATATCCAGTTGAAGGGAGGGGGCCAGACACCCTACTCCCGAATGGGGGACGGAAGAGCACCTCTTGGCCCTGTTTTGCGGGAGTATATTGTCAGTGAAGCTATGGCCGCACTCGGTATTCCAACCACCAGGGCCCTGGCCGCGGTAACCACAGGTGAAGATGTCTATAGGGAGAAATATTTACCCGGTGGCATTATTGCCCGAGTTGCAAAAAGCCACATTCGTATCGGCACCCTGCAATATTTTGCAGCTCAAAATGATATCGAAGGACTTGGGCTACTGGTTGAACACATCATCGCGCGGCATTACCCAGAAGCTGCAGGCAGCTCGAACCCGGTGCTGACGATGTATGAGTCAGCCCTGTCCAAACAAGCCAGTCTTGTCGCAAAGTGGCAGATGGCGGGCTTTATCCACGGAGTGATGAATACGGACAATATGCTCATGTCGGGAGAAACAATAGACTATGGGCCTTGTGCTTTCATGGACACCTACGACCCCGATACTGTATTCAGCTCTATTGATCAAAATGGTCGCTATGCATACTGCAATCAGCCTGGTATCGCACACTGGAATCTGGCCTGCCTTGGTCAGGCACTGATTCCTCTGCTTGATGACAATCGAGATATAGCGACCGGGCTTGCCAAAGAGGTTCTCGACGGGTTTCCGGAATGCTTTTTCCATGAATATATGTCGGGACTAAGAAACAAGCTCGGCTTTTCAACTGCCTGCAATGACGATGAGACCCTGGCAAAAGATTTTTTGAACCTCCTTGCAAAAAACCAATGCGATTTTACTCTGGCCTTCCGCCGCCTCACTGAACTGGCAGGCGACACGTCACATAGCTGCACAAATGCATATTTCGAGTTCCCTCCAGAATTTGCGCCATGGTTAGATCGTTGGGCTGCACGTCATTCTACAGAGGATATTTCAAGGACGGAGCGCCACTCCAGCATGAGCAAGGTCAATCCCGTAATAATCCCGCGCAACCACATTATTGAACAAGCTATTTCAAGCGCATACGACGGAGATTTCAGCCTGTTCCACCAGCTAAGCGATAAACTTTCCTCACCTTTCAATGATATTGGCGAAAATGAAAAAATAGCGAGACCGCCTTCATTAGACCAAATTGTCCATAAGACTTTCTGCGGCACTTAAAGCAGCCTCGCTAGCCACCCATCCCCAACACAATTGCCAGGGTAATGGCTGCCAAAAACAGGAAGCCGGAATCGCGAGCATAGCGGAACGCCGCCGCGGCATACCAAAGTGGCCATACATCCTCTGCATAGTGATCCGGTCTGGCTATTGGTGCAGGGTCTTGAAATCTCTGACAAAAGCCTACTGGTGATAGGATGGACACGGCGATGAGAATCAGCTAATACATGGCCTGCGTCAATATTAATGTGGCCAGCAGACACCACTGAACTGCAACCAGCCCCAGAGCGGTGTATTGAGCAGAAGGACTTCCAATTACAAGGGGCAATGATTGCACTTTTCTGGCCCTGTCATCATCAATCTTATCGATATGCTTACCCAGAATAAGGAGCGCTGGCCCGGTGCCGTAAACAAGGGATATTGTCAAAATACTCGAGCTAAGCTTTCCAGCCATGACGAAATAGCTACCGGCAACCAGCAGAGGTCCCCAGACTAGCAGCACTGATATTTCACCCAGGGCAAAGTGCTTGGGCGGCCAGGTATAGAAAATGACGAAGAAGGTACCGACCAGTGTCAGGTAGACAACACCCTCCCCGACTTCAAAGTAGAGATACAGACCGCAGAGAAGCACAATGCTCCCTGTTACACAGCCTATGACAAGAAAGACCTGACATGAAACCAGGTCATCTTCGAGGACATGAACACCGTAACGCCGCCTGAAATAGTAACTTCATCGATTCCCTTTCGATGGCCTACCCAGTCATTCAGTAGGTTGTTGGTTGCATGCACGAAGGTTAAACCGGTCAACAGAGCTATAGCCCGGTCAAGTTCAAAGTTACCATCGAGTCGGGCTGACAAAATGCCAATCCCACTGGCCATAATTGTCAGGAGCAGCACCACCGATCGAATCATCACCAGCTAGCGCAGGAACCAGGACAGCTTATTCCACTCCTGTTCACCCAGCCTGGGCGATCTAAGAAGTACCTTAGCGATTGTCAGTTTTGAGGATATGGTATTACCAGCCACCTGGTCAGGCCTTAAATCAACGATTGTAATAGCACATGAACAGGAGCAGAAAATGTTTGCCCTGCACCATTATCTCCTGGTTTTGATATTATGGAGGGCAACTCAAATCAATGTGAATCCTTTATCAATGTTACGCTATATCACTCCTGCAATAGTAACCTGCATCATCACCGCTTTCCTAACCGGCTGCTCGCCTGAAGTTGAGCAAAGCCCTGATAAAAACGCCCTGGTTATTCAGGCCGATTTCGCCGGTGAAGTAATGGTCGGCGTTGCCTACAGTGTGCGTAGGGACCTGGACATCTACAACGTGAGACCGCTGATTCCCCTGTATGACATCAGAACTGCCAGCAAAAACCTTGCTTACAATGCGCAGACCTGGCCCGCCGGTACGGTGTTTGTGTCCGTTGTAGACCCGGGTGTAGGAACCGACAGGAAGTCAGTTGTTCTGGAAACCATAAATGGACTGTTTTTTGTCAGCCCTGACAATGGTTCTCTTTCTGACCCAGCAGTTCAGTACGGTATCAGGGCAGTCAGGGAAATCGACGAGTCAGTAAACCGACGCCCCGAGACAGATTGGTCTCACACATTCCATGGACGTGATGTCTATTCCTATACAGGAGCAAAGCTTGCAGCCGGAGTAATTTCCTATGATCAGGTTGGCCCGCTACTCGAGCCACAGGTAATTATGCTGGACACGCTGGGGGCCAAACTGGAAAACGGTATCCTCCAAGGATTCGTCGTTGGTGGAACTGGCCGACTTGGCAATATTTCCTTTAGTATCGACAGGCACCTTTTTGATGATATCGAACCCGTGTACGGTGACATTTTCGAGATCAAAATCAGAAACAAGAATTTGATTGCATGGCAGGGCAATACCCCCTATGTGAAATCTTTTGGCGATGTGCCCGTTGGTGATAATCTTTTGTTCGTAAATTCCAGCGGAGACCTAAGTCTCGCTATCAATCAGGGTAATTTTTCCCACGAATTTGGTATCAAATCCGGAAAGGATTGGTCCATTGAAATTAGCAGGCAGTGACGACTAGATCGAAATTCATAATCTGTGGTTTCATCATTCTGTTATTTTCCGTGCTGGCCCAGGGGGCAAAAGAGAGTGCATGGGGAACATCAAGGTTTTCAAGGGAGGGTGACACTATTTTGGCCACTAGTGTTTTAAGCCGGGGTGCGGGTTGGTTCCCCTCAGGCGCGACCCGGAATCAAACCACGAGGTCGCGAAATTCGAATCGCCCAGGCAGTCTGTTCAACGATATGCATTTAATCTCAATACCCATAATGCATACCAAGGCCTGCGCAAAATCAGAAGTTCACTGAGTGAAAATGGAAAAGCCTTAACGAGCAGTAAAGTTGCAGATGGTCTTGTTAATTACTCCGCGCGGCGCGAGGAATATATAAACGAGTTGCAAGAGATGATCCGCTTCAACAAGCTGGAAAAACTCGATGTGGATTAGGCTCAGTCCGTATAGCTAGTCAGGCAACCCAAGCACACGTTTGGCAATAATATTTCGCTGAATTTCGTTGCTGCCACTGTAGATTGAGCCGGCACGGGAAAAGAAAAACTCGTGCACCATCTCGCGTTCTTCCTCAGAAAATTCATCTTCATCCACACCGAATGCCCTGGAACCACGAAGTCTTGTTTTCAGGTCATGATACTCCTGTACCAGCTCACTGTTCACAACCTTGAAGATAGAGGTTGCCGGACCCGGTGTAGCACCATCTTGTGATTCCTCAACCACCCTGCGCTGGGTGAGGTGCAGAGCTGCAATATTCATCTGGTAGCTGGTAATCTCGTCTCTGACAACAGGGTCAGCAAGTTTGCCGTCGAGGCTACCTATAAATTCGCGTGCAACATCCTGAATTTCCGAATCATCACCCCTAGTGCTGCCGGCAACCAGCGCCTCCATGCCGGACCGTTCATGTTGCAACAGCCTTTTCCCCACGGTCCATCCCTTGTTCAACTCTCCAACCAGGTCGTCCCGTGCAGCAAGCGCATTGTCGAAGAATGTTTCATTGAAGGTTGAAACGCCGCTTAACAGGGCAATGGGCTTTACCCTCACACCTGCCTGGTCCATCGGCAACAGCATGAAGCTGATACCCTCATGTTTTGGTACATCCCTATTGGTCCTGACGAGTATAAACATCCAGTCCGCATGGTGAGCACCGGACGTCCATATTTTAGACCCATTGATGACATAGTGATCACCATCGAGCACTGCAAGAGTCTGTAGGCTCGCGAGATCTGACCCCGAACCGGGTTCACTATAGCCCTGGCACCATTCAACTTCGGCTCTGGCTATTCTCGGTAGATGCCTCTGTTTTTGTTCATCGGTTCCGAACTCCAGCAGTGTGGGCCCAATCATGCTGGTACCAAAACTGGATAGCGCCGGTCGTGCCTGGATGGCAGACATTTCTTCCAGCAAAACGACATATTCAGCCGTGTTAAGCCCACCGCCGCCATACTTTCTTGGCCAGTTAGGGACGGTCCAGCCCTTTTCAACCATTCGATTCAGCCATAACCGGGTATCAGCGTCCTCAACTTCGATCTTAGTGCTGCCGTTTGATATTTCCCCGGGGCCCCTCGCGCCTGGCGGGCAATTATCCTCCAGCCAGGTTCTGGTCTCGGCGCGAAAGTCATTGATATCCATACTGGTCTCACTTCATCAAATTGGGCAAACACTGAAGCTATCAAAAACACATGTTCCCCGCCACCGGCGGACAATACATTTTTCACCCTATTGTGAGAAAGGGGTCTGACGAGGCTCGCTGGTTCCGACTGTCACCCCTGTCTGAACATCTGCTTTCAGATCGAGCAAAATCCATAGCCACTCACCGGGAAGTTGCGAAGCGGTGGCATTTAACCCCCCTCATATAATCGCTCGCCCGGCAATACACTTCACAAACTCTCACCTAATGTGCGAAGCTAAGATACTGGGATCAGCACCCTAATCTTGAGGTATCACTATGGCCGTTCGCACTGCTACCGTTTTTGTCTTCGTTGCGCTTATTGCCGCATGCAATCAAGAGAGCAAACCACCTGAAAGAGAGGAAGCGAAGTCTAAAGCGCCTGAACTGACCATCATGGCACGCGGTGCAGCGATTGCCGGAGCCAACGGCATCCATTTCTCACCGGATAATCTTCTCTATGTTGCCTCGGTGATGGGATCAAATATCACGGTCATTAACCCGGAAACCGGTGAAATCATTCGCCAGATGGGTGCGGCAGAAGGGGTGATTGGGCCAGACGATCTTGCGTTCAATACCGATGGCGACTTCTACTGGACCTCGATTCTTACGGGTGAAGTGGCTGGCTTCACGGCCGGCGGCGAACGATTGGTTGCCGCACAACTGACGCCTGGTGTAAATCCCATCACCTTTTCCGACGATGGCCGATTGTTCGTGTCTCAATGCTTTTTCGGCGTTAACCTCTACGAACTTGACCCGCAGGGTAAGCACCCTGCCCGCCTGATATCAGATCAGCTTGGGCCTGATTGTGGCTTGAACGGTATGGACTGGGGACCCGATGACAGGCTCTACGGACCAAGATGGTTCACCGGTGAAGTCGTCAGTTTTAACGTCGATGACAACAGCATGCGGGTTGAAGCATCCGGATTCACAGTACCGGCTGCCGTTAAATTCAATAGCAGGAACGAACTTCACGTCATGGACACAGGCACAGGTGAAATATTCAAACTAGGTGCCGATGGGAGGTCGGTGATAGCAACCCTGACCCCCGGCCTCGACAATTTCACCTTCGATAAAAATGATAACTTATTCGTTTCAAGCTTCGTTGATGGTTTCGTCACGCGTGTTAACAAAGACGGATCATCCACTGAACTGCTCCCAGCGGGAATGGCCCACCCGGCTGGAATAACCCTGTGGGAAAACCAAGTTGTGGTGGCCGATTCAAATTCAATTCATTTCTTTAACAAGACAACCGGAGAGCCGGAGCTAATACAGAAAAATGTCTTTAGTGTCGGAGAAATGGGGGGTGCCGTTAATATCACAGCGGACGGCAGCAACCTGATCCTGGTCTCATGGCTCGACAATGATGTCAGGGTATGGGATCCAAAGGTAGAGAAGGTCATTGAACGCTATTCCGATCTCGCAGCGCCCACCGCTGCCGTTCGTTATTCCGGCAAAATCATCGCCACAGAACATGGCAAGCATCGTATTGTTACACTTGAAAAATCAGGTGTCACTGAACTGTTTAATATGGAAGCGCCTACCGGGATGAGCGTACATGGTGGTTCCCTTTACGTGACTGATCGTGAACTTGGCCGCATCTACAGGATTGGCTCCAACCATGCACTCCTCACTCAACCTGAAATCGTCGTTGAAGGTCTGGACGCACCCGAGGGCATAGCTGCCGGTAATGATGGGTTTATCGTGCTGGAGGCGGCGAAAGGCAATGTTGTCGCCATCACTGAGCAGGGAGTAAGACAGCAGCTGGCGAACATTCCGGCGGGCAGTGAAGCCGTGACCGATAAGCAGCCTCCTTCCATGTTATTTAATGGCGTAGTTCTTGATGCGGATGGGACAATATATGTCACCGGCGAGGCCAGCCGAATGCTCTACAAAATCAGCCGGCCTTAAGCGCCTACTGTACGGATATGCCACCATCAACGGCTACAACCTGACCGGTGATCATTCTCGCCTTGTCTGACGCGTAGAATACGGATAGATCGCCAATATCTTCCGGGGTTTGTTCGCCTCCAAGTGGCGTCATTCCTTCGACAACCGATTCAAATATCTGCCTTTGTGTCATATTGGCGAGTTCAGGCTGGGTCGCCTGCATCTGCAAAGTTAAGAATTCCCAGGCTCGTGTCCATAGCACGCCCGGACAAATGCAGTTGACTCGGATTCGCCGAGAAGCAAGTTCAATCGCCAGGGTTTTAGTGAGGTGGACCACGCCCGCCTTCGCGGCACCATATCCCGGCATGGCCGTTGAAGGGCCGAGAGCCGCAATGGAAGCGATATTGATGATACTGCCCCCTTCTGGCAGGCTCGGTATTACGGCACGCGAGGAAGAAAAAGCAGTTCTGAGATTAAACATGAGCTGTTGATCCCACATTTCATCACTCATCCCCATGGCAGCAGAATCAGAAGCCGAGTTCTCAGCTGGTGTAATCTTAGGTCCCCCAACGCCCGCGTTGTTAACGAGCACATCCAACCGTGAGAATCGATCAATAACCTTTGCCGTGGCTTCAACCATCGAGACCTGATTGGCAGCATCAGCGACGAGTCCTATTGCATTATCGCCGAGCTCGGTAACTGTGACAGGGATGAGCTCTTCATCTAAGTCCGTAATCGCGACACTGGCGCCCGCATCGAGAAAACAGCGAGCTATACCGACGCCAATACCACGCGCAGCACCAGTAATCATTACTACCTTGCCCTTCATTGTCATGATGTAATTTCCTTTGTTTGACCGCAGCTAAACTGCGGGAGACATGTTTTTCGAGTTGTCAGTATACAGAATGTCTGTCTATAAGATGATCGGCAGGCGGGGTCTGTTCAAGCACCTTATTGATCAATACATCCTGGAACCAATCCGGATCGAGTCACCATATTGATAGAGCCATCGCCAATGTACAAGCAACTCTGAAGAATTGTTAGCAGCAGTCAGCCAGCCCAATCGCTGTCAAAAGCAGCTGCAAGTGCCAATTGGTCGCGCATGATATCCATGCGCGTCTCCAGGCCCGCCATCATTGACTGGAAACTCTTTTCGTTGACTAGGTCCTTGAAGATGGGCTCGAATCCTGGTCGCCAGTGCTGCCGCCAACCTTCATCTACTGCCCGTTGCAGGTGAATAAATGTCATCTGTCTATCGTCTTTGATAGTGGCCAGCAGAGCCTGCATATGCCAGATTTCAGAGTCAATTCTTCCGGACTCCTGCTTCTGGGCCAGCTTTGACTCTATATCTGCAAGTGCTCGCTCCATCTTTTCATGATCGCCCGTTTTCTTGTATGCATAGGCAGAAGCAAGAGCCGCTTCCAGGTAGTAGCCTTTGTTCATAGGGTCAGCCATCACTTCAAATACTAATTCTTCTGCAAGGTCATCAAGCTCACCAGCAACGTGAATTTCATCCTTGTCCCAACCGATAATTTCAATCTCACCCCTGGTGTTAACTATTTTCACCAACCCATTACTGGGTACGGCAAGCGTTTTATCAACATCATCGCCGGCAAACGCGGCTATCGATACAAGAAACGCAGCACAAGTCAGTACCACTGGCGATATAAATTGTGAGTTTTTCATAGTGTATCCAGGCAATTCCCTAGAGGTTAGATGCGGGGTACATAAAAAGGTTTATAGATCGCCGTCATTTGGAACAGAATTGCTCGCTGAGTGCTATTCATGACCGAAGCACGATCCTCGCCCTTACCATACCGGGTTGCTCTTCCCGATCTAAGGAGATTTGTTGAACAACAATGCTCCGGTTTGCCTGTAATTTGTTCAACATACGCATCAAAGCGTCGAAGGCAACCGTGTCAAACCAGATGCTTACTGCACCTGATCCCTCCGGTTGAAGTCGGTTTGGTTTTATTCCTGCCTGCTGTGCAGCCCTTGAAACGACAGTCAACAGAGATTGACCCGTTGGTGCCTGTTTAGCCCCCTTGCTTGATGCACGTGCCTCTTTTTCACTGGCACGCATGTATTGGACCAGGCTTAGCTGTCTCTCCAGCTCCGCTTCACTAGCCCGAAGGAACTGGTCCGCAGGACTCCAGATTGCAAAGTAGAAGAACAAGCAGGCAAAAAAGCAGGCGAGGAGAGCCAGCGCAGAGCGCTCCCTCTTATCAAGCTGGGAATAGCGGTCCGTCAGTCTGCTCAGGATTAGTGGCATTATCTCGCCCCCAATGACTTGACTTTTACGCTGCCTCGAACAGAACTCTCGTCCTGGGAGATGGTTCCTATTTCAGCCTGCAGGCCGTCCTTGGTGAGATTCTCAACGAACGAAACCAGTCGCTCACTGCGTGGTGCTGTGAACTGCAGAATCAGGTCACCACGACTTTCATTGTAATTGACATTCTGCAGCACTAGGTCGGACCCGTTGATTTTGACAACGACTTCTGCAAACAGGGGCAGGAACAGAGCGCTCTCCGTACTTGATCCGCCCAGGTGACTTCGCCAGCGTCTTTTAATATCGCGGACATTACGGTCACCCGGAAAAACCTCCTTGTATAGCGTTGCTGCTTCACTTTCATAGTTCGATGCCTGTTCTTCAAAGTACAGACCCTTAGCCATTGTGAACAGGATGTGCAGGGTAAAGACGACACTCGAAAGGATCGCTACTGCACCCCAACTCGTACGGCTTTTTGCCCTGACCTGCTGGACCTTGAATTCGCCCTGCAAAAGATTGATTTTATTCTTATCAAAGTTACGACACATGAACTCAAACGGATAGCATTCAAGTTCATGTTCCTGAAGGTTGCCTGCCTCAGATACATGAATCTGACTCAGGCACAAACTCGAACTTTCCTGCATATCCGGGTGGAGATGTACCTGCAGGCTTTCGCGTTCGCTTTCACTCAAAAGAGATACTGTCAGTGGCAGTTGTCCAATTGTTGTAGTGAAGCCTAGATTGCCAGGGGTCAAAAGATGAGCCCGGTCGCCATCAATGAGGATATGGGTGCCCTCAGCATTTGGAATCATTAGCAGGTCGGGACTCATAAATGCGGGTCTCAGCCCCGCGGCATTCAGCCTTGTCAAAATTGACTGCATCAAAGCACGATCAATAATGGCAATTTCCAGTTCATCATCACCGCCTCGCTTGCCCATGGCGAAGTGGCAGTCATCAACATTCCTGGCCAGTTCCTCTTCAACGGCATAAGGAATGGCCTGTACTATCTGACGCTGCTGTCGGCTTGGTATTCGCACCCTGGTGAGCAGCACATCCTCGCCGCCGATCAATACGCGAGTTTCCCCCGTCCAGCTAGCGCCCTGAATCAACCCCTTAAATTTCTCGAAGCCACCACTTCCGCGCAACCGTATAATTCCGCTGGCGTCATCAAGCAAAAGCCACTCTAGGTGACTTCCACAGAATCTGATGGTCAGGTTCTCAGGCATCTGTTGTCTTCTCTGAAGATGCGTCTGGGTCCTTCACCAATGGTATAATCTTCTTGCTGGAATTTCTGTATATCACTCTCATGCTTCCATCAGTTGGGTTACGTTGAACGATACTTGTGAGGTAGGCAAACCTTTCCCTGAACCTCGCCTTCACCCTAACCTCGAAAAAGGCGGATTGTACACCAAGGCCATTCCCAGATATTCCTGTACCTGCCAACTCGGAACTCTGCAGAAACTCAAGCACGGTCCTGAACCCCTGTAGCTCTTCCCTCTGGGATACTAGCAACTCTGCCGTTTCAAAACCCAGTCCATCTGAAATCGATTGCATCACCTGTGCTGATGCGGTGTTTATATTTAGAGGTGAACTGGTAGATGGCAGTGCCACGAGGTTTGGCAACAGCTGTTCATAGTCCTCCTGCTCAAGATCGAGTAGTAATCGCAGTTCACTGACATCAGCAATCATCTGACCGCTGGTTCTATAGGGTAATTTCAGCGCCAGATACTCGAAGTCTTCAGCCCCTAGATTTCTTGCATTCGTATCTTCGTCAATCCAGTCGGCAATACGATCGATATGGGCAGGGTCAATACCTAGCCCGGCGAAAAGATTAGTAAATCGAACCCGGGCCAACTGGTATTCAGCACCCTGCCCGCCCAGGCTATTCACATTCAGACGTCCCTGCAGATCTTCGATCTGAATCTGTACTTCACCCTCTTCAAAATCAAACTGCAGATTGGGATTTGCCCACTCTTCCTGTAAATAATCTCGACCTTCTCCCTGTTCAAAATCGTCCCATAGTATCTGTCGTGACAGTTCTTCACCGCCAAGTGCGTATTGCCTGGCTTGGTTCATGGTTAAAAAATTCCTCGTCCGTTGTATCGACATATGCTGATCACTGACCATCGCAGTGGCCAGTACCGTTGCAATCACCACCACAAGAAGAATCGTTATAAGCGCCACGCCTCGCTGAACTCTGGGAAACCTATTCATCTGGGCTGTCCTCACTTTCTCGACTGCTTTTGTCAGTGTTTTCTTCTCCATCTTCACCGCCGCCATCACCTGGGTTTTCACCAGCCACCCCCGCCTTAAAGGACAGGGCCCCTGATGGAAGTGCAAATACGCGGCGGATATCGCCATGGGTTTTGGTTTTAAGCACGATTTCAATGGCAAGGGACATGGTCGTGTCCGACCGAGAGTCTGGCCAGACATCCGTTCCATCACCATCCTCATTTAACAGGCTAACCTGAAAGCTCTCTACACCATCGATCAGGTCCTGCTCCACAGGATCAGAATCTTCAGCCCGGTCGAGCACGAGCCAAAAGTGTCGGCTGAGTGTTCCATCTGACAATTGATAGGCTACGCGCTGTAAGATACTGCGCTGCCTTTTTGCCGGGTTATTCCAGCCGGTGCGAGTTATCTCAATGTAGTACTCGCCGCTTCCAACCATCAGCGCTTCCAAGGGTTCTCCGTACTCATCACGGACCTGACGTGCCACTATTTGAGAAAAATCACGATCCATTACCGTAACGGCCCGAATCAGGGAGCTGGTTTCCTTGTTGCTGTTTTGAGTAGCTTCATGTGTTTCAATAATCGTTCGCAGCATCTGGTATGCCCCCAGGCCAATTACCGAGAAAATTGACATGGCAACAAGCACTTCCAGCAGGGTGAAGCCTCTGTACATTTTCATCTTCAATGCTTACCCATGAAACCACTGATATGAGCCAGCGGTACTTCACTATCGCTCCCCTTGTATACGAACACCTCAACCCGCCTCATATCGGGGTTCTCCGTCTGAGAGACTTCTACCACAAGTTCCCATTCCCTGCGCGCCATCTTGACGGACAAATGATCAGTGCCGATGGAGGGAAAATTGTCATCATCTCGAGGGACATAGCGCATTTCATTCAATTGGTTTTCAGCAACCCACGAGGCCAATGTACGCTCCTGAACCAGCACTGTCTGATGTACCGTCATGGATGCATTGCGAACGAGGGCGGCGGAGACAACTGCAAATATTGTGAGGGATATCATGACCTCCACCAGAGTGAAGCCTCTACTCCTCATCTTCTTCACCCTGCCAAACAAGCGAACCATACCCATCGGACTCAAGTGTTCGCAGCTGGTCAGCATCGAGTCGTGATTCAATTTGGAGTTCAAATGGCGTAATCTCGCCACTTGAAAGAATCAATATCGGCGGTGCTTCCTCCTCACCGAACTGCAATTCATGGCCTTCTATTTTCACCTCTATTTCAAATTCAGTTGGCAACCGACGTCCCTTGAAGGGTTTCTCCGCCAGCAACTCCCAGGATTGCTGAAGATCATTGTATATATAAAACTGATAACTGTTTCGATCGGGCCGAAAACCATATTCGCTGGCCTGAACCATTGCTTCATCCCTTAGCATTTCAACAACAACTTTTAGGCGATCGGTTTCGCTGTCAAAATCACCGGTTTGTAGAAAGGCTGGCATGTTAACGACTGCGATGCCCGTCATGATTGAAACAATGAAAAGCACGACGAGGATTTCAATTAGGGTAAATCCCTGGGAGAGATAGGTTCTATGTTGGGAGTCTATTAACTGGCGCTGCAAATCAGTGGTTCGCCTGGAAATAGCGGGCGCCATTTATCTGGAGATCAGTGAATCCTGTTGAATTAGAGTTCGGACAACCTGATATCGGCATCGACCCCTTCTCCTCCTTCCTTTCGATCGGCGCCGAAAGAATAAACCTCGATGGTTCGATCTTCGCTGAAGTACATGTAGGGCTGACTCCAGGGATCCTCCGGCAGGCGTTTTAGGTACCCGTCAGCATTCCAGTTCCTGGCTTCCGGATAGCCCGTTGGCTCATCCACCAATGCATCAAGCCCCTGGTCGGTACTCGGATATTGTCCGTTGTCCAGGCGGTAAAGTTCAAGCGCGTTACCTACCTGCTGAATATCTGATCTCGCCGCAGTCATTCTAGCCTCATCAGGCCTACCGATAATATTCGGAATAATAAGCGCACCGAGGACGCCGAGTATTACCACGACTACCATAATCTCGATAAGCGTAAACCCATCTATTCGTGACGCCTTCATATTTCTCCAAAAGAACTGCAGGAAACATTATCTTAACGTGAATCGACCAGGTTAATCATCCTGGCGGCTGCACCCTCAGACAACGAGTTGGTTAAGATTCATTATCGGCAGCAATATTGCCATCACTATCGTAAAAACCGCACCCCCCATTACGACCAGCATAAGTGGACCAAAGAGGCTCAACAAAACGCCAAGCAGCAACTCGACATCCTGCTGCATGTGATTCGATACACGACTTAGCATATCGTCCAGTTCCCCACTGGCCTCACCACTTGCGATCATATAAAGCATTATGGGTGGAAAGTAACCACTTTGCTCAAGGGCAACATTCAGACTGGCGCCTTCACTAACCTTGATCGTTGCCTCGGCAATCTTCTCCCGCAACCAGGTATTTGAAATGACCTCCCCCGCTATTTTCAGGGCGTCCACCAATGGGACGCCACTTCGTGAAAGGATACTCAGGGTGCTGGCAAATTGAGCTGTATTCAGCCCGCGGCTCATTTTGGCGACCAGCGGCAAGTGAAGCAGTCGTCTGTCATAGGCAAGGCGAAAGCGTGATACATGAAGGGCACGGTTGACCCCATATCCAATTGTTACGAGCAGCACAATTCCCATCAGACCATAGTCTGTGACGAACTCACTTGCAGCAATGATCATAATGGTCAGTGCAGGAAGTTGCTGGCCAGTATCGGCGAATACCTTGACGATATCCGGCACAACATAGCCGAGCAGCCCGGCAAGGATGGAAACAGTCAGGGCAAATAGTATGACCGGATACACCATGGCCTGCTGAATTCTAGCTCTCGATTCCTGTTGCGATTCAGTAAAATCCGCCAGACGGTTGAGCACAAGGTCCAGGTGTCCAGCCGATTCTCCAGCGGCAACAGTCGCCCGGTACAGGTCAGGAAATGCTTTCGGATATTCGGCGAAACTATTGGCAAGGGAGAACCCCTCCATAACTTTAGATCTCACCGTCGAAATCATGAGCTGTGTCTTTAAATTTTCACTTTGTTTCGAAACCGCAAGCAAAGCTTCTTCTACCGGCAGGCCGGCGGCTATGAGGGTAGCCAATTGACGAGTGAGCAGTGCTCTTTCCCTGATAGATAGTGATGGTTTGAAAAACTCGGCAAACGGATTGTTGGTCTCGCTATCACCCTGCTCCCTGGTAACGACCACAGTAAGTGGCGACAGTCCCCGGTCTCGCAATATCTGGCGGACCTGTCGGCTACTGTCTGCCTCCAGGATTCCCTTTTCTTCTTTTCCGCGGTCCGTGAGCGCTGTATATTCGAATGCCGCCAACGCTAGTCCTCCATGGTGACACGGAGAACCTCATCAATAGTGGTCACTCCCTGTAATATTTTTATCCGCCCATCTTCCCTGATACTAGTGGCGGTCTTTCTAGCGTATTTCTCAAGGTCCAGCTCGGAGGTACCGCTATGAATCATGCGGCGCATTTCATCATCTACGACTACAATCTCGTATATGCCGGTTCGGCCTCGGTACCCTTCGTGGGCACATTTGTCGCAGCCAACGGCTTTGTAAATCGTCTGCGGCTCCCTGGCATCACCATTGAGAAATTCAACTTCAAAGTCATCAGCGACATTCTCTTCACGGCAATGTACACACAGTACCCTCACCAATCTTTGTGCCAGCAGGCCAACGATGCTGTTGCTCAGCAAGTAGGGTTGTACCCCCATGTTCTCAAGTCTGGTCAGGGCGCCTATCGCGGTATTGGTATGTATGGTGGATAACACCAGATGCCCCGTGAGGCTTGCCTGGACAGATATATCAGCGGTCTCGTAGTCACGAATTTCGCCGACCATAACGACATCCGGGTCCTGCCTCAGTATTGCCCTAAGTCCCTTGGCAAATGTCATATCGGCTTTTGTGTTGACCTGAGTCTGGCCAACACCCTCTACGTCATACTCAATAGGATCTTCAACAGTCAGGATATTTCTGCTGCGGTCATTCAACTGACCGAGACAGGCGTAAAGGGTCGTAGATTTCCCTGAACCAGTGGGCCCGGTAACGAGCAAAATCCCATGAGGTCTTGCTACCACCGTCTCCATCGCCTTCATGGCCGTCGGACTCATACCGAGGTGCGCTAGGTCTCTCCTGCCCTCCAGCTTGTCGAGCAGGCGCATCACAACCCGTTCACCATTACTCGCTGGAATGGTTGATACGCGCACATCGACTTCTTTGCCACCGACTCGAAGAGATATCCGGCCATCCTGCGGCAATCTTTTTTCCGCAATATCCAACCTTGCCATCACCTTGATTCTCGATACCAAAAGCGGTGCCAGGGCCCGTCTTGGACTAACGACTTCGCGCAGAACACCATCCACCCTGAAGCGCACAACCAGTCGGGTTTCGTAGGTTTCGATATGAATATCAGATGCATCGACTTTAATAGCCTCGGTTAGCAGGCTGTTGATCAACTTGATGATAGGCGCATCATCCTCATGTTCAAGCAGGTCACCCGTTTCGGGAATCAGGTCAGCAATACTGTCAAGGTCCATCTCCTCCCCCAGGTCCTCGATCATCTGCATGGCCTCCCCGGAGTCATCCTGGTAAGTGCTAGAAAGGTTTCGATCAAAGGTTGGTGCATCTACCTCCCGGCACTCAAAATCGGCGCCGGTGAACCTGCGCACTTCAGCCAAAACCTGATTGGTCAGTCCCGCCTTGTAGACGACCTGCAATCCTGAATCTTTGCTTGGCATTAATATCACGCTGTGTCGCTTCGCAAACCCAAAAGGCAGCCGTGATGGGGTTTCCGTCTCATTCATTTTGATATTCATCTAATTAGTGAAAAAAATTATGTATCCCTTTGTTTTATATCGAACATTCCTTGTTAGTTTAATGTACATCAGGGTTTTAGCTGCATCTATTGTAACGCAACCATTGAATCCTCTCTCACCATAAGTATCATTGATTAAAATTATTGATTTAAATTCAAACAGGTGATGCAAGGGTGAATTGACCCGATGAAAATGAGCGATGTAGACCTGAACCTTTTCGTTGTATTTGATGCCATCTATACGGAGGGCAACCTGACGCGCGCGGGTGAAATTATTGGCATTACGCAACCGGCCGTATCCAACTCTCTTTCGCGACTGCGAACACTCTTTGATGACCCGCTTTTTGTGCGTACCGCGGATGGTATGGTACCGACGCCGGTATCACAAAATATCATCGGTTCCGTCAGGCAGGCACTCAGACTGATTCGGTCGAGTGTCCAGGAAAGTGAGCATTTCAATCCTAAGGAGTCTGACAAGCGCTTTCGAGTCTCAATGACAGATCTGTCCCAGGCAATCATACTGCCATGGCTGCTCGGAAAGGTGGAAGAAGGTGCACCCCTGATATCTATCGATTGCTATCAGGTGCATCGAAGGGATATGAATATTGAACTTGCATCGGGAAACCTCGATCTGGCGATCGACGTACCGCTCGCACCGGACCAGCGGATTAAACAGGCGCCACTGTTTTCTCACCCGCATGTGTGTGTGGTGCGCAAGAATCACAGTGTTGTTAAGGACAAGCTGGACCTGAATACGTATTTGTCTCTACACCACATCCACATCTCTTCCCGGCGGGGCGGCCTTGGTCATGTAGACCTTTCACTTGGCAAAATGGGCAAAAGAAGAAAGATCGCACTTAGAACACAACACTATCTTTCCACGCCGCAACTGGTAGCAAGAACGGATCTGGCACTGACGGTACCGCGAATTTTTGCTGACTTTCTGGTCAGCACCGGATCAGTTCACTACCTGGACCTTCCCTTTGATGTGCCCAACCTGGAGAGTTACCTCTACTGGCATGAGAGCACAGACAAGGACCCGGCTAACCAGTGGATGCGAAATTTGCTCTTGATGTTACCGAGTAAACTGCATAGCTACGCCTGATCTGACATAATCGCAGAATGAATTTTGTTGGTAGCCATATTCTCTCCATTTCCCAGTTTGACCGTCAGGCTATCAGGACGGTATTCGAGGTTGCTGACCAGATGCTTCCCTACGCCAACCGTCAGCGCATCACCCGCGTTCTTGAGGGCGCAATACTCGGAAACATGTTCTTCGAACCCAGCACCCGTACACGGGTAAGTTTTGGCTGCGCCTGGAACCTGCTTGGCGGTGAGGTCAGAGAAACAACAGAGGTGAAGACTTCCGCCATCGCCAAGGGCGAATCTTTATACGATACAGCCCGAGTCCTCAGTGGTTACAGTGACATGATCGTCATGCGTCACCAGCTTGAAGGCTCCGTTGATGAATTCGCTGTAGCGAGTCGGGTACCAGTCGTCAACGGCGGTGATGGTGCCAATGAGCACCCCAGTCAGGCCCTACTTGACCTCTACACCATCCGCAAGGAGATGAAGGACCGGGGTAAAGATATCGATGGGATTCGTATTGCACTGGTGGGTGACCTGCGTTACGGGCGCGCGGTACATTCTCTGTGCAAACTGCTGATGCTGTATGAAAACATGCATTTCATCCTTATTTCGCCACCGGAACTCGCTCTGTCAAAGGAATACGTCGATGACATCAAGCGTGCCGGGCACAAGGTAGAGGAATCGGATGAACTTCAATCTGGTATCGGCCACGCAGACATTCTTTACCTTACGAGAACCCAGGAAGAGCGGTTTCCAAATCAGGCTGAGGCAGATAGGTACAAGGGGCTGTTTCGTCTCAATCAGTCGATTTACACTGAGTACTGCGAGCCAAATACGGTAATCATGCATCCCCTGCCCAGGGACTCCAGGGGAAATGCAAATGAGCTGGACAATGACCTGAACGAAAACCCCAACCTCGCCATATTTAGACAGACGGACAATGGTGTGCTAATTCGGATGGCCCTGTTTGCCCTGATTCTGGATGTGGTAGACAAGGTTGAAGAAACCTCCAGTACAGTCAACTGGTATACGGCAAGACGATTTTAGCGCAGTACATCGGATTGAATGGTCCTGCGCCGAATCTTCAGTGGCATCTGCTGGGCGCCCCCAACTCGGCGCCCCCTTAGACTGGTGGTTTAGGTGTAGCAATCGTTCCAGCTTCAGTAAATGCGTCAACTTCAGCATCCGTATAACCTACAGAGAGCAGCACTTCACGATTCTGCTCCCCCACCCACTGCGCCGTGGTCGGCACATTGGCTGGAGTCCTGGAAAAGCGGAAGAAGTTTGCGATGGCTGTCACCGAGCCGAACCGATCATGGTGAATGCCACTAACATTAGTCCCCAGATCAGAAAAATACGGGTTATCGATCTGGTCAGAGCGTACCACCACCACGGGTGCAACAGGTGCCCCCATTTTGATGAACCGCTCCTTTAGCGTCTCCCTGGCTATGTCGGCAAAAGCAGTGGCAAGTGCATTTGTCAGCTCACTTTCAACGCCCTGTTGCCGAGCCAAATCCCACGAAGTCCAATCCACCAGCTGATCACCGAATGCATCGGTAATTTTCTTCCAGTCCTGCGCATTTCTGGCGACACAGATCGCCCAACCATCCTGGACCTCATACAGCCGGTTGACTGCGGATCGTCCAAGGGAACTGGCGGTCACATCTGGCTCTGGTGCTCCATCAAATTTCACAATCTGACTGGTCTGGGCAGCCATCGAGGCCGCCACCTGGTTAGTCGATACGGCGCGGCCCTCACCATCTCTATCTCGTTGGGCGATGGACACGATGATGCCGTACACCGCCATCATGCCTGCGAACAGGTCTGCCATGGGCATGCTGCTGTATACGGGCTGCTCATCCGCCTCACTACCCAATGTAAACATCTGCCCGGACAGTGCCTGCATCAGCAGGTCGAAGGATGGACGCCCATGCCAGCTCTTTGCCGCACCAAAACCACTAATCCAGCAGTAGACAATTTTAGGGTTCAATGCCTTAACCGTCGCATAGTCAAGGCCGAGTTTTTCAGGAGAACCCGGAATCATCGCCTGCAGCAGGACGTCAGCCGACTTGATAAGGCGTTCAACGACCTTGCGTCCTTCAGGCGTACGCGAATCTACAGCAACACTTTTCTTGCCGACATTAATGCCCAGACAGGCAAGACCGCCACTTCTGAAGCCTTCACCAGCCAGCGGCTCTACCTTTATGACTTCAGCACCCAGTTCAACCAATAGTCGACCAGCCGTGGGGCCAGCCAGAAATCCGGTAAAATCCAGGACTCTTATTCCCGTAAGGGGGTGATCCGGCAGTGAGGCTTCGCTCTCTTCCGCTTTGGCCTTCTGATTCTCGAGGGAAGCGATAATCTCTTCCTTTTCCGCACCAAGAACCGGCGCTGGAGCCGGACCCGGCACATCGGCTCCTTCAAATACAAGCGGCATGGCGACCTGCCTGACCTGCCCAACCTCAGGATCCTCCACGACGGCAACCATACCGTTTTCAATTACCAGATCGCTGGCAACAAACTGATCCCGGTTATTGACCGCCGAGCCTGGTACGCCGAATTCAGCAAAGCGCTCTACCCATTCCGCCTGGGTTCTTGCGGCGAAAAGGCCATTTAGAATTTCCTCAAGCGCCGGTTGATCATCAGGTCCAACATAGGGTGCGGTCGCAAATCGCGGGTCATCCAGTAGCTTCGTGTCAAGACAGTCAACGAGTCGTTTGAAAAAAATAGGGTTAGCACAGGCAATCCCTACCCAGCCATCGCTGGCTCGAAAAACACGCCACCCCTGCCCAAGTCCCAGTGGTGACGGGGCACCCAGTGCCGGCATGGGCGGTATTTTGTCTGAAAAGGAAGCCTGGTAGCCGGCGATGTAGGCGCCAATGGTTGTCCAGGGTACACGTACTTCCTGACCGCAACCGGTCCGTTGCCGCACCAGGATTGCTGCGGCAATGGCTCCAGACAGGGTACCACCGGCTGCGATGCTGATAGTTTGCAGCACCGGAAACGCCGGTCCGTCGCGATAAGCTGCTGTGCCGGCCATGACTCCAGCAAGTGCAGACGCAAGCTCATCGTCCTCGGGAAGCGCCGAGTAGGGCTCAGCATCCGCATAGGGCGGCGCAAATGCGAGGATCTGGTCGTCCGTTGGCTGGTAGCCCTCCAAATGCGACCGACTACCGCCGACGATGATGACGTCTGCCGAGGCGAGCAGTTTTCCATATTCTGGATCTTCCGCTTTAAGCACTATGCTCTTTTTGCCACGATTCCAGCTATAGTGGCCGCTTGGCTGGCGAGAATGGTCGCCACCCGCCGGTTCAAGCTTAATGACTTCTGCGCCGGAATCCCGCAGGACTACACCTGCAATTGCGATGGCAATACCTGCGTTGACCTCGACCACACGCAGTTTTTCAAGTGGCGTACTCAAATCGATTCTCCATACTAGTTTCGACCAAGAATAAGCTACTTGTTCCACTACTGACAAGGTGTTCAGCAGGAATTCCATGGCAGGCCTATCTGCTATACTACGGCGCTCTTATCTTATGGCTCAATTTTTCAGTAATCAGGCGATGCAGGCCCAATACGACAACCTTAATTTCGGCCTCGGCGAAACCATCAACCTGCTTAGGGATCAGGTCAATCGCTTTGCTGCAGATGAAATCGCACCACGCGCCGCTGAAATTGATACCAGTAACGAGTTCCCACCAGACCTATGGAAGAAGATGGGTGAGATGGGACTGCTCGGCATCACGGTCTCAGAAGAATATGGCGGTGCAGGCCTCGGCTATCTTGCCCATTGTGTCTGCATCGAAGAAATATGTCAGGCAAACTAATCTCGGTACTGGTGGAATCCGGCGCCGACGTTACTGCAGGCACTCCCCTCGTTGTACTTGAAGCCATGAAAATGGAGCACACGATATGTGCACCTGCCTTTGGCACAGTGGAGACAATACACTTTTTTGTTGATGATCTGGTGGAAGAAGGTATCGAATTGCTGGACTTCGCGCCCAGCTTTTGACAGTTTTCATCCCCGGCACCTGAACTGTCGCTCAAATGCCAGGGATGGAAAGCCTACAGCAGGGCATCCAATTCCGGGACGGCCTTAAAGAGGTCAGCAACAAGTCCATAGTCCGCGACCTGGAATATTGGCGCGTCTTCGTCCTTGTTTATTGCAACGATAACCTTGCTGTCCTTCATTCCCGCCAGGTGCTGAATAGCGCCGCTGATACCTACAGCTATGTACAGGTCCGGTGCGACAATCTTACCTGTCTGACCAACCTGCATATCATTGGGAACAAAGCCTGCGTCTACCGCGGCTCGAGATGCACCAATGGCGGCACCCAGCTTGTCTGCAACTGATTCCAGCAGGGCAAAGTTTTCACCGTTTTGCATGCCCCTGCCGCCAGAAATAATAATACTGGCCGCAGTTAATTCAGGTCGCTCCAGTTCGGCAATCTCTTCCTTATCCCATGAGGACAAACCCGCATCCTTGGCGATATCAAGATTCTCGATTGTGGCGCTGCCACCATCTGCTGCAGCCGGATCAAAGGCTGTGCCCCTGACGGTCAGCACCTTGATTGAGTCAGTCGATTGTACTGTCGCAATAGCGTTCCCGGCATAGATCGGACGCTCAAAGGTGTCTTCACTTACAACGCCGCTGATATCAGAAATCTGGGCAACATCTAACAGTGCTGCTACGCGAGGCATAAAATTTTTGCCGGAAGTAGTGGTTGCAGAGAGTATGTGAGAGTAATTTGAACCAATTTCAACAATCAGGGCAGCAATATTTTCTGCCAGGTCATGGCTGTAAGCATCATTGTCAGCAACCAATACCTTGTTCACACCAGCAACCTTGGCAGCAGTTTCGCCCGCCGCCGCACATCCAGCGCCAGCGATCAGCACTTCGATATCTCCGCCGATTGCCTGTGCTGCAGCAATAGCCACGAGGGCGGAAGCCTTAACTGAACTGTTATCATGTTCTGCTACTACAAGAATACTCATGAGATCACCTTCGCTTCATTTTTCAGTTTGTCTACCAACTCTTCAACCGACTCAACGATTATTCCGGCTTGCCTTGCAGAGGGCGGCGTCACTTTCAGTGTTTTCACCGTTGGTGTGACGTCAACACCAAGATCCTCTGGCGTGAAGGTATCGATGGTCTTTTTCTTCGCCTTCATGATATTTGGTAGTGATGCGTAGCGTGGTTCATTCAACCTTAGGTCGGTCGTAATAATAGTCGGCAACTTAACAGTAATTGTTTCAAGGCCCGCATCAACTTCACGGGTAACCGTAGCAGTGCCATCACCAACCTGCAGTTCCGAGGCAAATGTGGCCTGGGATAATCCAGCCAGCGCAGCCAGCATTTGTCCTGTCTGGCTATTGTCGCCATCGATCGCCTGCTTGCCGGTGATAATTATCTGTGCCTGTTCCTTGTCTACGATCGCCTTGAGGACCTTGGCAATAGCGAGGGGCTGTACTTCTTCTTCAGTTTCGACAAGGATTCCCCTGTCAGCACCCAGCGCCAGCGCTGTTCTGATTTGCTCCTGGCAGGCACTCGCGCCTACTGACACGACAATTACTTCTTCTGCGGTGCCCGCTTCTTTCAGGCGAACCGCTTCTTCAATGGCAATCTCATCAAAAGGATTGACTGACATTTTTACGTTATTTAGATCGACACCCGTGTTGTCACCTAGAACGCGAATATTCACGTTGTAGTCTACGACACGCTTGACAGCTACAAGAACTTTCATGCAATTCCTCTGCTAGTGTTAAGTAAATCCGGGGACATTTAGGAACATGCCAAGAATGACATGTGGTCCGCTTTAAAGCGCGCGTATTCTGCCGGTTTCTAGCTCTAGAATCAATAGCTGAAGGTAATATCAAGACGTCTGATGCGCCCTGTTTGCAGGGCTTATTCTTTACCCTTGGCCTGCTCTATATTATCCCCTATAAATATTAGTGATTTCCTTTGGCTACCAACATTACATACAATACAGGCTGTCTATATCTGTGATTCTAGGAGTGTCTGCACATGGAAAGAGAGTCCATGGAATTTGACCTAGTGGTAGTTGGCGGAGGACCGGCTGGCCTCGCGACTGCCATCAAATTTGCACAGCTTGCTAAAGAAGCCGGAGATGAGTTTACCGTGTGCCTGGTTGAAAAAGGCTCTGAGATTGGCGCCCATATTCTCTCCGGTGCAGTCGTTGAAACGCGGGCACTGGACGAACTGTTTCCTGATTGGAAGGAATTGGGGGCACCGGTGAACAACCCCGTCACAGATGATCATGTCTACTATCTGCTGGGTGACAACCTGGGTATAAAGCTGCCCTCCTTCCTGGTCCCCCCGGCGCTGCATAACAAGGGTAACCACGCAATCAGCCTCGGCAACCTGTGCCGCTGGCTGGGTGAGAAGGCAGAGGAACTGGAAGTCAATATATTCCCGGGCTTCGCCGCGAGTGAGGTTCTATACAACGAAGATAGCGCGATAAAGGGGGTTGCAACCGGCGACATGGGTATCGGCGCTGATGGAGAGCAAAAATCGACCTATACCCCCGGCTATGAATTACATGCCAAATACACCGTTTTTGCTGAAGGCTGCCGGGGGCACCTGGGAAAACAGTTGATACAGAAATTTGATCTGCGCAAAGATGCTGAAACGCAGCACTATGCGATTGGGCTGAAGGAAATCTGGGACATTGACCCGGACAAGCATGTACCAGGCAAGGTCCTACATACCATCGGCTGGCCTCTTGGGCATCTGCCGGGGTGCACACTGGGCGGATCATTTCTCTACCACCTTGAGAATAACCAGGTGGCTGTCGGACTGGCCGTTGACCTAGGTTATACGAACCCGCACATGAGTCCCTTTGATGAGTTCCAGCGATTCAAACATCACAAGGTGATAAAGCACTACCTGGATGGCGGCAAAAGGGTTGCCTACGGTGCAAGGTCAGTTGCTAAAGGCGGACTCCAGGCGGTACCTAAGCTCACAATACCAGGAGCCCTGCTGGCAGGTGATGAAGCCGGATTCCTCAATAACCTGAAGCAGAAGGGAACGCACACCTCAATGAAGACTGGCATGATGGCTGGGGAAACGGTTTATGAGGCTGTCAAAGCTGGCACCAGTGGCGATGAACTGAGCAATTATGAAACGGCCTTCAAAAATTCCTGGGTGTACGAAGAGATGTATGCAGCACGGAACATCATTCCAACACAACATAAACTCGGATTATTCTTCGGCTCAGCCTTTGCCTGGGTTGACCAGTACATTTTCAGGGGCAGGATGCCCTTTACCCTTACAGATTCAAAACCCGATCATGAGCAATTGATGCTGGCCAGCAAATGTGCCAAGCCTAATTACCCGAAACCCGATGGTAAAATCAGCTTTGACAAGCTGTCATCGGTATTTTTGTCCAATACCTCCCACGAAGAAGACCAGCCCAGTCACCTGCAACTCACCGATGAGAATATCCCCATCCACTCTAATCTCCTTCTCTACGATGAGCCAGCCCAGCGATACTGTCCGGCAGGTGTCTATGAAGTAGTCGAAGCAGAGGATGGCAGCAAGAAATTCCAGATCAATGCGCAGAATTGCGTTCACTGCAAAACATGTGACATCAAGGACCCGGCCCAAAACATCACCTGGGTTGTACCAGAGGGCGCCGGCGGACCCAACTACGGCAATATGTAGCGGCCTTTTGTTCAGGAGCCCTCTGTTAACGAGCCTCTTGCCTGCCAGGTTCAGGGCAGGCAAGGGAGCAATCAGGAAATTTCTTTCCAGTCGATAATGGCAGGGTCCTTGTCGTGGCTCGGAAACATATCCGGCCAGTGCCTGGCGATAAGGATGTCCATCAACTCAGACTTCTCACCACTGCGAGTTTTTTCCATCTCGGCCTTGAGCGTCTCCAGCGCTTCCAGGACCCTATCGCCAAACAGGGAAATAAGGTATTCGTCGGGAATACGCGATTTACGGGTATCGTGGTCGCCGTCCTTATCAAAGGCTGTCGGCCCGAGGGGTGGTACATAGAACACATTGGGCTCGGTACCATATTCCCCGTGCAGAGGTAGTGCCACTTTCCATTTCTCGACCAGTTTCCACACTGGTCCTTCTTCGTCATCCCGAAAGGCAACGTGCCGCAGGCGACCGGGGCACTGCCTTACACAGGCCGGTGCCACGCCCTGCTCTATACGGGGAAAGCAGAAGATACATTTCTGTGCCGTCTTCTCCTCTTCATTGAAATAGATTTTCTTGTAGGGGCAGGCCGACATACAGAAGCGATAGCCGCGGCACCGGTCCTCATCGATGACGACAATCCCGTCCTCCGGCCGCTTACTAATGGCGTTGCGTGGACAAGCCGCCTGACACGCCGGGTTTGAGCAGTGATTGCAGATCCTCGGTAGATAAAAGAAATATCCATTAGGGTACTCGCCACCGCCCTGATCCTCATCCCAGTTTGGACCCCACTCAGGTTTGTTTATCGGCTTCAGTCGTGTCATGTCACTGGCGCCGTCAAAGAAGAGCGTCTCCTGGTTTGATTTGACCGGCTCCCCAAAGTCAGCACGAGTTGGCAGGTGCCCAGCCTTGGCCCGACCATTGGCGAAACCACCACCCATCGACTCCCAGTCCTTTGGTGTACCGCGCCCCGGCATGGTGTTGACGGTATTCCACCACATATAGTCCATCCCTTTACGCTTAGTCCAGATACGCTTACAGGCTATAGTGCAGGTCTGGCAACCCAGGCACTTGTTCAGGTCCATGACCATTGAAATCTGTTGTTTTGTCATCACCCTACCCTCTCCATCTCGACCCTGACACCACGATCACTCATATTGGGTTGCCCTATCAGAATTCTTGGTTGCAGGTGCGAGTAGCCGCCCACCATCTGAATCGGGTTAAAAGGCGCGGGCATAATACTTTGAAAGTGTTCACGATCCTCAAACTGGTAGGGCTCCCAGGCGTGGTAGACTACCACCTGACCCGGCCTGATACTGGGTGATATCTTGATACGAGTTTTGAATTCACCCACGTCATTGCTGACCCGAACCCGGTCACCATCACTTATTCCCCTGGACCGTGCATCCTCGGCGCTGACCCACATGGTCGGCTCGCCCTGCTGCAATCCGAGCATCATATCGTTGTCCCGCCAGATGGAATGAATGCTCCAGCGCGTGTGACCACCGGTAAGCTGCAGTGGGTAGTTACCACCTATGGCCGGATTGTCCTTATGGACAGGCAATGCCTCACCCAGTTCAAAGAAGATTTTCTGATCGATGTAGAACTGCATTCTCCGCGTCAGGGTTGGCCAGGGCATTTTCTTCTCCGTATGCCAGGTGCATGCGGTGATGGTTTCGTCTGCTTTAATCTCAGTCGCCATGTCGGGAAAGCTCAGATCAGTGAATCGAGATTGCCCCTTCTGCTGGAGTTCTTCCCAACTGGTCTCCAGATTGGAGCAGGCTTTGATCACATTCTTGAGCAGTTCTTCGTCCCCATCTGCCTCGTAGGTGCGATTGAAGGAGAAATCTTCGTACACGCGATCGAGCTTTCTATCCTGCCCCGCCCTGTCCTTGAATTCAGTTTTATCACGTGCGATGGCTCGCTCCTGAATCTTCTCCATCAACAGGCAGTTGATCGCCCAGTCAGTCTTGGAATCACCAAGCGGCTGGACAATCTGCTGCGTGATGTTCGTGAAGGGTGCTATGGGTGTAGAAAAAACCAGATCATTGGTCTCATACCAGCCCGCCGCAGGCAGCACATAGTCGCTGTAGAGTGCTGTTGTAGACATTCGCCAGTCGATCGTTACCAGGAATGGCAGGCTATCCAGAAAACCCCGCTTCAGCAGATCACCGCGGACCCGGCGCAGGATGTTACCGCCGGACTCAACGAACACCTTGGGTGCCGGACCGGGGTGAACCTGCCAGCCCTTTTCGTAAGCCTCTTCAAGGTGCGCCGTGGCATCCCGTTTTAGGTATGGATCATATTGCTTGGCACTACCGGTCATGGGTGCCAGGCCGCCATGTTCATGAAAGAAAAGGGATGAAGCGGTCGACCCACCACCCATATAGCCCTTGCGCATCATATCAAACACCATGCGCTCAAAGGTTGTGCCGTCCGGGCCCGTCCTCTGCCACAGCGGCGGCTCCTTGGGCATCACGGGAACCTTCTTGAATTCAGGGTCATCCGCATCTGCCCGAATTGCTGACATGGAACCATCAGGGGAGATCATCGGAAAGGCGTTGAGACCACTGCCCTTCTTTCCAAACTGGCCACATAGCACCATGATCAATAACTGCGCCCGCTCCATCTCCAGACCATGGTAGAACTTGGAGAAGTTTGATTGCGTCAGTACCGCCGCACTTTTTGCAGTCGCAATCTGGCGGGCCAGATTCCTGACAAGGGAAGGCCGTGTTCCAGTCGCCTTTTCGGTGATCTCAGGTGTGTAATCCTTCAGGTGCTCACGCAGCATCGCGAATACCGGTGTTACGGTGACCGACCCCGATGATGTCTCTACGCTGAACTCACCTTCCAGGGCCGGAACCAGATCCCCCAGCGCAAGGCTCTGCCGGGGGGCCGCCTGCAATGAGTCCGTAACCTGGTCCCAGATATAAAATACTTCCTCATCACCCTTGGGCTCAATATCGCTGGCTCTCAAGAACCTTTTGTTGTCAGTACGCACCAGTATTGGGAGATCCGACTGCTCACGAACAAACGCCTTATCGAAGATATCTTCTTCAATCACTACCTGTGCCATAGCCAGCCCAAATGCTGCATCGCTACCTACGTTGACGGGAATCCAGTCATCAGAATGAACAGCAGAGGCATTATGGTCAGGAGCAATTGTGACAATACGGGCACCGTTGTAGCGGGCTTCGGTAATATAGTGTGCATTGGGGATCTGGGTGTAGATCGGGTTACCGCCCCAGTTCAAAATTAGGTCAGAATAAAAACTGTCATCACCGGAGCTATGAAAAAACATCTTGCCACAGGTAACATTGATTCCCGGATGGTGATCACCGACCTCGGCATCGATGTCAAACCCTGGCAGGTCCAGCAACTTTGACCGTCGACCTGCTGCCGTACCACCACCGCCCGAAGTGGCCCCACCGCCACCGTCAAAATAGATACTGGCTGGTCCATCAGTGTTCAGTGCGTCTATAAAGCGATCAGCAATTTCAGTCATGGCCTCGTCCCATGAGACACGCTTCCACTTGCCTTCACCTCGTTTGCCAACCCGCTTCAGGGGGTATTTGAGACGGCCGGCATCATACATTCGGTCGCTGTAACAGGCACCCTTCTGGCAACCTCTTGGGTTTGCATCGGGTACATCGGGGCTTGTCTGATCGTAGGTAGCCGACTGTTCCTCACGCAGCACAATACCGTCCTTCACGTAGACATTGAATGTGCAGCCCCGCTGGTACCAGCAGTTAACATGATGAGTCGACTTAACCACCTTGTCCCATTGCCACTGATGCCGGTAAATATCCTCCCAGGAATCATAGTCTGGCATCTCCAGGGAAGCCGCTCCACTTTTACCAGCTGCCAAGGTAGGTGCCACCCAGGTGAGGCGGCGCAGTGACAATGCCAGCGTGGAGGCATTGGTGTATTTAAGAAACTCGCGGCGAGATAGTTTTGACATGAACGTTTCTCCAGCACATTGGAACACTATGGTGACTGCAGCAGCGGACTACATTTTGAATTACTGTAACACGTAATAAAATTGCCATCTATGTCCTGTCCGCCCGCTATGGATACCACGTTGGCCACATTGCTGCTCAAATATCCTTATCACTTTCAGGGGAGGTATCGTTCAATCTGAGTTCCCGAACGTCGCGCACGAAAAAGAGGGCCGTCGTGGTGACAACAATCATTGCCGCACAGCTGAGCAGGGTCACCCGGTAACCCACCATCTCGTAGAGGTAACCAAAAAACAGGATACCGAGCGGCGCCAGGGCAAATGATCCAAGGAAGTCGTAGGCACTGACCCTGGAGAGCATTTCCGGTGCAACCCGAGTCTGCACGGTAGTCTGCCAGAGCACAATAAAGACCTGGCGTGCCACTCCGCTGACCAGTGCCCCGGCGACCAACCACCAGAGCCCGACAGGCCCTGCCAGCATCAGCGGTGGAATGGCGAAGAACAGGATCAAGAAGGCGCTGACGAGCATGGTGCGTTCAACGCGTATGCGCATGGCGACAATTCCGCCCAATAGTGTGCCTGCACCAAGTCCAGCGGAAATCAGTCCCCAGTCTACTGCTCCATTCATGTGGGAGCGCGTCACCGCAGGACCCAACAGGCCATTCACACTCTGTATGCTGGCGGCAACGAATGAAAACTGAACCACCATGATCCAGAGCCAGCGGTGGGAGATGAAGGCCTGCCAGCCCTTACGGATATCCTCGAAAAAGCTGGCCGGGGGAAGCCTTTTTTGCTCTGCGGGTTTCAGGGTAATGTAGAGGGTGCTAGCGATGGCAAAAGTCGCCGAATCAAGCGCCAGAGCTACACCGGGTCCCAGAGCCGCGACCAGCACACCGGCGAGGGCAGTACCGAGGACCAGTGAAGTGTTCCGTGCAATCCCGAGTAGACTGTTTGCATCCTGCAACTGATCATGACTGACAATCAGCGGTATGAGACCTGTCGTTGCAGGAAATGTAATGGCGATGACTACACCTCCCATCAGCGTCAGACCCGTAAGCAACGGTACGGTCGCAAACTCGGCGATAAACGCAACGGCTATCAAGGCCTGAAACAGGGCGGCCCATGCACAGGCATAGATGATAAGCTGGCGCCGGGACGTACGGTCAGCCAGGGTGCCGCTGACCATCAGAATCAACAATTGAGCGACTACCGGTGCGGCAATCACGATTGCCGAGGCGCTAGTTGAACCAGTCAGCTCGAGGACACCAAACGCCAGCGCAATGGGGGCCATTGCACTGCCGAATGTTGTGATAAGCGTTGCAAGAAAGAGGAGAAGGAAATTGCGTTCACGAAGAAGACTCATTCCAGTCAGCATAATGCGAAGTTTACCTGGCCAGGCCCGTCACTGGCATTATATTTCCCGCGGCCTGCACCACGCACACCCCTGAGTTCTCTCGTTATCTGATCTCGCGCTATACGAGCCAGCGAGGCCAGGGAGGCCTGACCGAATATTCGCAAACACCGCAACCCTTTTCGCCAGTTTCTTCGACTTCGAAATCGAAAAACGGCTCGTAGCAATCCAGACGATTTTCAAGGTCGTTCTCACCCCGGTCCCATAGTTTCACCTGGCCATACTTGCGACCTGTTCGCACGTGAATGGTCTCACCATCGGGTAATTGCAGGGTATACCGGAAAGCCGCAGCATCCCTCTCGTTGTCAGACATAAGAACTTCGCAGGTTCCCCCCAGCATGGCCCTCGAGCCGTTGGCATCGGACATAAAGCCACCGAAGGGTGAGTCCGGCTGGTGACGACCGTAGACATTAATATGCTTATCCGCTAACTGGATGCTGGGCCAGAAGTGACCCGGTTCATTCTGCTGTGAATATTCCCAAGGCGGCTCATCTGCAAAACGAGTTGACCAGGAATGATCCCGGTGGGACCAGGAATCAAGTTGTCTGACATCACCTTTGTTTGGGCCACCGCGTATCTCGAAGGTTCCGGTGCAGTGCAGACCCTGCTCGAAGTGACCGCCGTAATAGTTGGCGTGGACCAGGGGATTGCCATTAATGCTGTCGGCGTAGTCAAAGACTGGAAAGCGACCCTTGAAATTCAGATCGAAGCCAAATCTTGGGCCATCGAAGGTGATCCTGATTTCCTCCAGGGGTTTAACAACTTCGTAGGTCAGGAGGCCATCACTCCAGGGTCCCTTATCCGCATCTTTTGTCAGAGGATGTTTGTTCCCGTACTGCTGCTGGACGCCATCTATCACGTAGAGCGCTTCGAAACGCCCCCAACCTTTATTGGTCAAATGGAAGTGATTGATGCCGAAGATATTGGCCTCACTGTCCACAACACTCACCCAGAGTGTATCGCCGAACAGACCGGCGCTATGTTCATCCGGCGCAGCATGCCGATATTCGTCTTCCGCTTTCACAACCATTTTAATTTTTCCTGCTTGATCAGATGCATCAATGTACCACTTTTATGATTACAGCATCAAAATGGCCAGGCCGCCCAGCTCTGGCTGACAGGCATTTATCTCTCGCTCAGTTGCACAAGCACGCCATTAGCCTCCGATGGATGCACAAAGGCGCCGCCAATCGTCCTTACCCCCTTAGCGTCCAACTCCGTTGCCGTTGCCTGTTGGTCATCGACCGTAAACGCCACCGTGTGAATGCCCTCGCCGCGTTTTGACAAGGGGCCTGCGAGGGGAGAATCATCCGCGGTCGGGGAAACCAGTTCCAGGAAGGTACCATCGGCAAAATGATAGAAGGCCTGGTCAGCACTCAAGTCATCAGAATGCTGCAGATCCGGCTCAAAGCCAATAATCTTGTTGTAACTCGCTATTGCTGCGCCAAGGTCTGACACCCTGACAACAACATGGTCTACACCTTTAAGTGCCATTTGACTATCTCCTGTTTGGGTACAAAATCTGCTTTGAAACCGGGTGAACATTATCCGGCTTCCTTTCGGCTCATATTACACTTACTGGGTGGCAAGGAGTGGGGGCCCGTCAGTCACTCTTTTCTAAATTGCTGTCGCTATCTTTATTGCTAGATCTGTGGCTATTGCTGCAAAGCGGCATTACTTTTTCAGAAAAACCTGCAGCGGCTTCGAGTCCTTCATCGGATTTGGCAGTAAAGCTTGGCCCTGTAACTGAAACCTTACTGATGCCAAGTTTCTCCACCTCCTGCAACCGTTCAATGCAATGCTCGACACCGCCTATAACCGCATAACCATCCATAAACTCATCGGTCATCACCTTTGACTGCTGACTACCCTCGCGGGCATGCATATTCATATCGTAACTGTCGTGAATGGTTCGAAAAATTTCCCGCTGCTTTTCAGACACGGGGCCAGATACGGTTCCGTGCATAACGGAGAATCGAGCAAAAAGACTCGTCCCGGCACGCCCCAGGTCCCTTACCACATCAAGATTGTGATGACAGACGATGTTTATATAGGCACCAAATTTGAGTGATACCGGACCCTTTCCTGCTTTGCTCGCGGCTTCGATTGCGGTATTTATACCCCATTTTAGTCGTTCTGTATCTGCGCCGAGGGCAAACATGATGCGATCAGAATAGCGCGCGGCCATACCAATCACCTTCTCTCCTGTTGCAGCAACTTCTACCGGCACCTTGTCAATTCCCGCTGGCCATTTAATTGAACTCGAGGAGGGTGCATCAGCCAGCCCAAGAATTTCGACAGGCGCTGCCTGCTGGTCCAGGGTCCCAGTATGCTCAAAGTTAACCTCATCACCACGCAGGTATGCCTGAAGACTAACCAGGTATTCCCCGAACCACTTGAGTTTTGCGGGGGAGCGACCCAGATGCGCAAGGGCACTGTCACCCCTGCCAATGCCAACGATCATTCGACCCTTGGATAATTTCTGTACGGACATGGCGGATGTTGCTGTTTCGGCCGCAACGCGGGTAACCGGGTTCGTCACTGAAGTCTGCAATCCCAACCTTGTACTCCCCGTCGCAGCGAGGGCCAAAAAGACGTAGGGATCACCGGACAGGTCCTGAGAATCTACCGTCGTCAACCCATCCCAGCCGAGCCCCTCTGCAACGGCCGCCACGTCAGCGGCACGGGTTGGCGCCGAAGGATGGGAAGTCCAGAATTCCACTAGCGATATCCCTCATCCACTGGGCGCCGAGACAAGGACCACCAGGCTGCCTCGCAGGCGGCTACCGTTTCTTCATCAAGGACAAGGTCAAGGGCTGCAAGGTTTGCATCAAGCTGCTCAGGCTTTGAGGCACCGATAATGGCGGAGGTAATGCCAGCTTGTACGAGCACCCAGGCGATCGATACCGACACTATATCCAACCCCTTTGACTCAACGACCCCCTTCAGGGCCTCGACCGCCTCAAACTGTGAGTCGTGCCAATAGCGTGCCTGATATCGATCCGCGGCCGTGCCAAGCGTAAACCGTGTCCCATCGACGGGAGCCTGTCCGGGTTTGTATTTGCCAGAGAGAAACCCGCCCGCAAGCGGGTTGTAACAGATGACACCAATGCCCTCATCAACACATAATGGCAGGAGTTCAGTTTCAATGTCCCTGTAAAGAAGGTTGTAACGTGGCTGGACAGAGACGTACCCGGCTACACCCAGCCGTTCCGCGGCTCGAAGCGCACCACCCAAACGCCAGGCAGGGTAGTTGGAACAACCTATGTAACGAACCTTGCCGGCAGTAACCAGATCTTCGAAGGCGCGCAGTGTCTCCTCGATAGGCGTATGTGGATCAAAACCATGGGACTGGTACAGGTCTATATAGTCTGTACCCAGTCGAGTCAGGCTCTTTTCAACCGACTCCATGATGTGTTGCCTGGACAGACCCCAGTTGTTCGGGCCTCGTCGAGTTGGTGCGAAACACTTTGTCGCGATTAGAAGCTGATCCCTGTTCCCCTTGTCTTTCATCCAACGGCCAATGATAGATTCGGTTTCACCCATGGTTTCCAGCGTGCCGCCAAGCGGATAGGCATCAGACGTATCAAGGAATGTCAGATCCGCCTCGTAGGCTCTATCCAGGATAACCCGGGAAATGGACTCATCGACCTGAAGGCCAAAAGTCATCGTACCAAGACACAGTGCCGGGACCTCCAGCCCATGCTTGCCCATTCGTCTCTTTTCCATCGCGTGCCTCCCCACTTTGGTCACTTACCCGGAGCATACACACCCATACCAGATACTTAAATCACCCTGCTGGCATGTGAGACAGAAAAACGTTTTACTGTTACGCAACTAAACAAAGAAGAGGTTTGCATTGGCCGTATACAAGTGGCTGGTCATTGGTGCTGTTGTTTTTAGTGTATTGATCATTGGCACAGTCATCTACAACCTGCTAGTCGTCAACCGACAGGTTGCTGAAGAAGTCACGTCGAACCCTGACGGAGAACGCGCGGGAATCGTCACACTCCTGACATTGCCGGACGGAAAGCAAATACCAGTGAACTATCTGCAGGAAGAGGACAAGGTATTTCTCGGCGCAGACGGACCCTGGTGGCGTGTATTTCGCAACGGCGGTGCGGATGTAATCTTACTGATTCGCGGCAGAAGCCTGAAGGGAAACGCAGTTGTCGTACTCGACGATCCCGAGTACACACATGAAGTATTCGCACGACTCCGACCAAAGGCACCGGCGTGGCTGCCAGACTGGCTTAACGGAAAACTGATTGTCATCAGCCTCGAGTCTTCTTAATACGAGCAACCTGATACGAGCGACCCTATACCCAGAACTGGAACTCACTTAGGTGCCGACTGGCAGGGTAAACCATCGAGATTCTCTCGAAGCCATAGTGTCGAGTGGCTGACATCTCCGGATGCTGAATAGATATACATGACATTATTACAATGAAAAGAACCGCAATCGGAAGGTACCTGCTACTTCGGCGTGAAAAGTTGGACAAACTTTTTCGCCCCGGTGGCAAGGTCTTCTTTGGCTGGTGGATAGTTCTGGCCAGTGCCGGCCTCCAATGGCTTGTTGCCCTGACGTGGCTGCAGTCTTTCGGTGCCTACGCCGTCCTGCTACAGGCTGATTTCGGATGGAGCATGTCTGTGCTGTCCATTGCGTTTGCCCTGTCACGATTGGAAACAGGACTGCTGGGACCGATTCAGGGTTGGCTGGTTGATCGATACGGGCCGCGACGTATCCTTGTGACTGGCTTTCTGTTCCTTGGAGTCGGGTTCCTGGCTTTTTCACAAATACACTCGATCCCCAGCTATATCGTTGCCGTCATCCTCATTGCGCTGGGTTCAAGCCTTGGTGGTTTCCCAACGCTGATGGTAGCTATCATCAGTTGGTTCAAGGTACATCGATCGAAGGCAATAGCCTGGTCTCAGATGGGTTACGGCGTTGGTGGCCTCTGCATACCACTCATCGTTTTCGGACTTGAAGAACAGGGATGGCGAACCGTCGCATTTCTATCTGCCATCGCCGTTGTGGCACTGGGCGTTCCTATGGTTTGGCTCATCCGCCGCCACCCGGAAGGAATGGGAGAACATGCCGATGGCATTTCGCCACTAGAAGCCGATGATGTGGTGGATGAAAAAAGAACCATTGAACCGATACACCGTGACTTTACCTGGCGTCAGGCACTTCGAACACCCGCCTTCTGGCTATTGTCCATCGGACACGGACTATCGCTACTGGCGGTTTCCTCTATGATTGCCCACCTGATACCGCACCTGACAACTAGCCTTGACTATTCCCTGGTCGAAGCAGGTTTCGCTTTTTCCATCATGACCAGCATGCAGATGTTGGGTGTATTTCTAGGTGGTTTTCTCGGTGACTATTTCAACAAACGAATCACTATTGGTTTCTGTATGATCGGGCACTTCATCGGACTGATAGCCTTGATCAACGCGACCAATTTCTATTGGATTGTGGTATTTGCCGTGTTCCATGGTTTTGGCTGGGGTATTCGCGCTCCTATTATCGTAGCCCTGCGCGCTGACTACTTCGGCTCCAAGTCTTTTGGAACCATCATTGGGATCTCATCATTGATCGCCATGATAGGCATGACCACTGGCCCTCTCCTTTGTGGCATCCTGTTTGATATCTATGGAAACTACCGGCTAGCCTTTGGCATCATTGCAATGGCAACACTGGCAGGGGCAGTGTGTCTGTGGGCGGCGACCCCGCCAAAGCCCGCTCGATCCTAGAAAGCGAAAAAGAGTAAGCTAGCCCGGATTTTATTGGGCGTTAAAGCCACCGTCGACTGGCAGCACGGTACCTGTAATGTAGGAAGCTGCATCTGAGCATAGCCATGCTGCAATATGGGCGACTTCTTCTGCTTCTCCCAATCTGGCCATGGGTGTCGAAGTCATAGCGTAGTCTGCGAAGGCTCCCCCGGAACGATCGATCAGGCCATCAACCAGCGGCGTCTTCATAATACCGGGGCATATAGCATTTACGCGGATATTGGTCTGGGCATTTTCAAGGGCAACGCATTTAGTGATACCAATCACACCGTGCTTTGATGCCGCATACGAGACTGCGCCAGCATTCCCATTGAGCCCCATCACCGATGACATATTGACGATAGCGCCACCACCCTGCGCCAGCATCTGCCGAACTTGATACTTGCAGCACAGGAATACACCCTTGAGGTTAATGCTCATAACCAGGTCCCAGTTGCTTTCTGACTCGTTCGCAACGATCGTACCTTCACCGACTATCCCTGCATTGTTCACAGCACTATCCAGCCGACCATAGGTATCAATCGTGCGCTGGACCATAGCTTCCACTGCGCTTGCATCAGCCACATCTACGTGAACAAAACTGGCGATTCCACCTCGCTGCTCAATGGTATCAACCGTTTCCTGACCAGCTTTTTCATTGAGATCTGCAACCATCACACTGGCACCCAGTCCGGCCATTGTATGTGCGCATGCCTGGCCCAGCCCCATACCTGCACCTGTAACCAGTGCCACTTTCCCATCCATTTCATACATCGTTTCATGCTCCTGTTAAATTACCCAATAACCTGATTGCGAAGGCCCATCACGTATCGTCTAAATTTACTTCAGCCTGGCTGGCACGAAGTTTTTCTTCTGAGAGTGTGACCCCTGATAGTGGATCCAGTGTAACCATAGCGACACTCCCCCACTCCTCGTCGCCCAGAAACCCTGGTGCAGGACTCCCGGAGTAGCAGGCCTTGGTTGTACGTTGGCTCACCTCGCGGAATACGTGTACGTGACCCAGCGCCAGATAGTCAAAACCTGATTCACCGATTTCGTCATGGGTAATCAGCGAAGAGCGCATTTCGCTCCTGTCCTGTGTCAGGTAGCCATGGGCCACCCCCAGGTGCCAGAAATCACCGCTTCGTTTCGGAATGTCCGCAAGGGGCTGGTTTCTGTGATCGTGATCCACCAGCGCCCTCCCCCACACGGTCGCTTCCAGGTCAGGAAACTCTATAGTTTGTCCCTCCTCGTCCATAAGGACCTTGACGTGGGGTCCTGCCTGCGCGAAATCAACTTGTCTGTAGATCGAGTGGTCGTCATAACAGTCATGGTTGCCGGGAATCAAGACGACCGGACAGGAGGCCCTGCTGAATTCTTCCATGACGAAGTCAACCAGGGCAGTTGCTACCCGGCTCGAATCAAACAGGTCCCCGGCGATCAAAAGTAGATCTGCCCGTTGCCGCTGAGATGTATCAATAACCTCGCTGAGCGCT
>MDTC01058195.1_pt1 | contig 50802 bp, 33 predicted proteins | sample 811181 | NCBI WGS metagenome assembly MDTC01 (sample SAMN05326644, study PRJNA326480) | marine metagenome | isolation source: seawater | place: Pacific Ocean: North | collected 2011 | reverse complement strand
TCGTCACTGACCCCGAACCCCTCGTCGAGATCACCGTGGCCACCCAACTCGGCCGGATCTACCGCGTCCGCGAATCGGCCGACCTCGTCAAGTGGACTGACACCACCTGCAGCGTCCTCGACGGCGTGGTCAATCCCGACGGGACCTTCAACGGCACCGGCGGCGAGGTCGTGTGCGGCGTTCCCTGCGAGATCAATGACCCTCGCCGATTCTACATCGTCATTGAGACCCCGTAGACCCCCATCGGAAACAATCATCCCGACCCGCCGGCCCGTTCTGGCGCCTTGGAGAAAAAGAGAATTCCTTTCAGTTGACGCATTGTCATTTGCCCTTTGTTGACGAGCAGGATTTCCCCGTTTGCCGCGCCGTGAGAGGAACGGGGAACGCATGTCAAAGGGTTATGACTGCCCCTTTGCTACATGATCGGGATCTAACGCAAGAGGATGCGGCGCTGATCTCAGTTGCTTGTCGCGGCAGCCTGAACGATGTTAATGAACCTGAACAGGTGGCGCCTCTTGCCGTCGAATCACCACCGCATGGCCTTCAAGAACCGATATTTCCATTTCCTCGCCATTCCCGCTCCGGGACCCGGGGAGCGCACTCAGGTTCTCCAGCATCTGGAAGAATGAGTTGACTCACCGACATCCGATTCCAGAGAATCGAGGAAATGTTCGAACACTCGAGGCGCAGGTTTCTCCGACAATCCATGCTCACCGCCACTGCTGCCATGGCCGGGCCCGGCGCACATCCGCTCAAAGCCGCGCAGAGCAGGAGCTCCAACGAAAAGATCGGAGTGGCCATCATCGGAACCGGTGGGCGGGGAGCGGCCCATACCAAGGCCTTCGCCTCGCGCACGGATTGCGAAATCCGCTATCTCTGCGATGCAGATCTCTCGCGCGCGCAGGGTCTCGTGGGCAGTGTCGCCCGACATCAAAAGACGGTGCCGAAAACGGTGCAGGACATGCGCAGAATCTTCGAAGACGATTCAGTGGATGTCGTCTCGATCGCCAGCTGCAATCACTGGCACGCACTCGCTGCAATCTGGGCCATGCAAGCCGGCAAGGACGTCTACGTCGAAAAGCCGGTGAGCCACAATGTCAGCGAGGGTCGACGTATGGTCCAGGTGGCGCGGAAGCACCAACGCATCTGCCAGACCGGCACGCAATATCGCTCGCATGGATCAAACCGGGCCCTGACCGAGTTTATCGCGGCAGGCAAGCTGGGTGAAGTGAAGCTGGCTTTCTGCATGGTGGGCAAGCGACGAGGATCCATCGGGACACGAGGGAAGTTCGATCCGCCCAAAAGCGTCGACTACGATCTCTTCTGTGGACCAGCCCCTCTCGCTCCAGTGACCCGGCGCAAGTTTCACTACGATTGGCACTGGATCTGGGATCTGGGCAATGGCGACCTGGGAAACAGCGGAATCCACCGGATCGACATCGCGCGTTGGGCACTGGGGGTCAGGGGACCGGGGAAGGCGGTAATGAGCTACGGAGGGCGTCTCGGATACACCGATGCCGGTGAGACTCCGAACACCCAGGTCACTCTGCACGACTTCGGTGACAAGTCCATCGTGGTCGAAGTGCACGGATTGCCGACAACAGCTTACAAGCGAATGTCGAACGGGCTCGTGATCGAAGGGAGCGATGGTTACATCACCTCGACGCAGACCTCGGCGGCGGTTTTCGATCTCGAAGGCAGGAAAATGCAGGACCTGAAGGGCGAAGCAAGGGACCACTTTGACAACTTCATCCAGGCGGTCCGCAGCCGGAAAAGCAGCGATCTCAATGCAGACATTCTGGAGGGGCATCAATCGAGCGCCCTCTGTCACCTGGGCAACATCTCCCATCGACTGGGCCGACAGGCGAAACCCAGGGAAATACTCGAACGGCTCTCCGCTCAGAGAATCTACGGCGATGTGGCGGAGACCTTCGATCGCAATCTCAAGCACCTGAAGGATAATGGCGTCGATCTCGATAAAACTCCCCTCACGCTGGGGGCATCGCTCGCGATCGATCCCAAGGGCGAGACATTCATCGATCATCCCCAGGCCGACGCCCTTCTCACCCGGCCCTATCGCGATCCTTTCGTCGTCCCCGGGGAAAGCGCAATTTAGACCAACCAGGAAAGGAACAAGAACCATGCTCTCCAAGCTCTCTATTCTCGCCAGCACCTGTGCCCTTCACCTCACCCTTGCAGCCGGCGCGGCGGCCCAGGGCGACAAGGTCGACCTCGTGCAGAATCTGCACTGGAAGGACCATCACTTCGCGATGTCGAACTGGTTCTATAACTACAAGTTCGACCAGCCCAGGTTGCACATCAAACTCCTCAAGGAGCGGGGCTACGGCGGCATCATGCTCTCCTTGAAAGATGACCCCGGGCGATGGAAGAATCTCCCCGCCTACCTCGAGGCCATGAAGGAACATGGCACTCGCCTGACCGCGATCCACGCCCGCTTTTACATCGAGGACGGAACCTACCCGCAGGTCATCAAGGACAATCTGCCGCTGCTCAAGGGAACAAAAGTGGTCTTGATTCCGTCGGTGGGCAGCCGCACCAAGATGGACCGCAAGGACCCCGAGGCGGTCGCGATGGCCGTCAAGATCCTCCGCGAGATGTCGGACGACGCCAGGAAACATGACCTGGGAGGGATTGCACCCTACATGCACATCGGCAACTGGATCGAGACCATCGATGACAATGTGCGCATCGCCAAAGCGGTGGATCGCCGCAACGTGGGTGTCATGTTTCATCTGCACCACTGGCAGGCGGTGGGCGGCCGGGAAATTACCAGGCTCCGCGCGGATCTCCTCAACGCCAAACCCTATCTCATGATCGTGGTCATTCAGGGCACCGACCAGAACAAGGCCACGCACAAGATTCTGGGCGAAGGTGACTACGACATGGTGCCCCTCGTGAAAGCCCTGCGGGAAATGGACTACCGCGGTCCGCTTGGCACGATGGGCTACACTCAACAAGGCGACATTCCCACCAAGCTCGCCCGCGCCTACATAGCCTGGGAAAAGATCCGGACCGAGGCGGCCAGGTAGCCCCTGCTCACCTTTCCCGCTTCACTTTTCCTGTTCCTGTCCCTTTCCCTTCTTCGGCAGATCGGCGCCGATGATTCAACCGAGGGTGCCACGGCCACCCCCAAACTGGAGCAAGCGCAGGCGCGTTTTCCCTGCCACACGGGAGGGGAGGGTTTGTGGACATCTTTGCCAGCGGCCTGACTAGTCCTCCACGCCATCACTACTCTCCCATTCATGCGGTTCGAGGTCGGTGCCGGATTGATATCCGGCCTCGAAAAGGCCCTGCCTCCTTGCTTTCTCTCACAGTGAGATGCCACGATCCCGGCGAAGTCACTCAACTTCGGGGCATGCCCAATCCCGCCTTCGGCGCCCTTGCCCATTACCGGCAGGACAAACCCAGGCATCAGGGTAATGAGTTTCGCAATAGCTGGATGTTACCTTCTCCAGCAGGAAGAGGGACTCACTTCTTTACCGGTTGCACTCCGTTGACATAGACAACGTTGTAACCGCCATCCTGCACTCCGTCCCTCGACCAGCCGTCGTAGGCATTGCGGGCGAGATAGAATTTATAGACACCGCCCTTTTCGGGCTGCGGCCAGTAGGAACCGCCTCCGGGCGGAACGAGCCCCCTGCCTTTCCAATGCCGGTCAAAATAGCGAACGTAAACCAATCCGGCCGGACCCTCCCCTTTTTCGACCTTGGCGATCTTCACCTCCGCAACCTTCCGGACATACTCATAGTTCCCCTTCCGTTCCGTACGGGTATAAATCGCCTGCACCTTGCCTACCACGATATGGGTGGCGATGCCCTGCAGCTGCTTCGTGGAGTATGGAGCCTTCTCCGCATCGCCATGAGCGGCGAACAGGAGGAGCAGGATCAGCGCAACATACCTCAGCAGACCGGTTCTCTTTTCTCGCAGGATGGCTTGTCCCGTATCGACCTTGGTCATCATTGCTGCGGTGTTTGGTGCATGTGATCAGAAAGGCAAGATAACATTATTGCACCATCGCTTCCACATCACTCCTCCAGCTCAAAATCCTTGTTCAGCATCTCCTCGATCTGCATTTCCATTTCTCTTCTGGAGCGTTCATCCTCGATCCTGTTCTGTTCGTGCATCCTACTCCAATAGATCGATACCGCGAACAATCCAATGAGAGTCCCGAAATACACCAGCAGGGGGGATCATGCGCAGTCTCCTGTCCAGAATCCACCAGATTGACAGGGCCCCGATGGCGAGCATGAACATTGGCCCCGGAAAAAGATGAAGTGCATCAGGAGAGCTCCATAAAGAACAACGGGGAACTCAACCGGGTGAGGAATGCCAGTGACGATGTTCTCAGCACTGGATATCATGGCGGTGCCAGCCAGGATCAGGCCCGCCCGGTTCCGTCTCTTCTGGAGGACTCTCATGACCGCGGTCCTCCGCGACGGGTCTTTGTCTACTCGTTCTTCAGAAGGTCAACCATGGCCTCGCCCATGCCGATTCCGACGTTCATGTAGGTCTTGGCATTGCCGCCATAGTGGGCGTTGGAGGCAGAGCCCATGCTCAGCGGGTTGCTGTAAACGGTTGCGACGTCGCCCTTGAGTGCGGGATATTTCGTTGGATCGCTAATGGCGAACATGGCGTCGATGATCAACTTTTCATTGCCCTTGGCGTTTTCCCGGTTCGTTTGTCCGAGGGTCGCGCAGACAAATTTTGCTTTCGGAGCATTAAAGTCCTTTCGCAGTGACGCGATCAGGTTGTTCAGGTTCTTCTCGTACATCGAGGCATGGCCTGCATTGTAACGGTCCTTGTCACCCTGCCACCAGAGGAAGCCGGCAACCTCATATTCGGTCGCACCAGGGTAATACTTGTCCAGGTTCTTAAGCACGTCCTTGGCCCGGGCGACGTCACCGTCATATTGGACGCCGGCCTTCCAGCCGATGGGCTTTGGTTCGGTCCCCTTTTCCCATTTGTCCGGACTTTGCCCGTAGCCGGCATAAACGAACGTCTTTTTCTCTACTTGCTTTGTCTGGCGGTTCTTCACCTCCAGCTCAAACTCGTATGACGGACTGCCGGGAGGAAGGAGATCCCAGCCGAGGCTCCGGTTGCCGATCGAGCTCTTGAGGATCAGCACGGGTTCATCCAGTGCGTTGCCGAGTTGATGGCCGATGCCGGTCTCGATGCCAATCTTGCCTCCGGAAACAGTCAGCCAGTCATTGCGCATGTCACGGGTCTTGCCGGGGCCACCGCTGCCCATGACGTGCACGTTGCGGACGTCCTGGCGGGTAGTCCAGCCACCTGCGTCATCGATCATGAAGGAGTAGAGCTTCTCGGTCTTGACCGCGTGTTCCAGGGTGCCTTCCTTGTCACCCTTGACTCTCCCCATTTCGAGCGTGTTCGACTGGCCCATGATGATGAAGACCTTGACCTTCTTTGTCATATCCGCCGGTTTGCCGTCCGGGTCGGGCAACTCCCTGGCTGAGACCGGATAGGCCGAGGCCGTCAACAGGGCGAAAACAGACAGCGTTTGAATGAGATTCTTCTTTAGTTTCATGATTCTTTTTATTTCTGGCGCGAATGATGCCTTTCGCTCGATCGATGAAACAGGTTGCCCCGATCAGCCCAGGACAACAAAGACAGAGGATCGCTTTTTTGCGTTTTTTTGATGTCTATTTGCGACACTCCAGATAGAGCCCCTTCATCTTGTTTTCTCTGTGTTTCGTAGATTTGAAAACACGTCCCCTGTGGGCTTGGCCGGCAAAGTGCCTTGCCATTGGGCCAGCATCTTCCTGAGCTGGTTTGCCTTGGCCGGATGTTTCGCTTTGAGATCGCTCTTCTCCAGCGGGTCGGCGACCAGGTCATAGAGTTCGACATGTTTGGCATCCCGGTTCGTCACCAGTTTCCAGTTCTCGCTGACCACCGCATAGGACACCCAGTGGTCGGGCTTGGTTTTCCGGGCCGGCCATGGGGCCACCGTCTTCCAGAAAAGCGGTTTTTCGCGCCGTGCCGTGCCCTTGCCTTTGAGAGTCGTCACCTGGCTGATTCCATCAGGCTGGTAGGATGCCGGAAGCTGGACCTCCGCAATCTCGCAAAAGGTAGGCAGGAGATCCACTGCTGAAAAAATGGAGGTCCTGTCGACCTTTCCGGCTTCAATCTTTCCGGGCCAGCGGGCAATGAAAGGCACCCCTACCCCTCCCTCAAAAAGAGCGGCCTTGTAGCCCTTGCGCCCACCGGTAATGCCTCGGGCCGCCGCGATATTAAACCCCTTCCCGGTGGCTGTATCGAACATGGTTTCCAGGGGCGTGCCTGGCTGAGCCCGGGCCGGTCCGTTGTCTGAACTGAAGATCACCAGGGTGTTGTCTGTCAGTTTCAGACGATCCAGTGCCCCCAGCACTTCCCCCACCCGGTCATCGGCATGCGAGAGAACCGAGGCATAGATGTTGTCCCGCTCCCCCAGCTCCGAAAAGCGCTTGCGATACTTGGGCAGCGTGTGAAACGGCGTATGCGGTTCGTGCAACCACAGGTTGATGAAGAAGGGCTTGTCCGCCTGGTGGCTTTTCTCAATGAAGGCGATGGCGTTCCGGGCATCTTCATGGACCGGCATTTGTTTGCCGGAGCAATTGAAGGCACCGTAGGCGTCAAAACCATACTGGCTGGGGGGAGGCGAGTCGGGGATCATGTCATTGGCCAGGTGCCACTTGCCGAAGTGGGCGGTGGCGTAACCCGCACTCTTGAGAAACCGGGACAACAGCGGCGCCCCGGGGTCCAGCCAGTCGGGCATGTTGCGCCTGGCATTACTGGGTACCCAGGCGAAGTGCCCGTCAATATTGTAGCGGGCCGGGAAATGGCCGGTCATCACCGCGGTCCGGCTGGGGGAACACACCCCACTGGCCACCGTGAACCGGTGAAAGTCAGTCCCTTCCTTCGCCAGACGGTCGATGTTGGGGGTCTTCACATAAGGATGTCCGTGACAGCCAAGATCACCCCAACCCCAGTCATCGGCGAAAATGAAGAGAATGTTGGGAGGCGCATCCCTGGCCGCCCCCCGTGGACAAAGTGCGAGGCCCAATGCGACCAGAAGAACTGATACCTTTTTCATCTATCTCAACCCTGTCTCTCCCCTAGGGAATCGCCTGGAACATCTGGTGAATGGTGAGCTTCTTGCCCGCCAACCTGATCTGAAGATCAAAGAATCCGGCATCCTTGGTTTTGTGCAGAAATCCAGCCGAGATGAATTCACCCCGTCTGGAAAAGCTGATGGGCTTGGACCAATCCACCTGACTGAGCATCCTGCCATTTACCGCAGGTTCGTGTTTGTATTCCCCATTCAGGAAGAGGCCCAGGATCATCTCGCATTCCTCCCCAGTCATTCCCTGCAGCGATCCGATCCGGTATTCCTTCTTGCTCAACCTGAGAATGATTTTTTTGCGGGTATGAGGTTTTCCCGCCCAGAAGTCGCCTCGCTGCACTTGCTCTTTCTGCGGCCTGGCCCCCGGTTCCAGCCATTTCCCGTAGCTCACATTCAGGACCTGGCAGGAGACTTCCCGCCCCTTGACCTGCTCAACTCCCCGCACGGTGATTCCACGAAAAGGGGTGGGATACATGTTGTAGGAGGAGATCCTCGACACCTTTCCGATTCCGCATTCCTGCGCCAGGGCAATCACCTCTTTTTCCTGCAACTCGGTGAGGATGGCCCGATCCACGTAGTCTCGTTCTACTCCATATGAGGGAAGAGCCAGCCCGAGCATGAACCAGATCAGCAGTTTCGTTTTCATTCTGATTCGCATCTTATCTTCGATTGCCGTCCTTGTTGAATCTTTTAAACCAGTCACCTTTGGACATCCAGAAACTCCAGCCACAGGAATCTTGGAACTTTTTGACAAAAGTCCTGTTCCGGTTGACCACCAGCCGTGACGCTCCGGAAATACGCTTGCCCTCCAAACGGTTGCCTCCATACCATGAATCGCCCGGAAAGCGTCATCCATAACGATCACTGGCAAGGTTCCCTGTCAACGCGAACCGACTCCCCCACCCATGCAACAGTTCGCCGCCCTGCCCCAGCGCCGCGCTTCCTCCCTCTTCCCGGTTGCGCTCCTGGCCCTCGTCCTGCCGGTCACGGCAGATCCCGTCATCAACGAGATCTTCTACCACGAGGATCATGGAATCAATCCGGAGAACGTGTTGACGGAGTGGATCGAACTGCACAATCCCACTCCGGCGGCCCTCGACCTCTCCAACTGGACTCTCAGTCGTGGCGTGTCCTATGTCTTTCCGCCCGGGACCAACCTCCCTGCCAACGGCTATCTTGTGGTGGCAGCCGACACCCCGGCCTTTAATGCCGCTCATCCCGGGATCGACAACGGAACCAACGTCTTTGGCCCGTGGATTGGGCGTCTCCAGAATTCAGGAGAAACTATTGAACTTGAGGATGCCGCCGGGAGACGGGCTGACCGGGTGCAATATGCCGATGAAGGCGACTGGGCCATCCGAGCCCGTGGTCCCCTTGACAACGGTCACGAGGGCTGGACCTGGGTGGCCGCCCACGATGGGGGTGGATCATCCCTCGAACTGATCAACCCGACCCTCTCCAACAACCGGGGGCAGAACTGGGCCTCCAGCGCGGTCGCGGGAGGCTCCCCAGGAGCAGTGAACTCGGTTGCCTCCGGCAGCGGGGCGCCCCTGATCCTGAACGTCCGGCACGAACCTGTCATTCCGCGTTCCAGCGACACGGTGGTGATCACCGCCGAACTGGAACACGCGACCATCACCCAACCCCCCACCCTCCACTGGCGGGCGGACGACCAGGAGAGCTGGTCCTCCCAGGATCTCATAGACAATGGCAGGGGCGAACTGAACGCGGAAATCCCCGGGCATCCCGACGGCACCGTCATCGAGTTCTACCTCTCGACCTCCAACGGCGTCACTGAACGCACCTGGCCCGGCCCGACCCAGCCGAGTGGAGAACAGGAAGCCAATGCCCTGATCCAATTCGACAACTCCTACGATCCAACCGCTCCCTGGGTGCCCGGTGCCCAGCCGAAGTACCGCATCATCATGACGGAAGATGAACGCGCCGAACTGGATGACATCGGCGATGACAGCGAATCACCCCGGGACGAGGAGGACAGCAACGCGGAAATGAACTGCACCTTCATCGTCGAGGACGGCACCGGCCTCGCCCTGCGCTACCTCTCCAGTGTCCGTAACCGCGGGGCCAGCTCCCGCAATCCCCCCCCCAACAACTTCCTCGTCAAGTTTCGCAGCGATGAAGCCTGGAACGGCCATCCCTCCATCAAGTTCAATGCCCGGTATCCCCATTCCCAGGTCCTGGGGAGCTGGTACTTCCGACATGGCGGAGTGGAAACCGCCAATGCCTCTGCCGCTCTGCTGCGGATCAACGGTGAGGATCTCGCCCGGAGCGGCTCCAACATGTACGGCTCTTATGCACGGGTGGAGAGCTTCGGCAGCGCATACACCGAGAATCACTGGCCCCTGGACCCGGATGGCAACTTCTATCAGGTGCGGGACGATGAGGATTCCAACGAGGAGGGGGATCTCCGCTACGAGGGACCCGATCCGGATAGCTACCGCGACACCTACTTCAAGCATACCAACCAGAGCGAGGATGACTGGAGCGACCTGATTGCCCTGACCAATGCCCTGAACAATGCCCCGGAGGAAACCTACCTGCAGGAAGTCGGTCAGGTCCTCAATATCGACCAGTGGCTCACTTACTTCGCCCTCGACACCCTTGCCGGCAACCGGGAGGGAGGATTGATCACTTCCAAGGGAGACGACTATGGACTCTACCGCGGCGTGAAGGATCCGCGCTTCCTCCTCGTCCCTCACGACCTCGACACGGTGTTCAACCTGGGAAACACCACCGTGAATACCGACCGGTCCCTCTGGAGTTTTGACGACCTGCCCGGATTGACGCGATTCTTCCAGAACGACGAAATCATCCATCGTTACTACGCCAGGTTGCTCGAACTCCTCAACGGGGCATTCGACCCCACCGTCATACACCCGATGATCGACGAACTGCTCGACGACTGGGTGTCGGAGAACGAAATCGAGGATGCCAGGGACTGGGCCACCGGACGACTGGATGACGCGCGTAACCGGATCCCCGACAGCTTCGCCGCCGACTGCGCCCTGCCATTCGAGAGCGGATTTTTCCGGACTACCGATGGAACAGCGCAATTCAGTGGTGACTTCCGGGCTGGCCGGGTCCTCTCCGTCCTGCTCAATGGGGTGGAGGCAAACCGGACCCAGCGGTCCGGGGCCTGGCAGTTTGAGGTGACCCCCGGGGACACCTTCTTCAATCCGGGGCTCAACCGGGTTGTCGTGCAGTGTTTCAGTGGACCCGCTGGCACCGGATCCGTAATCGATCAGACCTTCCTCGACGTCTGGAATGATACCGGCACCACCACTGATGTTTCAGGCACCCTGGTTGGGGAAATTCCCGTCGGGAGCCTCAAGATCGTCACCCGGGATTCCTATCTCCCTTCCCATCCCGTTCTTGTCCGGCTTGAGTTCCGTGATCCCGACGGAAGTTTCAACCGGAACCTCTGGGAGAGCACCGCCACCCTGACCAGCGACGTCCAGGGAGTCACCCTCACGCCTGACACGGTCACCATCCGCAACGGACTGGGCTCGGCCCTGGTGAAGATTGCAGGGGGTGCGGGTGGCATCCAGAGCAACCTGATCAATACCGGCGAAATCTGGAACTACCTCGACGACGGATCGGACCAGGGAACCAGCTGGCGTGACCAGGAATTCAACGATGACTCCTGGAGGAGCGGACCTGCGGAACTCGGCTACGGAGACAACGACGAGGCCACTGAAGTGCGGTTCGGCCCCGACGAAGACAACGACGAGAACGACGAGGACAACAAGCATATCACAACCTACTTGCGGAAGCATTTCACCATCGCCGACGCCTCCCAGGTGATCGCCCTGGACTACCGCATCAAGCGCGATGACGGGATGGCGCTCTATCTCAATGGAACCGTCATCGGCCGCGACAACCTGGAAGCGGATCCCGACTACCTCACCGAGGCAAGCAATGGATCAAGCCAGGAGGACGACTTCCTCGATCCCGGTGATCTCGATTTCGCCGCCGAAGACATACACACCCTGCTCGTCGATGGCACCAATACCATCGCGGTCGAAATGCACCAGGATGATGGTCAGAGTTCGGACATCAGCTTTGACTTCGAACTGACTGCCGCCATGCCGGCAACCAATCCCGGAAACCTCACCATCACCGCCACCGCGGCCCAGCAGCAGGCCCGCAAGACTCTCACCAGCCTTCACGACCAGGCTGTTACTCCTGTAAGCGGCACCTTGCCCGGCACTTCTACTGCCTGGGATGGAATCGTGCAGCTTACAGGTGACACCACCGTCCCGGTCGGGCACACCCTCACTATTGATCCCGGCACCCTCATCCTCGTCGACGGAGATCCCACCAACGAAGGCACCGAGGGCCGCGACCTCATCGTGCAGGGGCATATCGAGGCCGCAGGAACAGAAACCCGCCCCATCACCTTCACCTCCTCTGCCGACAATGCGCCCTGGGGTCAGATTCTCTTCGACAATTCCCAGTCGGCCCGGTTCCGCTTCAGCAACATCCACCGGGCCGGTCATTCCCCCCGCGGAGGACACACCGACCACGGCCGGGTCCTGCGCATCATGGGATCAGATGTCACCTTCGAAAACTGCACCATCTCCGATAACCGCGGCAAGGTGGGACAAACCGACAGTCAGGGAGGTTCCGACTCGGTAATGACCTTCCGGGAGTGTCACTGGGCGCGCTCCGTGACGGGGATCGAGACCTTCAACACCGGCGTTCTCATGGAGGATTGCTGGATCACCGACATGCTCGGACAGTACCGTGAGGACGGGGTAACCGATGACAACGATGCCATCTACCTGCACGGCGCCGGACCCGGCCAGTCCATCACGCTTCGTCGACTGGTCGTCGCCAACTGCGAAGACGACGGCATCGACACCCTGGATGCCGACCTTCTGGTGGAGGATTCCCTCAGTCGCAATGTCGCTGACAAGGGCATGAGCATGCTGGGAGGAACCGCCACCGTAAGGCATAGCCTCTTCACGGCCTGTGACATCGGATTCTCCGCCAAAAACGATGCCAATGCCATTCTCCGGTTTTGCACCATCACCGATAACGGCTCCATGGGCCTGCAGGTCGAGAACAAGAACGGCAACGATGATCCCAGCTTCTACGACATCACGAATTCCATCATCTGGAACAACGGCGAAGAGATCCGTACCGACTACGATCCCTCCGACATCACCGTGCGGCACACCCTGGTCGGCCAACCCTGGCCCGATGCCGCCGGCCAGGACCCTAGCAACCTCAATACCGATCCCCTCTTTGTCGGCCCGGAAGGTAACAACTACCACCTCTCCGCCTCTTCCCCTGCCAGGGATGCCGCTGATCCAGCCCTTCCTCCGGATCCGGACGGCACCAACCGGGACCTCGGCCGCCATCCCTACGACAACGTCTTTGACGGAGCGGGATCCGAGATCCGCTGGCTGGCCGCCAATGGTCCCTATCGAATAACATCCGACGCCACCGTGCCCGCCGGAAACAACCTCGTCATCGAGGCCGGGGCCAACCTCTACTTCGAACCCGGGACCCGCCTCATCGTCAACGGTACAATCCGCATGGAGGGCCGTCCCACCATGCGAGTGCAGCTCACCAGCGTTCCGGGAGCCCCCCTTGATGACGATCCCGCCAGCGATGACCTGCCCCCGGGGCCACCCAAGTGGGACGGCATCAAGATCGTGGACTCGATGGATCCCGCCAACCGCATTGCCCATGTCGACATCCGCAACGCCCAGCACCGGGAGGGATCGATCGGGATCCTCCGTTCACAATGCGTGATCGATGACGTGCGATTCAGTGGCACCTACCTCCGCATGATCTACACTGATGACGCCTCCGTCATCATTGAGAACTGCATCTTCCCCGACATGTTCGCTCCCGATGAGCAGGCTGCCGCACTGGGTCTGGACAACATCAGCGAACACATCAAGGGCGAAGGTGACATTCCCGGGGACGGTCGCTACATCATCCGTAACAACAGGTTCGGAACCAACAAGGGACACAATGACGTGGTCGACGTGGTGAGCGGAAGCCGGCCCGAGCCCATCGTCCAGATTCTCGACAACTATTTTGCCGGAGCGCGCGATGAGGAACTGGATCTTGGCGGCGACCTTTACATCGCCGGAAACATCTTCACCAACATCTTCAAGGATGATGAGACTTCCGACCGTGGCTATGCCAACGCCATCTCCACCGGCGACAGGTCCAACACCACGACAATGCTGGCCCGCAACATCTTCTGGAACGTCGATCACGCCATCAGCCTGAAGGGCGAATCGGACACCATCTTCGAAAGCAACACCGTCTACAAGGTTCATCCCGATTTCGTGGATACTTTCGACAACAACAACATCGGTTCCGCCATCAACCTCTTCGTTCCCGGCGACAGTTCGCCCACTCCTGCGGCAGCAGCCTATGCCAGCTCCAATATCTTCCTTGATATCCCCCGGGTATTCAGCAACGCCGACATGCTCACCGAGGATTCCACCTTCCGCACACCCCTGGAGTTCTTCCATAACCTCGTCGATCCCGCCATCATCGACACCAGCGTGGGGATCGAACATCCGGGAGAAACGATTTACGACCTCGGCACTGGAAACTTCACCGGCTTGCCCCTTTTCGTCGATCCCGACAACGGCGACTTCAGCCTCCTGCCGGGATCTCCCGCCCTCAACGCCGGACCACTCGGGAAAGACCTCGGCGCCCTCGTTTCCGATCAAATCCGGATCACCGGGGAACCCCCCGCCTTCACCACTTCAACCAGCGCCACCCTCACGGTGGGCGGGCCGGGACTCTTCGGTTATCGCTACCGGGTCAACGACGGACCCTGGAGCGCAGATCTCGACATTGGCAACGCGAACGGCCTGGTTCCGGGTGATCCCGCCGTGCGAACGGCGCAAATCGAACTCTCTGAACTGGCTGACGGCACCTACACCGTCTTCGCGGAAGGGCGCACCTTTGCCGGGGTCTGGCAATCCACTCCGACCGCATCCCGGAGCTGGACGGTCGATTCAACCCTCTCCCGTCTCGTCATCAACGAGGTTCTCGCCGACAACGACGGAGCAATCGCGCACGAGGGCACCTTCCCCGACATCATCGAACTCTGCAATTCAGGTTCATCTCCCGTGGATCTTGCCGGAATGAGCCTCTCTGACAACCCCGACTCTCCCGACGAGTTCACCTTCCCCGCGGGAACTACCCTCGCCCCCGGCGATTTCCTTGTCCTCTTCGCCGACGATCCCAACGGCACCTCGGGCATCCATCTTCAATTTTCACTCAGCGCTTCTGGAGAAGGTGTCTATCTGTTTGATGCCCAGGCCCGCGGCCGGGTCCTGCTCGACTCCATCGAATTCGGTCCCCAGGTCCCCGGTTTCTCCATCGGCCGGAATCGCGGCGGTGACCAGTGGACCCTCAACGTCCCCACCCCCGGCGCCCCGAACGTCGAACAACCTGCCGGAAATTCCGCTACTCTGCGTATCAACGAATGGATGACCGAAGGCGATGTCCTTTACCGGGACGACTGGTTTGAAATCCACAACCCTGACCCGCTCCCGGTAGCCCTGGCAGAATTCAGTGTGAGTGATCATCCTGATAACCCACAGCACCACGCCTTTCCCCCCCTCAGCTTCATCGCCGGAAACGGCTTCCTCAAGCTCATTGCAGACCGCGATGTGTCCGCCGGGCCTGATCATGTCCCCTTCGCCCTCGACGCGGATGAAGACCGTCTCTCACTCTTCAATCCCGATGGCAGGATGATCGACCAGGTCATCTTCGGACCACAGGCCTCGGACATCTCACAGGGACGCTGGGACCCTTCCGCCACGGGACTCGGCTACTTCACCCTTCCTACCGGTGGACTTGAGAACAGCCGCGAAGGGCAGTCGGGCATCCCCGGTTTCGACAATGCTCTCGCCCTCCTGCGGCACCTCCGCATTTCCGAGATCATGTACGAGCCCCGGGGCGGCACACCATACGAGTTCATCGAGCTCAGAAACACCGGACCGGTGATCCTCGATCTCACCGGATTGCGCTTCACCGACGGGATCTCCTTCACCTTCCCCCCCCTGACCCTTGGCCCGGGCGAAGAGGTTCTCGTCGTCGGGGATCTCTCCGCCTTCGAGTCCCGCTACGGAACGGCACTCAACGTGGCCGGAGTCTTCGGCGGAAATCTGGACAACGACGGCGAAAGGATTGTCCTCTCCCTGCCCCTTCCCTTTGACGCGGCCGTCCTGCGCTTCACCTTCGATCCCATCTGGTGGCCCTCCACCGCCGGCGCCGGCCGCTCGCTGGAACTGCGCGAACCCCTCCCCGCCGCCCGTGACTTCGACTTGAGATCCAGCTGGGAGCCCAGTGACCAGGTCGATGGAACCCCGAACGGGGGCGCCATTCTCATCCCCACTGAATTCCAGGCCTGGCTCGCCTTCTACGGGCTGACTTCTCTTGAGGATGGTGACCACGACAGCCTTGTGGCCCTCATGGAATTCAGCCTCGGCCTGGATCCGCTCCTCGATCTGGGAATCAATGGTCCCGTCTCCCTCCCGGCGGTCACCCGTTCCATCGATGGTCGCACGGTCATTTCCTTCGCTCTTCCCGTAAATGCGACTGTCACCGACGGCTATGGGGCAACTGACATCGTTTACACGGTGGAAACCTCCGGCGATCTCATGAACTGGAACGCCCTGCTCACCAAGACTGATGAAACCTCCTTTACCGGTCCCGGCACCCTGATCGAGAATCCGCCCTTCAATGGACGCGTGCGCGTGAGCATTACCGATGACCAGGCCGGTCTCCTTCAACGCTTCATCCGGCTGAAGGTGGACTATATCCCCTGAACCCTACCGCCGGTTGCGATTCTGGTTGTAGCGCCGGTTCAATTCACGGGCGCGCTCAGCCTGCTTCTTGTTGAACTCCCTGCGCTTCTCCTCCAGCTTGTTGTCGGCCTTGGCCGTGATCCGGCTCGCCTTGTAGACCGTGTCAGCCTCGCTCTTGCCGTAGCGGAGGACTCCCCCGGCAACCGACGCCTGCATCCCCGCCTTGAGATCGCCCAGGGAGGCCTTCCTGCCGTTTACCAAAATCCTGGTGAAGCTCGTGATCTTGTAGGTCTTCTTGCCCACTGTGACGCTGTCACCTCCCACTTTCCTGATGGTGGGCAACTCGGAGGCCGCTCCCTTGCGGGTCGGGGGCACGATCCTCCGTTTGTTCTTGTTGTCGCCGAAGGATGGGGCCGGAAGGAGAATGGCACCTGCCAGGATCAGCACGGAGGCACGGAACATCTTCATTTGGACCCTTACTAGCGCTCTCCTGCCCTCCTTTCAATCCCGGATTCCAGAATCCATCGTCGCCCACCAGTCACAACCGACTGCAGGCAAATGCCTGGAGAGCTCCTGGACCGCTGGCGCTAGGGCCTGACTGCCGTGATCGCGCTGCGGTCTCCCCCCGTCTCAAATTGCTGCACATATGCAAACCCCACGCCCTCCATGATCTCACGGATTTCAGCGACTCCGTAACAACGTCCCTGCGTAATGGTAACGAGGACGGTCGAATATTCCGCCACCGCACGCGGACCGTTCTTGTCCTCGTTGAGGAAGGTCTCGTGAGCCACCACCAGTCCACCACTCGGCAGGGAATTGTATGACTTGCGTAGAAGGGCCTCTACTTCCGGCAGGTCCCAGTCATGCAGCACGTTTGAAAGCAGGTGGACATCATGATCGTCCGGATAGGAATCCCGGAACATGTCACCCTCGGCCACTCCAATCCGGTGACTCAGCTCTCTCTCTGAAATCGCGCTTTCCGCGATTTTTCCCACCGGGTTTTTTTCGAACACGGTGGCAATCAGCCCCTCGTTGGCTGCCACCAGGCAACAGGCATAGATTCCCGACCCCCCTCCGATGTCCAACAGTCGGGTTCGCCCGGACAGATCCAGTTCCCCGGCCAGTTTCTGCCCGAGAAATACACCCCGGCAATCCATCGCAGCAGTGAACATCCGGGCGAATTCCGCGGACTCCATGGCCTCGTGCCAATCTGCTTCGGCCATTTCACTCTCCCAGTTGCCCGGCTTGCCCGTTCGCATCACGGTCAACACCTCCTTCACCACCGGGCGATCTTCCAGCGAGGCGTAGTAGGGGCCCAGTGCCCAGGGAGAATCACGGCCCAGGTGCTCCCTGCACAGTTCAGTGGCTGAAAACCGATCCCCCTCTCTCTCCACCAGACCATTCGCACAGGCCAGCGTCATAAGCACGTCCGCAGGTCGCTCATGAATCCGGCAATGCTCACAGATCTCCTCCAGACTCGCGGGAGATTCCGTCAACCAGCTGAACAGATCGAGATGCACGATCGCACAGGCCAGGAAGTCCGCCGCATAAATTCCGTCGCGATAACGCAGGAGCGGAGTGGGATCCGACTTGGGGTGCTCCGTAAGATCAAAGGATGCCATTTCGCCGGGGACTAGAGACCAGGGTGCCACTACTTGGCAAGAACCGGCTCCACGAAGTCATCCTGCATAAAGCCTGGCCCTTTCCCACTGCTCCCTCCTGCTGCCTGACACAGGGAGCCCGTCCATGCCTCACCCGGCAGGATCGGTAGTTCCACCGCCTCTCTCTCCGGAATGGCCAGCCGAAGCGGCCCTCCGGCGCATTACAACCGGTCCAATGACAGCCCAGAGCAATGGGGGAAGTCCCGCGCTCAAAACAAGAGCAACCGCAGGATGCTCGTGCCCCCACTGCCCGATTGCCGCGAAGGTGAACCCCAGGGGCAGGCTTCCACATCCCAGCGCCATGAGAAACCGGCGGAAGGGCATCCGCACCAACCCGGCGAGACAGGCAATCACCTCGGGCATGATCGGAAGCCAGCGTGAGAGAGCCACCATCCAACCACCGGCCTTGCCTCCGAACAGTTCTTCGCCCCTGGCCAGATCCTCCTTGCCCGCAATCCACTCCGCCGCCGGTCGCCCCAGCTTCCAGCAGAGCCCGTAGGCCAGAATTCCAGACAACATCGATCCCGTTACCGCAAACACCCCTCCCAGCCATGGCCCATAGACGTAGCCCAGGGCCGACATCACGATCGTCCCCGGAATGGGGAGGACCAGGTCCGAGAGCAGTAGTCCGATTCCACCCAGCCACGCCCAGGGTCTCCCCAGATCCATCAGCCAGGTGTTCGTCTTCTCCACGTCGAAACGATCAGCGAACTGGTCACCCCAGAACACGAAAGGCGCCAGCACAAGCACCGCCAGGATCAAAAAGAGACAGAAAAAACGCACGGAATAACGCGATTGGTCGCCACCATCCTAGCGCTATTCCCCGAGGAAGTCACGGATTCCGCTCGCGATCTCTTTCCACCCGGCGATAAACTCCTCTGCAAACGATGTCCAAGCCCAGTCCCGAACCCTTTGAGCTCTCCGAACTTCCCGCTCTCGCGCGCGGGGTCATCAAGGAGGCCAAATTCCCCATGCTGGCCAGCATGGATGGCGATCAACCCCGCCTGCGCCCCATTTCTCCCGTGCGTACGGATGGCTATAACGTCTATATAGCCAACCTGCGCAGCTACCACAAGACGGGCGAGATCGAGACCAACCCCAAGGTGGAGCTATGCTATCTCTCCCCCGATCATGACCAGCTCCGAATCACCGGAGTGGCCCATCCGCTCGGCGAAAGTGAGCAATCCCTCATCAATGAGATATGGGAAGAGAATCCCCTCCTTCGCCAGTACCTCGGCATGAGTGACAACCCCGAGTTGATCATCTACCGCATCGTGGCCCACCGCGTGCGCTTCATGCGTGAATGGGCTCTGAACTACCACGATGTGCCCCTGCCCATCGACATAGGCTAGGGAAACGGGGCGGCAGGGAAGACTCCGGGACGGGGGCTACACCCACCCCTGGCTCGTGTCCCCGAGGGCAGCCAGCTTCTCCTCCCGGACCCGCAGGGCTCCCTCGATGAGATCGAGTTCCTCCTGTGTCAGAACCCAGTCTCCTCCCCCCACTGTCTGCTCGATCTGTGACGGCTTGCGCACGCCCACGATGGCCGAGGTCACTTCCCGCCGGCGCAGCACCCAGGCCAGCGGCAACTGAGCCATGGGACGACCCGCTCCCTCCGCAATCGGGCGAATGGTTTCCACCACTTCCAGGTTGAGGTCCAGTTGCGGGGGGGTGAACTTGGGATCGCGGCTGCGGTGATCCTTGTCCGAGAGAGCCTGTGCCCGTTCCCGGGTGAAAGCCCCGGTCAGCAGTCCCTTCATCATTGGGCTGTAGCACACCACTCCCACTCCCTTTTCTCCACCGTAGGGGAGTCGGTCCTCCTCGACCTCCCGGTTCAGCATGCTGTAGGGAGGTTGCAGGGAAGCCACCGGGTGAATCGGTTGCAGACGCTCCATCTGCTCCACCCCGTGATTGGACACCCCGATCTCGCGAATCTTGCCCGCCTCCTTCAGTCTGGCCATGGCCGTCCAGGCTTCCTCGATGTCTTCATCGGGATCGGGCCAGTGGATCTGGTAGAGGTCGATGCACTCCACGCCCAGGCGTCGCAGGCTGGCCTCGCATTCCGCCACCACGCTTTCACTTTTCAACCGCCCCATGACGGTCCCGTCCTCGCGCATGATGCGTCCGCACTTGGTGGCCACAATGGGACGCTCCGGTCCCGGAATCTCCCGCAGGGCCTTCCCCACCAGCTCTTCACTGGCCCCATCCCCGTAAATCGCCGCGGTATCGATCCAGTTCACCCCCAGTTCCACTCCCTTCAGGATACCCTCGATCGCCTCCTGCTCGTCCTGGTCACCCCACCCGAAGGACCAATCACCCCCTCCAATGGCCCAGGTCCCGATCCCGATTGTGGTCAACTCCAGTTCGCTGTTACCCAAACCTCTCCTCTGCATGGTGCGAAAGAACTGTTCCACGTCTGAACTGTCAACGCTTTCGCTTTTCCATCTTTGCAGCTTTGCCATACTTCCATCGTGCCACACCCCACCAAGCGCCCGAACAAGATCATCCGGCGCAAGCAGGTCGGCAAGAGCCTGATCTACCTTGAGCGCTATTACGTGGAAACCGATCGACGCTTCTATATCGAGGCCCTGGGACCCGACTATCGGATCTGGAAGCGCACCCGTGGCAGCGAGGGACGCGCCATCGAGATCTACCAGCGCTACCGTTTCTGGGTCTGGTGGATCGAAGCCTGCTGCCACTGGTTGCCCGCTACCCGGTTCATCACCTGGATCATGCACAGGACCATCTGAGGCGTGTGTAGCGGGAACATCCCCCTCCAAAGTCGCGGAATCCCATCCGCAGGTTCTCAGTTCCCGGGCCCGCGACCTGAAATTCGACCTTGGACTGGTCACAGGGACCAGGCCAAGATCGATCATGCTCACCTTCTTCACCCATCCCGCCTACAATGAGCACAGGATGCACGAGGGCCATCCCGAGCGACCCGAGCGCACCCAGTCGATCCTCTCTCATCTCAGGGAGACCGGACAACTGACCGAATTCGAGCAACGCAACCCGGAGACAGTGAGCGAAGAGGCCCTCAAGCGTGTCCACGAACCGCTCTACCTCAAGAACCTCGCGGCAAGCGCTCCCGCTTCCGGACTCGTCACGGTCGATCCCGACACCCATCTCGCACCCGGCTCTCTTCCCGCCGCCCGCCTCGCCGCCGGCGCCCTGGAGGAGGCCGTCGCTCTCGTCCTGTCCGGGAAAAGCAACCGCGTCTTCTCCTGTGCCCGGCCTCCCGGCCACCACGCCGAACACGACGCCGGGATGGGCTTCTGCTTTTACAACAACGTGGCGGTGGGTGCTGCTGCCGCGCTCGCCCACGAGGACATCGACCGGGTGGCGATCCTCGACTTCGACGTTCATCACGGAAACGGGACCGTGGACATCTTCAAGGACAAGCCCGGGGTTCTCGTCGCCTCCAGTTTCCAGCACCCCCACTATCCCCACCGCTACTACGACCTCAAGCGCCCGAATATCGTCAACACCCCGCTGGTAGCCGGCACGGATGGCCCGGGGTTCCGCAAGGCCATCGAGCGCGATTGGCTGCCCGCCCTCGAAAAATTCAAACCCCAGCTCATCTTCATCTCCGCCGGATTCGACGCCCACACCGCCGACCCCCTGGGCGACATCCATCTCAAGGAGGCGGACTTCACCTGGGTGACCGATCTGATCGTGGCGGTTGCCCGACAACACTGCGGGGGACGCATCATTTCCACCCTGGAGGGTGGCTACAACCTCGAGGCCCTGGCCAGGTCGGTGGCCGCCCACCTGCAGGCCCTCGCCTCCTGAGGATCCCCTCACTTCCTGGTCCACCGGATCCGGAATCGATCGCCGCTTCCGTCCCACCCGTGGTGAGGCAAGGTCGTCCCGCCCCACTCGCCGGGTGCTCTGCCCCGCTATCCTACTCCTCTCCCTCTCCTATGGGATCGCCCTGCGGCAGCGGATCAGGCTGCACCTGCTTCAAGTACTTGAACAGATCACTATCGGTAGACAGGATCACCGTGCTTTTTCCCCCGATGATCAACGGGTAAAGTTCCATCGTCCGGGAGAACTCATAAAACTCTGCGGCCTGTGGACTCTGGTTGTAGGCGGCGGCGTAAATCCCGGTCGCCTCGCCGTCCGCTTCCCCCTTGATCTCCTGGACCTTCCGGTAGGCCTCCGATTCAATCACATTAAGGTCCTTCTCCATCTGCCCGGTGATCTTGGCGGCCTCCCCGGCACCCTCCGAGCGGAACCGCTCCGCGATCTGTTTCCGCTCTGACATCATCCGCGCATAGATCTGTCTCTCCACGCTTTGATTGTAGTTCACCCGCTTGAAACGGACATCCAGCAACTCAATCCCAAATTCCTTCAACTTCACCTTGCTCTTTTCAAAGATATCCTTTTCCAGCTCTGTGCGTCCACGGGAGATCTCGGACAGAACCCCTACCTCACCGCCCAGATCGGAATTCGCCAACTCCTCAACCTGGGTCGGAACGCGATCCTTGGTCGTTCGAATCACTTCAATCAACTCATGCTTGGCAATGGTATTCCGTGTTTCCGAACCGAGGATATCGTTCAGACGGGACTGGGCGCTGCGCTCATCCCTGAGGCGTTCAAAATACCGGAGAGGATCCGCGATCTGCCAGCGCCCGAAGGTGTCGACCATGATCAGGGTCTTCTCCTTGGTAGGCATCTGGTCGCGCGGGCCATCCCATTCAAGAATCCTTTTTTCGATGGTGTTGACCTTCTGGATGAAAGGCACCTTGAAATGGAGACCCGCTTTCTTGACAGGTTCCCCTTGCGGTTCCCCGAACTGGGTGATGATCACCTGCTCGCGCATGTTCACCGTGTAAGCCGCACTGCTGAGCACCACAATCCCCCCCACGATGAGGATCGCGGTAAGACACCCTGAAAACACCTTCTTGTTCATCGTTGGACTCCTCCCTGGTTCAACTGCAGCAGAGGAAGGATCTGCTGCCCTGCCTCATCCATGATGATCTTCCGCTCCAGCAGCGGCATCACCTCCTGCATCGTCTCCAGATACATGCGTCGTCGCGTCACTTCCGGGGCCTCCTGGTAGGCCTTCAACAGGGCTTCAAACCGGGTCGCGTCCCCCTCTGCCTCATTGACCCGCTTGGTGGCATAACCCTCGGCCACACTGATCGCCCTTTCCGCCTCTCCCCTCGCCTTCGGGATCTTCTTATTATACTCCCCGTTGGCAATATTGACGGCGGTGGCACGTTCCTGTTCCGCCCGGTTGACCTCATTGAAGGATTCTTCCACCTCCAGCGGGGGTTTGACCTTCATGAGCTGGACCTGGTCGATACTGATCCCCATTTCGTAATCGTTGACCAGACTCTGCAGTTTCCGGGAGCTTTCACTTTCAATCTCCTGGCGTCCAACCGTGATAACCTCATCCACCGTCCGGTCCCCCACCACTTCACGCATCACGGACTCGGATGCATGTCGCAGGGTATCATCCGCATTACGCACGTTGAAGAGGTATTCCTGTGGCTTATCGATGCGATACTGCACCACCCATTCAACGCGCGCGGCATTCAGATCACCGGTCACCATCTCCTTCTCCTGCTCCTGTTCCGTATCCCCGGAATACTGGTAGGGATTGGTGTTCCCCCTCGTTCCAAATCCGAATTCCTGTTTCATCTGCCGCTTGACTTCCACCTTCTCCACCCTGTCGATGAAGAACGGCAGTTTGAAATGAAGCCCTGGAGATTCTGTTTTTACATGACTCCCGAAGCGCAGGACCACACCTTCCTCATCCGCCTGCACCGTATAAAAGGAGGTCAGTAATCCAACTGCGATGAACACGACCACAATTCCCGTCACCACAAAGCGCGCCTTGATCTCAGGGAAATCCAGCTGAACCTTTTTCCCTCCGATGTCGATCTCTAACATGATCGGGAGGATACAGCCTCAGCACCTCGCAGCCACTATAAAAATCAGCGATTTAGGCAAGATGAGATGGCCATAGGTGGTTAGAAAATCTCACCTCTGGAGATCGTCCTCGCCAAGCCCCCTTCAATCCCGTTTCCCACCCCCTGTTTTCGCCTTTCCAACCCCCGGGTCCGCTTCTCCACCCGGATCCTTCCTGCTGGCCTCTGCAGCCTGCAAGCTCCCCTGCTGTCCCGCGACACATCTCGCAAAACCCTTCATCACGATAGCAGCTGCCTCTGGTCCACAGGAGTTTGCCTCTCCGTACTGCGACTTCTTCCTGCCATAAGCAAACGGCTTTCTGGCATCCCACTGCCGCTTCGGAATAAGGTAGCCCACCTCGTCATTGGCCAACCCGAAGAGCATCCACTTTTCTTCACCCAGCGTCTCTGCGATGGTTGGCTCGAGAGCGGCCTCAGGAAAGTCCGCCGCTGGATCGGCCGGCTCCTGGAATTCCCCGTAAACGAGCTCAGGGTACAGTTCTCCCGGGATCGCTGCCAGCGAGAGCTCCCCGAGTTGCAGGCGGGCCACCTCGGTCTCGATGGTCAGGAGTTGACCCGGGGACTTCTCACTCATGGCCTGCCCTTTCCGGTAGGGATCTCCCGTGGAGACAAATCCCGCCCGCCGCAGCACCCTCATCGACAGTCCCAGGCGATAGAGCCGGTTGGTCACCGGGATATAAATCATCTGCGCCTGCACCTTCATGGGCGTCAGCTTGAGTGGTTCCGCGGCCGCAATCGCCCGCGCCGCCAACCCCGCCACTTCGAGGCCATGCTTCTCGGTATACTCAAAGGTCGTCGGCCCGGGCGGAGGTGCCATCAACCCACCAACTGTTCCGGTAAAGTAAGCCACCGGACACTCGTAGTTCTTCTTCAACTCACGCACTGTGGCCCACGGAAAATCCGCGGTGATCAGCTTGTTCTTCGAACCCATCACCTCCGGGTGTGAATTCCACTGCACGAGCAGGCCCACCTTCTCCCCATTCTTCCTTGAGAAAACCAGCACCCGCAGGACCGCGTCAAACACGGTGGGCTGGCGGGTATCCTTCAACAGGTTCCTGTCCTCCGCCGTCCCATAAGACACCCGCACATCCTTCACCATCGCCTGTGCCGTGCTCTTTACCAGCTCCCTGCACCTGCCCACCACCTCCGCCACGTAGGCGTCATTCACTCCGTAGGAAAACTGATTGCGCCCCCACATTCCAACCACATCGGGTCCTTCGTGATTGTGGGTTGAGGAAACGAGCACATAGGTGAATTCCGGGAGTTGTCTGCGGATTTCCTGGACCGCCGGGAACTGGAGACCCACCAGGTCCACCGACACCAGCGCGATTCTCGTCCTGCCCTCTTCCAGCACCACGCATCTCGCCATCAGGGGATCATGCACTCCCGCCGCCTGCCGACCCGTCCCGTAACCCGCGAGCCAGACCTTCTCCCTGCCCCCCAGCTTCGGGGTGATGTCCACCTCCCCGAAGCCCACATCAAGAGCCTGGACCGGCCCGGCCAGAACGGTCGCCAATGCCACAAACCGCAGACTTCCTCGAACATCAATACTCATCACTCCGCCATCATCAATCACTTCGCGGGTCCCGGCCACTCCAAATGCCGGTGCAGAAACTCGTAGGTCTTCCCGCCATTGATGGTATGCGGCCCTACGAACCACTCGATCTCGGTCCGGTCTCCCAGGCCCAGTCGTGCGGCATAGAGAAAGCGTACCTTGGCGAACTCATAGGCCACCGTCTTGTCCGGTGCCACCCCGTCAAAGTGCCCCCGCTCCACCATGAAGGGTCGCGGACAGATGAGCGCCGCCATCTCGAAATAGTTGAAGGTGCCCCCCAGATCGAACTCGAAGATTTCGTATTCCCCCTTGTTGGCGTAGCTGTGGCGCAGGGCGAGAGGATCAGTAGCCGCATTCTTCCAGACCCACTCGTTGAAGTCGGCCGAGCAGATCGAGAGACAATAGCGATCTACCAGGGGCGGAATCCGCATGGCGGACTTGCCTCCATAGCTCAGGCCGTAGAAACCAATCCGGTCGGCGTCAACGAAGGGCAGGTCCGCCAGCCAGTCAGTGATCTGACGATGCTGGGGAACCATCACCGAAAACAGGGTGCAGCCCACGGCATTGGCCTTGAACTGCAGGATACGGAACAGGTCCTGGCCCAGATAGAGGTTCTGCGGGGCAAAGGTTACGAATCCGCGCTCCGCCAACCGGGTCGCAAAGGCCTTGTAGTAATGGTGGTCCTGCTCGCCCACCGTCGACTGCGGGCGCCCCTCCAACCCGTGCTGGCACACCACCACCGGTCGCTTTTCCGAACCATCAAGCTTCATCCCCCTGGGCAAGGTCAGGATTCCGTAAGCCTTTACCTCTCCCTGCACGTCGAGCATCACCTCGTAACTGATCGTCTTCGGCCCCTCCTGAAAGCTCCTCGTCTGCGGATTGGCTGCGGCCAGCTTCTGCAGACTCTCAAACTCACCGATCACCTCCTTGCTGAATTGCTCCCGGAGAGCGGCGATGCTCCCTTCGTAATTCTGCACGCTGTCCAGCTTCACTTCCCTGAACAACCCGTTACGCACACCCTCCGAATCGATCAGGGCCCGTTGGTTGTGCCGTTCGATGGCCTGGACCTGTTGCATGTGGCGCCTGCCGATCAGCTCCGGAGTCTGCAGCGGCTTGACTGGCACCCAGCCAGGCCCGGAAGTTGAAAGATTGCCGGGGGGAATCTTCACTCCCATCTTCTCCAGGAGCCCCAGCCAGCTCTTTCGCTCGCCGGCACGCTGGGTGGCTTGAATTGTCACTCCCTCACCCCCGATGCGCGCAACTTCTGACCGCACCGCTTCCAGTGAGTGGCTCAGCAATTTCCCCGGCTTGCCCCGCTTGCCCGCCCCGGTGCGGAGACGTTGTGGAGCACCCCCGGCATCCAACCGGAAGCCGTAGTCGGGAAAGTGGCCCGTTTCGATCACCAGTGCCCTCGGCAGGATCAGGCGGGCAATCCCGGCATCCGGGTGCCCCCGCAGCAATCCGAATACCGTTCGATCGGCGGGCTCATCCCAGACGCGGCCGCGGGGACCGAAATACCCGCTCACCAATGCGCCATCGAGACGCTCGTCGAGGGCTGCGGCATACAGGGCAAGCCTTCCGCCCTCCCCCCAGCCGACCACCGCGACCTTTCCGCTCGTGCTCCGACCCGACAGGCCCGCATTGCCCTTTCGGAAGCAATCGACTGCGGCCAGGATCTTGTGCACCTCGTATCCCGCCAGGGTCCGGCCCAGTTCCCACGCCACCCGGTGCAACCACTCCCGCATTGGCATGGCATGGTGCTCGCTCCGCTTGATCAGGACGGGAACCAGGACCCGGCAACCGGCCAGGGCCATCTCGGCCGCATAGGGGTGAGTGCGCTGGCTCTTGTCCCAGGGCTCGATGCCTCCGAGTTCTTCCGGATCCTGGTCGGCATCTGGAAGAGCGATAATATCAACAAGCGGTTGCACTCCATCCGGTTCAAACAGCAGACCTGACGCCTCGGTTCCGCCGATGGTTTTCCATCGCACATTCCGGACCGTGTAGTTGCGTCCTTTTCCAATTGGCCCCCACCGCTGGCCGGTGTGCTCAAAACCGTTCTCCGTGGGCTTCCCATCCCGTGGCATTCCCAGAATCCGTGCCAGATCCTGCCGCGTTCCCTGCCCCCTCTCCTGCATGACTTTCGCGATCTCTGCGTCGAGGAAACGGTCAACCCCCTCCACCATCGCAATGGACAGGTCACCCCCGATTTCCAGAAGCTTCGTCCCCGGCAGAGCCTTTTTCTCGGTCACAGGCTTGAGCAGTGGCCAGGCCGGATTTTCCTGCGCCAAAACCGTGGCGCACATGCAGATCCCGGCCATCAACAATCGTCTCATCCAGGCACGCTAGAATGACGATCCCGGGATTGGGAGAGGAATCTACCTGGACGAATAACGGAAAACTCAATCCGTAGAGCAGGACTCCCCCATGCTCTCAACCCGCTCCCTCACCCGGACTCATTTGCCACTCAGGAAGGCAGCCCACCGGGTCTCCGCAAGGCGTGGAGTCAGGCACAGCGCCCCCGGAGGTCCCTGGCCCACCGGGGCAATGGTGAGAGAGGTCCGCGCCTGAGAAGGGGTAAAGCGGGCCAGTTCCAGGGCCACCCGGCCCATGGTGTAACGCGGATTAATCTCCACCACCGGTTTCCACCGCACCGCCCCATCGCGGTCCTGGTAGAGGAAGGCATCCAGACCCACTGGCCCCGTATAGTGATGCTTCTCCAACAGGGCCGCCAGGGCCGGTTCCAGGACACCCTCCAGAAAATCGATGAGATGTCCGCGCCGGGAGGCCCCTTTGAAAAGGAGGCGACACACTTTCTTCTCCAGAAAATCGGTGAAGCGATCGGCCACCGTCGCACGGCGAAACTGCCCCCGATCCGTGTTCTCCACCACCACCAGTCCTCTCCTCCTCAATTCCCCATCGCCCATATCGTAGTGCACCGAAAAATCGACGAGACGCTGCAGCCAGGGCTCAATGACCAGCTCCCCCTGCCTGTCGATCAGGTTCCCGATGCGCGCCTGCAATCCGGCCGGGACTCCCTCCGCGACCCTGCAGATCACCCGGTCCCGTCCCGCCGTGCTGAAGGGAGCCTTCACCACACACTCAGGAAATGATGAGGACTCCATCCAGGTCTCTACTGCACCCGCCGAGCAGACCGTTTCCCCGACAACCCCGGGGGGGCAGAGCATCGGGTTGGAAGCACTTTCCAGCAGGCTCCGCAGAAACCCTGCATGCAGCGCCTTGGAAAACAACTCCCGTGGCGTCTGGGGACAATCCATCCCCAGTTTGTCGATCATGGGCTGGGCATCCGGAGTCCGCGCCCAGGGACGCAATTCGTGCAACTTGCGCTCCCCGATCTCGGGAACACGATCGGCAGAGACAATCTCCGGCAGCTCAATCCCGGCATCCAGCAAGTGGGTGAGAAAAGCGGTCGATGGCATCTCAGGCACGATCACGACATCTTCGTGACGGGCCAGGTAGGCTGGCAGCAGGGCCAGGTCGCACTCCACCTGCCGGGCGGCCCGGGTGGACGCAGCCCCTGACGAAACCAGGCTCTCCTCCGCCCCGGGGTTGAACCAGAAGACATTCGGCGTTCGCCCTTTCGATTGCGCATAAACCCGCAGCTCCCGGATGAATTCCTCGTCCAGTCCAGCCTCCCGTCGGCCCTCCTCATTGAACGAGAATGCACCCTTGGCCCGTACCGCCGAGAGGGGCAGGTGCAGGCCGGTCACAAACCTCCGCCAGTCGGAACCTTCCCTCTTCCACCTGCGGAACCACTTCAACCCGTAACTCACGTGTTCGATCTCGTCGCGATAGATCCGCTCCAGGATCGCTGCGGTCTCCGCATCTCCCGCCTCGCCAAACACTTCGGCATAGCCCCGTGCATAATCGAGATTGGCCTGTTCAAAAGTCAGTGAAAGCCGGGTGACGTAGTCGAGCGGAGTTGGCATGGTGGAGACCGTATCCCAGACGAATCCGTTGACCGGAAGATCCCCGAACTCCACTCCGCAATCAGCCATCCGCTTCATGTAGAGCTTGGTGTGCATCTGTTCCTCTTTCATGGTCTGCAGCACCCCGGCCCGGAACTCAGCCGGTGCCTCGGGAAACTTCAGCAGGACCAGGGCCATCAGTTCGGTCGCCAGCAATTCGTGATTGGCAAAGAAATGCAGCAACCTTCCCCTCTGCTCCTCGTCCTCAAGCCCCACCGTTCCGGGAAACTCGGCCCGGACGCCATCACGCCGCAACCTCAGTTCCTCCGGCCGACCCGGCGCTTCCGGAGTAGTGATCGGACCTCCGCGATCTTCATCGCTCACCCCCGGGAGTGGTGGGGCGAGCTTCTCCTCCAGGGTCGTCCCGAAGAGAATGCGTTCCGCGATCTCCCGCACCATCATGATGTCTCAACCTGCAAGGGAAGCAGGCACTTATCAAGACTTCGTGACAGAGGTGCGACGCGGCAACCCGCCCCTTCAGGGATCCCCCGGGCTACCGCACCCACAACCTCAAAATCGACACCCTGCACTACTCACCGAACACCACCTCACCCCACCGCGTCGGCAGGTGCATGTTGACCGCGCCCTGGGGACTCCACACCCAGTTATCCTCCGGGTGCTCCTGCTCTTCCGGATTGAGGCTCTCGGCGAGCGGCGTACCATGCGGCGGAATGCGCACGTAGCGACCCTCCACCACCTCGTGGCGCCACTGCACGCGCGAGAAGTTCACCTTCCAGATGTCTCCCACTTGCGGCGGGGTGGTGCCTTTTTTGTTGAACTGCGCCAGTCCAGCCCAGGGAAAGGCCACTTCCACCGACCAGCCCTCGTCCACGTCACCTGGATCATTGAGCGTGCCCCGGACCTGCACCGCACTCCGCAGACCAGGTAGATTGCACCCCAGGATCGGAACTCCTCCCTCTCCGTAGGGTCGGGGCAGGCTCAGTTCCCAGATACTTCCCAGGGCATTGATCTCGAATTCGTAATAATCCAGTCCGTCGCCGTCCGGATCGATGAAGACCTCGAAGTCGTTGTCCTCGAACATGACCGCGTTCTTCTCCGTAATCGTTCCCCACACATGTGGCTCCTCCAGCTCCGCCCCAACGTATAGGAAGTCGTCATCCCAGGCCATTTTCAACCGGGTGCGGAATCGCGGGCGCAACTCCGGAGCCCCCGTGATATCAACGAAGTCTTCCGTCCACGCCCGATCCGACCAGCCCGGATCGGATAGCGAACCATCAATGGCAATGGGACGATCCACCCGTCGGCAGAGATATCTCCGCGGCACCCTCTCTTTTTCCGTGCTCACCGATCTGTCCTTAAAACTTCAGCTGTAACTCCGCCGTCGCCACCGACGCCACATCCGGTCGTTCCTGCAGCGAATTCCAGATGGCCTGCACACCGCGCTCCACCTTGCCCCGGAAGACCTCCCGACCATCCGCCTTCACCACCACCGGCTGATCCAGATCCAGCAACTGGTCACTCAGGCGCAACTTGAGCTCCTTCCGGCCACCCGCACTGAGGGTGATCTCCTGCCCCTTCACCTCCGCTGTCACCGTCTGCCCACCCTTCGCCGTGCCCCTGGCTGCACCGAGCCAGTAAAACCGCTCGTGCGTGCGCCCGCTCTGATGCCACACGATTTTCTTCGGCCACGGATTGCGCGTCCTGGCGATCATCCACGGCAGGGCCTCGCGATCATCACGATTCATCCAATGCCCATGCTGGGGATAGATCGTAACCTTGTGCTCGTAGCCCCCGGGATCCTCCTTGCGCAGGTCACCGAGTTTCTTTCCCCATTCGGCGGCCACCCTGTTCCGCCCGTAGGCCCCATCCTTGCCACCCATGAAGATCATGAAGGGCAGATTGCGCAGACCGAGCGGGTTGGCATTGTTGGGATGCCCCGCCATCATGGCGGCCGAGGCCAAGCGGTCCGCCATCCGCGGCGCAAGCTGGTAGACACCATCACCACCCGCCGAGTAGCCCATGAGGTAGACGCGGTTGGCATCGACGCCGCGGGTTATCACGAAATTCTCGATCAGGCGGTCGAACAGGTCGTCAATATGCCCCTGGTGCCAGAGGTTCCAGGTATTGGTGGGCGCCCGCGGGGCCACCACGACTCCCTCCTCTGGTTCGTAGAGCCGGATCTGGTTCTGCCACTGCTGGTCGTTGACCCGGGCCGGGGCTCCTCCCCCACCATGCATCGAGATCCAGAGGGAACGCTTCCCCTCAGCTGCCTTCCCGAAGGTGCGCTCCAGAATCTTCATCTCCTTTCCGGCGGCCTTCACCACCTTGCCCTCCATCTCCGCCTTACGCTCTTCCGCGAGTTCCTTGCGCAGAGCCTGCCAGATCAGCGTCCTCGCCTCTTCCGCATCCTTCCTGGAAAGGGCGCCTTCCGGGACCGAGAGATGACGCTCCTCCGGCAGGAGAGCCAGCCACTGCCTGACCGCCTTGAGATGCACGCTGTCCTTTCCCAGTTCGGGCCAGACCAGGTCGATCGTTCCCTCCCCTTCCTTCACCGCCTTGAAGCTCTCCCAGCGAACTTCCTCGCCGTGCTTCACGCGCAGACGATACTCGGTCCCGGTCCTGACCTTGACTGCGGGCATGTCGTTGAGGTCAGTGGTCCCGGCCCTCGTAGTCACCGTCTCCAGGACCTTGCCCCTGCTGTTGAGCAGTTCCACCGTACCCACCAGACGTTCCCCGCCCTGCTTCTCCCGCAACCGGAGGTAAACGGTGGCCTCCTTCGCCTTCTCCCCCTGGTCCTTTGCATATCGCCCGGTCACGTTGACAGCGGCCACCTCCTGGTTCTGGAGATCCCACACCATCGGGAAGTGCGCACCAGTCTTCTTCCACGAAGTAGCCCAGATCGCATGCCGCCAGTCCTCCGCGATGGCCTTGGAAGCATCCCCCACGAACCAGGCACGATTCAACCCGGCATTGCTGTACTCGTCCGCCCCGGTGAAGTGCCAGGTCCCGGAATCGTAGACCTCAACCCAGGTGTGATTGCCACGCTTGTTGCTCCACAGGGCTGTTCCGGCCACCCGGGCGGGCACGCCCACCGAACGACAGGCGTCCACCATGATGATCGAGAGTCCGGTGCAGGTGGCCTTGCCTAGTTCAATCGACTCCGAGGGACTCTGGTTGGGCGCCTTCCGGCCCGTATTGTAATGCACCTTGATGAGCTTGAAGAAGTCCTTGTTGATGGCCTGGGCTGCTTCCGTGGTTGTCCTGCAGTCCTTCACCAGCTCCGCACACTTCCGGTAGAAGTCCGCCCGCCACGCCTCACGGGTCTCATCGAGAGAAGCGTAGGGAACCACATCGTTGAAAAAGACCTCCTCCGGCAATCCCTTCACCCACGGGAACGCTTCCCGCGCCTTGAGCGCCAGCCCCAGATTATCCAGCAGGAATTCGCTCTTGAGCGCCTTCAGGTCCGCCGCCGACATGCCTTCCACGAGGAAAACCGCCGCTTTCTCACCAAACTCGCCATGCTTTTCACGGGCCGTTTTCACGAAAGTCGAGATTTCCACCGCGTTGCCTGCTGCAACCGCGAGGCGTTTCTCCCACTCTGCTTCCGCCCAGCCGGGACCAATCGAGAGAAACCCCGCCAGAAAGAAGATTGCCAGCTTCTTCATGGTGCGAACCTAGCGGCTGGGGGGACGCGGGCAAGAACCTAAGGACCGCTCTCCCGGCCAGGCCTCAGTCCACTTCACTTCTTCTCCGCATCCTTCCGCTGCTGGATGAGGAACTCAAGCCGTCGAAGTTCCTCTCCCACCTCGCGCAGGTCGGCGGTGGCGAGATCATAGGAAGCCTTGGCTGTCCCAAGGGCCGCCACGGCTTCCTCGGAGGCCGCATCGTCCTTCTCCTTCTGGGCCTTCGCCTGGGCGACCCGTTCTTCCGCCGTGTGCACCAGCCGCAGGGTGGCCTTGACGCGGGTCTCATGGCGCCGGCGGATGGCACGCGCCTGGTTGACAATGCGCTCCGCATTCTGCTTCAGCCGTTCCGCATTGCGGACCTGCTGTTCCCAGTTTCGCCGCTGGGTCGCATCCTCGCGTGGAATGGCATCACGCCTCTTCCTTGTTTCCTCAATCTTCTGCTCCGCCTGCTTTACCGCCTCCATTTTTCTCTCAATGTCCTCGGCGGCCCGCTGGACCATCCTTTCATCCTGCTCCACCCGCCGGGCCTTCTCCTTCACCTGCCCCTCCATGCGGGCCACGTTGGCCACCCCACGAGCGGCACCGGCCTTCAAGCGGGTGGCAATCTGCTGGGCCCGGATCCATTCCGCCTTCGCCTCGTTCTTGACCGCTTCCCGTCGGGTCCGTTCCTCACTCATTCCGGCAAGAGCCCCGGCAAACTCTGCGGTGGTGGCCTTCTCGCCCAGGGCTGCCGCAGCCAGTGGACGCTCCGGCTCAAGGGAGAGCCAGCGGGTGCGGAATAATTCCATCAGGGGCTGCGCACTCTCCTTCCGGATTCCCGAGAGTTCGTCCCTTCCTATGCGAAAATCGCGATAGGGCGAGTGCGGCAGGATCACGCCACCCTCTGTCAGAAGGATCTCCCTGCACCGCAGTCGCGACCCATCGGCCAGAAAGAGCGACCAACCCTCCAACGCCCCGGTCACGGGCGCCCGCAGGACCACTGCCATCGCTTCCGTCTCCACCGAAAAGGACTTCCGCCCCAGGAGGAGGGACTCGACAGTCACCCGCCCCTCTGCCAATCCGACCACGCGACCTTCCATGAAATCGCCGTCACGCAGGAAAACGCCCTGCCGGTCGAAACGCAGCACCTCGGCGTCCCGCGATCGCAGGGGCTGAAAGAAAAGGGCGGTGGTATTCTGCCTGGTCAGCAGCAGGGTTTCATCCTGCTGTGCGAAGGTCACTACCTTCCCGTCCATCTTCACCGCCGCCCGCGCCAGGAAACTGCCATTGGTGGTAAGCACTCCGGTTCCACCGATGCGCCACTGCTGGTCCCCGGGCGTAAGGTCCAGGGAAGCAAGATCCGCCAACGCAATCCGCACCTTTTCACCGGACCCGCTCGCCACCTCCAGGGCATCACCCTCCCGGAAGGTTACCGTCCCCTGATTGGTCTCCCCCTTGGTGGTGGTCACCACATCAGCCCACGCCCCGGGGAACAAACCCAACAGCGCAGCCACCATGGAAGCGAACCTCACCCTCACCGGGTCTCTCTGGGGCCTTTTCATTTTCGTCCCTTCTCGATCAAGGCAATATGCTCCCCGCCCTCCTTCTCAAGCTGTTCAGTGGATTTTCCGCCCTGGAGCCGGGACCAGGACCACCAGAGATTCATGTAGTAGAGCATCATGAATCCGATCAATCCGGAAAAGGCGGCAAAAAGCAGGGAAGGTGCCAAGAAGTCACCACCAAGGACAAGGCCGACGATCAGCGCCACCAAGGTGAACCCCAGAAGACCAACCATCACCGGTTTGGTCCTGGCTGGATTGAACATCGAAGACTGACAACGCACACAACTCATCTTCTCATACGTATCATCACTGTTGGCCCTGTAGGTTCTCCAAGTGAGGTGATCGAAGGGGTTATGTGCCTTGCACCGATAACACCAGTAGGCATCGGGGTTCGAAACCACAGGATTCGTGGTCAATGGCTCTTCGTCAGTCATCCTCCCCACCCTATCCGTCCGTTACCAGCAGGGCAACTCCCCAGGTATTCATTTCCGCCCACCCGGACCCGACACTGTGTTACCGGTCCTCAAGCTGTATTCTGCGGACCATTTCCAAGGCCTTGCGAGCAGGTTCAAGGTTCGGTTCCAGTTTCAGTGCCTCCTCCAGCATGCCCACCGCCGCTCCCAGGTTCCCGTAACTCGCCAGCATGGTCCCGTAATCAAGATAGAACTCCGCCTGCGGTTCGAGGGCGAGGGCGCGCTCGAAATGTGCCGCCGCCCGTTCCGGCTGCCGTTGTGCCTTGTATTTTTTTCCTCTCTCGTGGTGTCGGCGGGCGATTCCGGATTCAAGAGCCACCCGCCGGCTGCCACTCGCCTGCTCATGAGCGGCTTCCAGGAAATAGAGTGCCTCTTCCGGAAGGCGCTCCTCGAACTGCCGTGCCATGAATTCCAACGCGTAGACCGGATCCACCGGCTTGGTAAACCATCGCCCTGCCAGCGGAGGGGCCCAGGTGTGCCACCTCTCTCCATCCGCCCTACGAAGCGCCTTCAGGTCCGCCCCGATGACAGCCGCCTCGAGCGATCCTCGGTAGATCCCCATCACTTCTCCTCCTCCCCCGCAGAGGAAAGCCAGCGGAACGGTCATGGGAATGCTCACATCAAAGAGGGCTCGCTGAAATTCGTGCAGGGAATCCAGCGAGGAATTCTCGATACTTCCCCACTCGAAAGGCCAGCGCACTTCCGCCATCACACCTGTTGCCTTCTCACGTAACTCCTCCCCGTCCACATTGAGGGCAGCAACCAGCGGCAACCCCATCACCCGATAGGTTCCGGCCGCCCGGGCCATGCGCTCCAGTTCACGCCTCGAAACCGGACAATCCGCCGACCAGAGCACAACCAACTGGGGAGCCCCCTGACCCATGAGAAGTCCCGGCTCTCCATCCGCACTCCTGAAGGCCAGCGGCGGGAGCAGAATCCTGGCCGGAGGATTGATGCGGGCGGTGTCATCCCGACCTGCCGGAGAGGGAGTCGCGGGAGTGGCTGCAATTGACCGGGAGGTTCTCTCTACCGGCACCGCTCCACCACTACCCTGCTTCAGGCGAAAAGCTCCCCCTGCCCCCAATCCTCCAAATTCCTCCACCTTGCCTCCCGGCCAGATCACCCGTGCCCTGCTCGCCTTTCCGGTCTCTCCCAGTCCGAAATGCAGCCAGCGACTCGACTGCGACAGGAACAGGTCCCCCGCCCGGACGGACCTGACGGATCGCACAGTCCCCGCCGCTTCCCCGGCCATCAGTTCGACCACCGCGCCGATGGCATTACGATTGCACTCGCTGCCCTCAAGAAGCAGGGCCACAGAATCCCCCGGACGTGTCGAGTTGTGTGAATTCAACATCAACCGCAGGCGGGGTGCGGTCCGGTCACGATACCAGAGGTCCAGATCACCGTCCTGGTCCCAGTCCACCACCGCAAGCGCCCGTCCGTCGCCATCCTGATCCAGTCCGATTACCGAAGACACATCGGCAAATCCCCCCACCCGGTCGTTAAGAAGGCACCGGTTGCGTTCGCGTCCGCTCCACGAGCGCCCGTCCCGCACCATCTGCAGGAGGGCGGTCCAGGCATTGCCATAGATTCGAGGGTCGGCCTGCTGCTTCGGCGACACGACCTGCCGCCAGAAGAAACTTCACAGATCATCAGGCTCCCGACCGGTGAGGAACCCGTTTGAAATCACCAGGTCCTCCCATCCATCGTTGTTGAGATCCCCGAAACCCGAACTCCAGGCCCACTGGCCCAGATGACTGCGGGTCGCTTCACTCACATCCTGGAATTCAGTTCCCTTCTCGCCCTGACCTCCCGCAAAGAGCGAATTTCCCCGGGCCATCCTCCGCAGATCTCCCACCAGCGCAGCATCGGCACCCTCCTTGAAGAACTCCTGCCGGCTCACCCGGTTCCCCGCCGCCGAAAACATGTTTCCCACGTAAAGGTCCGGGGCTCCGTCCCGGTTATAGTCGCCCCACGCCACCGACATTCCGGACGCCATGTCCTCCACCTGCAACGCACCCGCAATTTGCCGGAAGCGGCCCCCCTCATTCCGATAGAAGCAATTCCGACCAAAATCGTTGGCCACATAGAGATCCGGGTCGCCATCCCGGTCGTAGTCCTCCCAGGCCGCGCCAAAACTCCACCGGGTGTTGTCGACACCCAGGCCCACTGCTTCCGTGGCATCCGCAAACCCGAACATCCCGAGATTTTTCAACAGGACGTTGCGCCCGCCGTTCTCAGCATCATTAAAGGGGAGAGGAGCTCTCACCTCGAACCCCCGCCGTTCCGCGTTGTCCCCCGCACTGTAGACACAGACATAAATATCCAGCAGTCCGTCGCTGTCGAAATCGGCCGCACTCAGGGAGAAGGGATAACGCGCGCCCGGATGGCCACCCCGCAGGCTGAAAATTCCAGTGCCGTCATTCTCCAGGAAGACGACCATTGCGATGGTCGCCACCACCAGGTCCTCGTCCCCGTCATTGTCGAGATCGACCAGCAGTGCGCTTCGTGAATCTTCCAGCCAGTTCACTCCCGCCTCGGCCGAGGTATCCTCCACCGTGCCATCGGGCTGCTGGACATACAGCCGGTTCGGCAGACTTCCCGCGTCACAGACGTAGAGGTCCTCAAGTCCATCCCCATTGACATCTCCCACCGCCAGTCCGTGATGCCCTGTCAGCGAAAAATCTCCCAGGCGCGTCAGCCTGGTGGCCCAGTCCCCGGTTCCCCGCAGAACCTGCTCACGGTAATGGGGCGTCCCGCCCAGCACGGCCGGCCCAACATCGACGAATCCCTGTCCCGGATTTCCAACAAGGGATTCCTCATAGTGCCGCACCTGGAGAGATGCCAGCCGCGGAGGATCCTCCCGGGTCCAGCGGGTGTGCCACGAGGTAGTGACCTGGCGACGGGAGACTCCATCCACTTCCCCGCTTCTCAACTCCACCATCACCTCCGCGGAAAACCCTGAATCAAGTTCCTGCCCCGCCAGCACCTTGATCGACATGTCGGGAACCACGTCCGGGGGGACCTTCCCCAACCAGTCAGCGCGGGTTGCCGCGAAGCCCTCCCACCCGTGATGGCTCTCCGCATCGACAAGGGACTCCTCCGGGCGCAGGAACTGAATACCCCCGTGATTCTCCACCACCTTGAGTCTGGCGGGACGCAGATCCGAACAGACGAAACTCTCCGCCAGCATTCCTGCCTCACCTGAAGAAAATAAGGCGTGCAACCTCCGGACCACCGCCGCGCTTCGGTTCTCGGATTCCCATTCCCTCCCCGGTTCCAGCTTCTCCAGCTCGGCCTCGATTCCCCCGGGTTCCGGGCGCCGCGAGCTCTGAACGGGGGTCCCCGCCACCACCCGCAGCACTCCCGGTTCCCTGCCTCCCGGGCTTTCCCCCCGGACCTGGAGGGCCACCAACTCATCATCAAGGTTCAATGGCAGGGGCCTGGGATCAATCCCTCCCGACTCCTGCAGAGGATCCCGGCCAAGCTCCTCCTTCCTGTCACACCCCCCCAGACCCCACCCCAGCACACTTGTGGCGAAAACCAGAAAGAGACGAGCCGACATCGGACGGAACAAGCGTTGTCCCCTGCAACGCGAGCACCTCCCCGGAACTGTCCCGCCCTCCCCGGTTGCCCATTGCACAGTTCCTGCCAGCACCCCAAGGAGCCCGGGCAGCAGCAAACACAAGGAGGTCACGACAAGAACCTGACGTTTTTCGACCCCGAGAACAACGTCAAGAACAGGAGAGTCATTCCCCGAACGCTTCCCACACGGGAATATTGACGGGGAAAGGTCTGCCTTTCCACCCCCCCGGGTCCGGGGAGAGTGCCTACCTCCCCTTCCAGTTCGAATCGGGTTCGTGGGCGGCATCAAGCAGATTGGCGGCATGCCTGGCGAGATCAGGGCGTCGCTCACTGAAGTCATGCTTCTCACCCGGATCATTCGACATGTCGTAGAGCTCAATCCTTCCGGTGAACATCGGCCTGCGAATAGCCTTCCACTTCCCGAAGCGTACGGCCTGGGCCGACCCGCGCTCGTAGAACTCCCAGTACATCCGGGACTTCCGATCCCAACGCTTCTCACGCGGTTGGCCACGCAGGGATCCCGCAAAGCTGTCGCTGTCGATGTCCCCCGGTGGTTCCACTCCTGCAAGTTCTGCTGCGGTGGCCATCAGGTCCCCGAAATACCAGTGGGCATCATCCTCCGTTCCCGGCGCGATGGTGCCTGGCCACCAGGCGATGGTGGGCACACGGATTCCCCCTTCGGTGAGATCCCGCTTCGTCCCACGCAAGGGGCCGTTCGAATCAAAAAAGTCGGCCTTGTGTCCACCTTCCTGGTGCGGTCCGTTATCTGAGGTGAAGATCACCAGGGTGTCCTTCTCTATCTTGAGCTCCTTCAGCAGATCGACTACGCGCCCGGTATCCCGATCAATGTTCCGGATCATGGCGGCGAAACCCTTTTCGGGCTCGGGCCAATCCTTATCCGCGAACTCTCCCAGGTCCGGCACTTCCATTCCCTTCTGGCCCGCTTCGTTGTTGGCATGCGGCACGTTCAGCGAAAAGAAGAGAAAAAACGGCTGGCTGCGTTTGTCGCGAATGAATTTCTCCACCTCGGCAATGAAGAGATCCGGGGCATAGTCCACGCGCTTGACCGCCACCCCGCGACCCGCCTGCGGCCTGCCTGGATTCTGGAAGGCCTTCCACCGCGGGATCACTTCGTTTCGCAGTTTCTGCACCTGGCCGTTTCGAATGAGGAACTCGGGATAGAAGTTGTGAGCGTGCCACATGTCCACGTAGCCGAAAAAGTGATCGAACCCCACGTCGTTGGGATTGCTCAACTTGTCCGGTGTCCCCAGCCCCCACTTCCCGATGCAGGCCGTCCTGTAATCCGCCTTCTGCAGGAGCGAGGCCACGGTGGGGTGCTTCGACCGGAGGACGATCGGCTTGGTCGAATTCCCCCGCACAACCGTATGGCCCATGTGTCGACCCGTCATGAGAACGCTTCGGGAGGGCGCGCAGACGGTGCATCCCGCGTAAAACTGCGTAAAGCGCATGCCCTGGGCCGCCATTTCATCCAGTCGCGGTGTCTTCAGGGTCTTCTGGCCAAAGCACCCGAGGTCCCCGTAACCGAGATCATCGGCCAGGATGAAGACGATATTCGGCGGGCGACGCTCTTCGACACCCTGGGCCCTGATCAGAGCAGAGGCGGCAAGGGCCGGAATGAGGAGGACTAATAAAGGGCGCCAGGGTCTCACCCATGCAATCCTTCAGCCCCACCCGGTGAAGGCAAGCAAAAGGACAGTCCCGGTGGCATGGTGGGATATCCTCCGGAGACTGGTCCATCTCCTCTACCACGCCCCGGAACGTGACATCAAGGGAGGTTTCATCTATCGCCCAGCCTGCTCACTGGCTGGTTGCCAAATCACCATAATCACTCACACTACCTGCCATCATGACACCTCGCCTCACCCTCCCGGCCCTCTCCCTCTTCCTTGGCCTGAGTGTCCTCGCGGACGCCAGGGAGCTTCCAGCCGTCAGCTATGTGAAGTTCGCTTCCGAATTTGTCTCGCCTCTCTCCATGATTCCATACGGAAAAGGGGACCAGGCCTATCTGGTGGTGGACCAGGCGGGCGTCATTCACTTCCTCGACGAGAAGGGTGGCAAACCCGGCAAGGCGTTCCTCGATCTGCGCAAGTCCATCGTGAACCTGAAGAAGGGCTTCGATGAACGTGGTTCCCTGGGAGTGGCCCTTCACCCGAAGTTCGCCTCCAACAAGAAGGTCTACGTCTACTACAGCGCGCCGCTCGCAGGGAAAGGCAGGAAGGGATTTGACCACACCGCCCACCTCTCCGAGTTCAAGGTGAAGTCTGACGGCACGGCGGACACCACCAGCGAGCGTATTCTCTTCACCGTCGATCAACCGCAGTGGAATCACGATGGCGGGAGCCTCGTCTTCGGAAAGGACGGCTACCTCTACCTCGGTCTCGGAGACGGCGGCAATGCCAATGACCTGGACCCCAAGGGCAAGCCGGACGGTGGACACGAAAAGGGTGGTAACGGACAATCCCTCCGCCGGCACCTTGGCAAGATCCTGCGCTTTGACGTCGACTCGGGTGACCCCTACGCCATTCCCGAAGGCAATCCCTTCAAGGGCAAGGACGACGGACTGGAAGAAATCTACGCCTGGGGCATCCGCAACCCCTGGGGCATCACGGTGGATCCCAGGAACGGGAATATCATCGTGGCTGACGTGGGTCAGAACCGGTTCGAGGAGATCAATCTGCTCTCCGCCGGCAACTTCGGGTGGCCCCGCTATGAGGGATACGCCACCTTCAACCAGCAGAATCCCAGCGAACCTGCGACCCTGAAAATCACTCCCGCACCCGGGGATCTTGTCGCTCCGGTTATCGCCTATCCGCATCACGACGGTTTCGGGAAGGCCCCCGGCTACGGTATCAGCGTGACCGGTGGCCACGTCTACCGGGGCCAGGCCATCCCCGGACTCGACGGGGTTTATCTCTTCGCTGACTGGGCCCAGAGCTGGGCCGGCAAGAAGTACGGTCTCTACGCCGGCATTCCCGAAAACAAGACAACCTGGGCCATGCAGATCCTCCCCGGCGCCAAGACGCCCGCGGGCCCGATTTCACGCATGATCGTGGGTTTCGGATATGACCACGATGGTGAGATCTATGTCCTCACCAACACCGGCAAGGGCCCTTCCGGAAAGAACGGCGAAATCTGGAAAATCACACCGGCGAAATAACGCGAAGGGATCGAGGAAACTATCCGTCGGTCACGGCCCGGCAGCAGGAACCCCGGACCTCAATTGAGAGAATCCCGCCGGACCATGGCGGAATCTCCAGAAGGTTATTCTTTCCCCCGATATGAGCCCACGTTACGTTGCAACGATTTCCGGTTTCATGCAGAGCAACTTTCTTCCTGTCACAACCTTCGTCCTCCTTGCCGCTTTGGGATCCGGCAAGGGTCAGGCGGCCAAGAAAACCGAAGCGGCGTTTCCACAGACCGCAGTTTATTTCAGCGAAGACTTCGACTCGCTTGCCACCAAGCCGGGCCTGCTCCCGTTTCCCTCCGAACCCAACGGAGATGGAACGGACTGGATCGACCTGCCCACCGCCCAGACAGGCAAATCCCTGACCGGGTGGGCAATGACCAAGAACACCGGTCACGGGGAAGGCGGGGTGATCGAATGGTCGGGGTGGACCTTTGCCACTCCTGCCGCCTGGGCGGCGGCTGCCCCCGGCCAGGACCGGGATCAGTTTGCGCTCGGAACGAATGTGATCGCAGTGGCAGACAGTGACGAGTTTGACGATGCCGCGGGGGGGCGCCCGTTTGACGCAACCTTGAGCACGCCACAGATTGATATTTCAGGTGCCACTGCCGACAGCCTCACCCTCAAGTTTGACTCGGGATGGCGGACTGACGCCCAGGTGGGCACCATCACGGTATCCTACGACGGGGCCGAGGCAATCGAAGTGCTTCGTTTGGACGCCGAGGGCAAGGCGAAGGCCTACAGCGAAACGGTTCGGGTACCGCTGCACAACCCGGCCGGAGCGAAGGAGATGAAAATCTCGTGGAGAAAAGTGGGCACCAACGACTGGTGGTGGGTCATCGACAACATTGAAGTCAATGACCAGCAACCCGCCACCTTCTCGGTACAACCCCGGGTTGCCTTTCCAGCTCCGGATTCTGCCACCATCTCCTGGCAGGCTGCCGCACAGCGGGCCATTCTCTACTACGGTGAGGGGAAGGAAAAAACCCTCAAGGAGAAGCGGGAACTGAAGGCCCGGGACGGAAGCTTCGAGGCAACCCTGACCGGACTGGGGTCGGCGACCACCTACCGCTATCGCATCGCGCTCCTGGAAGACGGCAAGCCCCGCCTCAGCGAGATGTTCGATTTCGATACTCGCTTCAACCTCTCCCCCGCTCCGGTGGTCGCTCCGGCTGATCTCTCCCCCGACATCCGCACGGTCTGCGACAAGGCCCTCGAAGTGGCCGCCGAGCAAAATGGATACCTCCTGATCCTCGGACTCAGGGATGGAATGCTCGCCACCGCCCTGGCTGCCAAATCACGCTTCCACATTATCGCGGCCGACTCCGATCCCACCGTCCTCGCCGCTGTCCGCCAAACCCTTCACGCTGCGGGCATCCTGGGGCACCGCGTATCCGTCGTGTCCCTGGGCAATCCCGAACGCACCTCCTGGACCGACGGATTCGCCGACCTGATTCTCTCCGAGAAGGATTCGCCCCCTGTATCCGACGAGGAATGCCTGCGCCTCCTGCGTCCCGATGGCGGAGCGCTTCTTCTGGCCTCTCCACGCAACAGTTCCGCCTTTCAAAAGGCGGAAGGACGGTGGGAAAAAGCGGGTGCGCTTGCAATCTTCCGCCGCAAGAAACTCGATGGAGCGAAGGACTGGACCCATCAGTATGGCACCGCCGGCAACGCAGCCTACACCGGGGAGGCCCTCGGAGATGTGAGCGCTACTTCCGGCATGGCTGTCCAGTGGATTGGACGTCCAGGCGGAGACTTCGGCATCGATCGCCAACCGCGCATGCCCGCTCCCCTTGCCGCCAAGGGCCGGCTCTTCCATCAGGGCATGAACCGCCTTGTGGCTCTCAACGCCTTCAACGGGGCCGTGCTCTGGTCCTACGAAATCCCATCCCTGCGCCGCTTGAATGTGGCCCACGACTGCTCCAACTGGTGTGTCGACGACGAGCATGTCTATCTGGCCATCCGCGACCGACTCTGGATGCTCGATGCAAAGACCGGAGAACTGCGTCACGCCCTGCTGCTACCTGCCAAGGAACGTAAATCCCATGACTGGGGCTTCGTGGCACAGGAGGATGATCTCATCGTGGGATCTGCCGTCCGGGCAAACTCAGCTTATCGCAAATTCTGGGGTGGTGAGGCCTGGTACGACAAGGTCGGTGTGGCCGTTACACAGGTGTGCAGCAACCGCCTCTTCGGCTACCACAAATCCACCGCCAAGGGCATCTGGGCCTACGGCCGCGGTTTGATCCTGAATCCCACCCTCGCTCTCCATGACGGAAGGATCTACTTCCTTGAAAACCGTTCCCTGAAACTACCGGCCGAATCCAATTCACGAGTCTCCGACCGCAAGCTCTGGCTCGATCTGACCACGGTGTGCCTTGATGCCAGGACCGGCAAGGTCCTCTGGGAAAAACCCGGACCAGAACCAGTCCACCTCACCGAAAAGGTGGGATTCATCCAGGCCGCCTATGGCATCGCCACCGCTCACGGTTACCTTGCGGTATTATCGGAGGGGACGGTCAACGAGAGCGGTGCCTACCAGAAAAAGGGAGCTTTCCGCTGCACCAGCTACCAAAAAGACGGAGACGTGACGTGGACAACGGAAAGTCCCTGGAGTGCCGACCACCACGGAACTCACATCACTCACCCGGTCGTCACCGAGGATCGTCTCTACTTCTCGCCGCAGATCCACGATCTCAAGACGGGGCAGCCTCTCGGCAAGAGCTATGGTCCACGCCGTGGATGCTCGACTGTGGTCGCCACCAAGAACGCCCTCATGTTCCGCATTCTCGGCGAGGGAAACTCCCCGCTGGGCCTCTGGAACAAGGACACCGGGTCGGTATCGCGCTTCATGCGTCTCAGACCGAGTTGCTGGCTCAACACCATCCCTGCCCAGGGCATGCTTCTTATCCCCGAGGGTGGCGCAGGATGTTCCTGCGGAGGTTGGATGGAAACCTCCATCGGGCTGAGTCCCCGCCGACCGGCCAACTCCCCGAGCCCATCTCCAAGCTCCAAATAATCCTCCCATGACACACCCGACTCCCAAGCCTCCAGGCAGGATCTCCCTCCAGAATCATCGGAGGTTGAATTCTCTCTGGAGCCTGTGGATTGGCGCTTTGCTCCTCCCCACCACGCTCCCCGCCGAGGACTGGCCCACCTACCGTCACGACTCACGGCGTAGTGGCGCAACCGAGGAAGCCCTGGCCTTTCCGCTCAAGCCGGCCTGGCAACACCGGGGCGGCACCCCGCGACAGGCCTGGAGCGGACCAGCCAAGTGGGATGCCTTCTCCGCCAACACCGGCCTGCAGTCCCTGCGTAACTTCGACCCCTGCTACTTTGTCACGGTGGCGGGCGGACTGGTCTACTACGGATCTTCCCATGACAACGCCATCCACGCCCTCGACATCGCCACCGGCAGGGAGAGCTGGGTCTACTTTGCCGAGGCACCGGTGCGCCTTCCCCCCACCATCCACGACGGCCGGGCCTTCGCCGGTTCCGATGACGGCTTTCTCTACGCCCTTGAGGCCAAGGAAGGGAAACTCCTCTGGAAGGACCAGGGAGCCCCGGAAGACCGTCGAATCCCCAGCAACGCCAGCATGATTTCGCTCTGGCCCGTTCGCACCGCTCCCCTCGTCGTCAACAATGCCCTCTTTTATACCGCTTCCCTCACCCCCTGGGAATCCAGTTGGCTCATCTCCCTGGATCCGGCAACAGGCGAAAGACGCTTTGCCCAGGAAATCGCCGACGTGACGTTCCAGGGCGCGCTCCTCGCCACCGTGAACACCCTCGTTGCCCCACAGGGACGTTCCGCCCCCCTCCTCTATGACATCGCGACCGGTCGATCGACCGGGTCGATCGGACACGGCGGCGGTGTCTTCTGCCTGGTCACTGAAAACAACGAACTGATCTCCGGTCCCAAGTCACAGAAAGCCAAGGACAACCAGCTCTTTCTGACCAATGCGGAAGGGGCCCGCATTGCCACCTTCAATGACACCACGCGAGCGGTGATCGCGGAGGGCGTGGCCTATCACCACACTCGCGGTGTGCTCAAGGCCCTCGCCCTGGACGCCACAAACAAGGAGGTCTCCCAGTGGAACGTGAAAGCCCCCGCACCCAACGAGTTGATCGTATGCGCCAATGCCGTATTGCTCGGACACTCCTCCGAAGTCCACGCTTACTCACGAAAGGACGGATCCCTTCTCTGGAAGACTGTCATACCTGGAGAGGGACTGGTCCACGGACTCGCCATCTCCAACCGGATTCTGTTTGTTTCCGACAGCCTTGGTGGAATTCACGCCTTTCGTCCTTGAGGACAACAAGCCTTCCGTCGAGATGATCCGTTCCCTGTTCCTGCTCATCCCGCTGTCTCTTGCTCTCTGGGCCGCCGAGCCCGCGGTGACTCTGGAGAACCACATTCCTCCGGAGGCCAACACTGCCACGGAGTCTCTTCGCAGCGAATTCTCCTACGAGTCCGCCACGCGCGCTGCCGACCACGCCGCAATGAACTGGCAGGAGTCCCACAGTTGCATCACCTGCCACACCAACGGGTTTTACCTGGTGGGGCGTGCCGCCACCGGCGCCAGGGCCCCGGCCTACCTTGAGGCACGGAAGTTCGCCCGGGGGTTCCTCGCTCCGCACGTCGACCCGGATGGCTCGAAGCCCGGACGCCGGGCCCCTGGTGCCGAAGCAATGGTCGCAACCACCGCCTTTCTTGCCATCAGCGACATGAAAACTGACGGCAAGCTGACTAAGACCACCAGGCAGGCCCTCGACTACATCTGGTCACAACAGGCAGAGTCCGGAGTGTGGGAACGGTGGGCCAAGTGCAATTGGGGACCCTACGAATCAGATGACCACTTCGGCGTGTCCCTCGTTGCCCTCGCCATGGGGGTGGCAACCGGAGACGAATACCAGAAATCGCCGGCCGCGATGGAGGGAGACCGCCGCCTGAAGAAATTCCTCCGCGAGCACCCGCCCGTTTCCCTCCACCAGAAAGGCATGCTCCTGTGGGTTGCGGGTTATCGCGACGACCTCGCCGACAACAAGACGGTGCAACAGTGGCAGAAGGAACTCTTTGCCGCCCAGAAGGAGAACGGAGCCTGGGTTCTGCCCGAATTGGGAGATCGCCACTGGAAGCGTTCGGACGGCAGGAAGCAGTCTACCGAGACCGATGCCTATGCCACCGCCTTCGCCATACACGTCCTTGCGCAGTCCGGAATCGTCGATGACGACCCGCGCCTCGGCAAGGCCCGTCAATGGTTGAAGTCCCAGCAACGCGAGAGTGGTCGCTGGTACACCCGCTCACCCCGCAAGGACAACAAACACTACATCTCCAACGCAGCCACCAGCTTTGCCCTTCTGGCCCTGCAACCGCGGGAATAGTTTCCAGGAGCTTCATTCGCACGGGCAAACCTAGGCCAGGATCTTCCGCACCACCCGCCCGTATACATCGGTGAGTCGAAAGTCCCGCCCCGCATAACGGTAGGTGAGTCGTTCGTGGTCAAGACCCAGAAGGTGCAGGATCGTGGCATGAAGGTCGTGCACGTGCACTTTATCCTCCACCGCGCGAAATCCAAACTCGTCCGTCTCGCCATGGGTCATGCCGCCGCGCACCCCGCCTCCCGCCAGAAACATGCTGAATCCGTAGTGATTGTGATCACGGCCATTTCCGTTCTCCGAAACCGGCGTGCGTCCAAACTCTCCGCCCCAGATCACGAGAGTATCTTCCAGCAGTCCTCGCCGCTTCAGGTCGGAGAGGAGGGCTGCAATGGGCCGGTCGATGTTCCGGCAGTGCTTCTTCACCAGTTCATTATGATTACGGTGAGTGTCCCAGGGTTGACCATCGCCGTAATAAACCTGCGTGAAGCGCACCCCCCGCTCTGCCAGCCGCCGGGCCAGGAGGCAACCATTGGCAAAGTGCCCCTCGCCATACTCTTCCCGCACGGATTCGGGTTCACGACCCAGATCAAAGGCCTCGCTGGCCTCAAACTGCATGCGGAAGGCCGTTTCCATGGAAGCCAGCCGGGCTTCCAGTGCGGCATCGGGCCCCCGCCCTGCCAGATGCCTTTGATTGAGTTTCCTCATCAATGCCAGCTGCCGCAACTGCGCTTCGGGTCCCAGGTGCGCATTGTTCAGGTTGGGAATCATCTCGTGCGGATCGAGCTTTGAGTGATTGACGTAGGTCCCCTGATGCTGCACGGGCAGGAAAGCACTGTTCCACAGGACCGAGAAGCGCACCGGTCTTCCTGGACATAGCACGACGTAACCGGGCAGATTGGCATTTTCCGTCCCCAGTCCGTAGAGCGTCCAGGATCCCATGCTCGGCACGGTCGGCCTGATGGTGCCGTTGTTCATCATGAGGAGAGCCGGCCCATGATTGGGATTGTCCGAGTGAAGGGAGCGCAGCACACAGATGTCATCGATGACTTCGCCCACCCGCGGCAACAGTTCGCTCACCGGCACACCACTCTGTCCCTGCGGAGTAAACTTGAAGGGCGAAGGCAGGATCCCCGCCGTCTTGCGCTCGGTGCGTAATTCGACCTCCCTGGGACGGTCACCCGCATGCCTGGTGAGAACCGGCTTGGGGTCAAAGAGGTCGCCCTGGTAGGGCCCCCCGTTCATGAAGAGATGTATAACCCGTTTGGCGCGCGCTCCATTGTGCGGCTGTGCACTCGACGCAGACCCCAGCAGGTTGGCCAATCCAACCGCTCCCAGACCACCTCCGGTTTTCTGCAGCCAGCGACGTCGTGAAAGATTCTGGATAAACTCATTCATGACTTAATCGACGAAGAGGAACTCGTTACTTGCCAACAAAGCCTGAGCATAACGCTGCCAATTCTCACGGTCCGAGGCACCCTCCAGAGCAAGAAACGACCGGGCCATAGCGATCTCATCCTTCGTGACCAGGCGACCGTAGAGCAACTTGTAGGCGAGTTCGATACGGGCCTCCTCACTCTCCGGCGCCTCGCGATAAAGCCGTGCCGTCAACGACTCCGCCTGCCGTCGGACGAACTCTCCATTCAGCACGAACAACTGCTGCAGAGGCGTAATGGTTTTCTCGCGCATCGGGCTGTGCGCACCGGGATCAGGAAAGTCGTACATCTGTAACACCGGTTCGAGGTCACGACGGTCGATCCTGCCGTAGATCGTACGCCGATAATTGTCCGCACGAGACAGATCCAGAGGCGCCCCACCCACCTCCAGAACAAGCTGACCCGTCACCTCCAGCATGGCATCACGCCAGGCTTCCACTTCCAGACGCCGTCGATTCATGCGCCAGAGCCACTTGTTGTCCGGGTCCCGGAGGGCCATCTCCGGTCGATGATCGGCACTCTGCCGGTAGGTGGCCGAGGTCACAATCTCGCGATGGAGCCATTTCAGAGACCATCCCTCCTCGATGAAGCGCGCGGCGAGGTCATCAAGAAGTCCGGGATGGGACGGTCGCTCTCCCTGGGCTCCGAAATCGCTGGGCGTAGTCACCAATCCCCGCCCGAAGTGTTGCAGCCAGACACGGTTCACCATCACGCGGGCACTCAGGGAAGCTCCCTCGTCAAAAATACAGTTCGCCAACTCAAGCCGACCACTTCCCCCTGTGAAAGTCCTGGGCTCACCCCGGGAAAGTACGCGCAGAAACCGCCGCTTCACCACCGGCCCCAGGGTGTCCGGATTCCCACGAATTTGCAGTCGGAGGTCCCGGGGCACCCCCGGTTTGTAGTCCAATTTGGTTCCGAAGTCCTCCTTGGCCACCACGTGAATACTCGACTCGATGACAACCGGGACGAGGTGATCGTAGTCGGGGGTCGATTCCTTCAGATGGCGGACCCTCTCCTCGATTCTGTGGAGCTGTTCATCGCGATCGGGTGGGGGAGACTTCGCATCCCTCAGGCCCTTGGCCTCCTTATCTAACTTCTCGACCTCCTTGCGCGCCTTATCGGCAACCTTCACCCGCTCATCAGGAATACTCGACCGGTCCGAGCGCCGCACACTCGCAAACACACCGGCCAGGGCGTAATAGTCGCGACTGTCGATCGGATCGGACTTATGGTCGTGACAACGGGCACAGGAAATCGTCAGGCCCAGAAAGGTCCGTCCCACCGCATCGACACGTTCCTCCCACTCTTCCGCCACAATCATGCGGACGACCTCCGCGGCAAGCAGAAGTTCCTTGTGGTAGACCGGACTGATCCCCAGGAACCCAAGGGCCGGAGTATCCGCCACTCCCGTCTCGTCCATGAGGTCAGTGGCCAGTTGTCGCTTCGCAAACTGATCGTAGGCCATATCCTCGTTCAAAGCCCGCACGACCCAGTCGCGATAGCGGTAAGGACTGCCACGAGTGACGATCCACCGCTCCCGAACATCGGTGTAACGTGCCAGATCGAGCCACGCCCTTCCCCAACGCTCTCCGTAGTGCGGGGAGGCCAGAAGGCGATTCACCAGCCTGGAATAGGCCTCCGGAGATTGATCGGCGAGAAAGGATCCCACCTCATCCGGCGAGGGCGGCAGGCCAATCAGGTCATAGCTTACCCTGCGAATGAGAATACGTCGACCCGCAACCGGGGAAGGCTGCAACCCCCGCTCCCTCATCCGGGCATGAACGAAGCGGTCAATACGGTTTTGCCCCCAACCATCCGTTGCAGGCGGCGATTCCACCCTCTTCACGGGCTGAAACGACCAGAACTTCCTCCCCTCCTCAAAGTCGATGGAACGGCCCCTCGGTCCCTCCTCCGCCAAAACAGGACCGGCGGACCAGACGAACACAACCACCAACGCCATCGCGGTCATCACAGTCTTTTGGTCAAGGGTTCCCATCGGAAAGAAGGCGCCAGAACAAAATGCCAGTCCACCGCCAATGGTGCAAGGATCCCGCTCTGGCTCTGATATTCCCAGCCAACCCATCCCCCCGGTTACTCTCTCCATAAAACACTGTTCTTAAACCCTTTGTGATGAATCAAAACTGTCTGTTCATTCCTCCGGTCCTTCCGATTTAGGCTTGGCTGGCAAAGATCCATCCCGAGACTCCTCCCCCCTTCACCTTCCGGCACCCCATGCGTCGGCCATCTCACCCGAGAGAAGGTAATATGAAAGCAGTAGGCGTCACCCCCAGGCAGAGAGAAGTCGGAATCCTCGAGTACCCGGCTCACGGACTTCAACACGATGACGAGGTCAGAATCCGCACCATCGATATGGGCATCTGCGGTACGAACCGCGAAATCTGCACCTTCGTCTACGGGGATCCTCCGGTCGGCTCCGACTA
>MDTC01193859.1_pt1 | contig 50834 bp, 52 predicted proteins | sample 811181 | NCBI WGS metagenome assembly MDTC01 (sample SAMN05326644, study PRJNA326480) | marine metagenome | isolation source: seawater | place: Pacific Ocean: North | collected 2011 | reverse complement strand
CATGTTTCTCATGCCAAGCCTTAACTTTTTCGGCATCATCTTTTGTTGTAAAAACACCGCTTCGCCCCATTCTTGGTGAAGTCAATACCCACCCTTCGGATTCAAGACCCTTCCAGCAACCACATTCAGCGTCAAAGTATTCGGAGTCAAAAGCGGCGAGGTCAGCCTTGAGAGTTTCGGACATCATTCCGGAACCACCGCAATAGCCACACTTGCCTTCGGTATCGGCTCCCATGCCATCACAAGAAAAACACGGTTCATCGTATTCACCGGCTTCGGCTTCAAACAAATCGGAAAGCCATTCATCTTCTCCACATAGCGGGCATACCATAATTGGCATAGTGTAATCTTCGGGGTCGGTTTCTATTCCAAGTTCTCCAATTGTTCCTTCCCATCCACAAGAATAACATTCAGTTCCCTCATCTATCCAATCAGCCATCTCTCCGACCATTTCCGCTGCTCGGATGTCGGTTGGATGTTTGAAACTGTGCTTGGGCTTGCAGTAATCCGCAGCCGTCTTACGAGGTTTGGAAGGTCGCTTCACATACTCCATAGAAGTTGGAACTTTACCGGTAGCCGATTTAGGGCAACGAATGTTTGGCTTATCGTAAGCCACTACTTTGAAATCGCCATCATCTCCTACGGCTTCAAGTTCACCGATTGCACCGGTGCAAAGCACGGGTCCATCAACAGTAGGAATTACATAGCCACCCAAGATAGTGACTTTGGTTGGGTCATCAAGTTTTGGAGTGACTACGAAAGTATAGGTTTCACCAAACTTATTCTTAGCCTTCATGTGGATTCCGGGCATTCGGTCAGCATCCCAAACAGTTCTTGCGATAAAGTATGGGGATTTGTTATCATAGAAACGACAATAACTGCCTTCCTTTCGTTTGTTGATATACTCGGTCTTGTTATTGAATTGCTTGGCTGGATAGTGGGCTTCTAATTTGAACTTCCCTGCGGCTAAACGATTGCCGATGGTGAGTTTCTCTCCCAATGAAGCCAAGTCAATTGGAGTGCCGTAAGTGAATCTAACTCCTTGCGGATTTGCCGTAGGCTTGACGGGGCGAGATTGCTTCTTAGTTTCAGCCATGTGATGTTATTCACATCACGACTACTTAAAACCAATCCAAGGTTCTATTCATTGATAATGTTGGGGTCCAATTCGTCAGCCAAGCGTTCCATCTGTGCTTTAATCACTTCTTTTGGAACTCCGTGTGTATTCCTTGCATGATATTCATCAAGTTTATCAAAGTCCGGCTCAATAGCCACATAGATTACTTGATAGCCATTATCTTCGGCAGTTTCACGATAAAGTCTTAGTTCCCAATCAGTAGTGTTAGTGTTGTCGCACACTACGGTAGCATAGAGTTCATTTTCAACCGCATCTATCCATGCTTGAAGATTTTTAGCATGATTTTCTTTGAGTTTGGCGGGGTCAAATACATACTTGCCATCAACCATGAAGTATTGGTCGGTGGAGAATATCATTGCATCGTCATCAGCAGCCAACATTTCAGCAATTGTGGATTTACCACTACCACTAACGCCACGCATGATGAATGCTCTCTTAATTCGGGTCATAGCCCTACGGAGAGGGTAGTAGTATTTAATCTTTGGGGAGAGTTTGATGTGCCACGGAATATCCGCAACCACATTCCCATACATTACTTCGCAATTCCATTTCCTTCTCCTTGCGAGGAGTGGTGCAACAAGGACAAATCATACTAATCAGCCGTAAAGGGTGTGTTCAACGACTTGATAGCCATCATCGTCATCATAGGATGGAAGTTCCAAATCCATAGTAGCCAAATCTTTCTTGACTTTTTCTCTTTGAGTGATAATGTTTTCAGTAGCCTTCTCCAAATGTTTTTGGGTGACCTTGGCTTTCGTTACATCGTAGTTGTTATCTTCCAAAGATAGCACGAAGGCGGTTCGGACGATTTCTTCAAGGTATGCTCCGGACAAGCCTTCGGTGTCTTTCACAATACTCTTGAGTTTGAGTTTATCATGCTCTAACTTTTCCAAGTATTTGTTGAGGATTCTCTCACGAAGTTCAGCATCGGGATAGCCTAAGTCAATGCGAGCATCAAATCTTCCGGGGCGGTCAATCAAAGCCCAATCTAATTTGTTAGCATGGTTGGTAGTAGCAAGCGTGACTACTCCTTCGTTGGACTCCGTTCCGCTAAGTGCGTTTAGGAACTCTCCAAGAAGTGGATGGTCGCCAGCCATACGAGTGATGCCTCCTAAAGTATCAATATCTTCAAACACCAAAAGTGTTGGAGCAAACTTTTGAGCCATCTCATAGACACCGGCAATATCTCCGGTTTCCGAAAGAGAATCTCTCGTGACTACAATAGTAGTCACATTCACATCATTCATCAAAACATTACAAGTTAGTGTCTTTCCGGTTCCCGGTGGACCGGCTAACATAACGCCTCTTGAAGATTTGAGATTACGAGCCTTAAACAAGTCCATGTGTTCAAAGAAATCCACAACATTTCTTTTGAGAGTGTGTTGATTTTCTTCGGAAAGAACGACATCTTCCCACTTAGCCGTAGGTGGGTCGGTTATGAATGAGAGGTCAGCATAGAACTTGTTGTTCTTGAGCAAAGAATTAGTATAGAAGAAATCCATGAAGTTAGTCCAAACTTCTTTACCAATCTTACAATTATGGTCAAAATTGATTCTCAAATCAATGTTTAGTCCATCGTAAGGAATGAATTGAATTGTAATTTTATTGCCTGTTTCTTTGTGTTTAAGATGAGCAATAAGTTTCAAAGGGAGTTTATACACATTGCCGTGCAACTCAAAGTCATGGAAAATAGGAGCGATTGGGGCATCCATTTGCCCGTAGTTTTTGATGGCTTCAATAGTAAAGTTTGTTTTGAGATAACGCCAAAAACATTCCATCTTGGCGGGATATTCCTTTTCAAAAATCTCTTGGACTTTGGTTTCCATCATTTCGGTTTCAATGTAATTTTGAGAACCTTCATCGGCAGCGTCCGTGTATGGGATTTGATTCAACTTTTGTTTAATGGTAGTGGCAAACTGTTGAGTTTGTTCTCCGTCAAGGGTAAATGGTCCAAATGGTGTGTCTAATACAAGGTCGTGCGTTTCGCTCATACTATCGTATGAAGGTTATTACCTACTTAATGTGATGGGGTGCAAACCAAGGAGCATTTATATCATTGGTGACGACTACTCGCTCACCCAATACCGACTGTTCTCTATTGACTCCACCTGTAAGGTTAGACAACCACGCAGCATAGCGTTCATCAACTTCAACACCTACCTCCTTAGCCGTATCAATAATGACTTGTGGTGTAGGTCTTGGATGTCGTTCTCTAATCACATCTCCCGATGCGATAAAATCTTCCCGTTGTGCAGGGGTTTGCTCACCTTGAGTAGTGGTGTTAAACTCACTTAGTCGGTGAAAGCCTCCTACGGCATCACATTGAATCAAATCTCCACCAAAGTTTTGGAGAATCCTCATCCAACAATCTGTATCTTCCACAATACACAACTTATCATCAAATCCATTTATGGATTCAAGACCCTCACGGATAACCGCTACTTGAGATGTGATTGGCGGGAATGCCATCAAACGATAGTAATCGTGGCAAGGGTGAATTAGGGGTGCTACATCATAATGACCGATAACCTTCTCCATAGGTGGACGAGGCTCACCATCCAATGAAGCCATTGGAATAATAGTGTCGGCAGCAGTATAGATTACTGATGGAGATTCTCTTGGAGAATCCACCGTTCCCATACCTTCGGGGAGTCTTTGTTCAATAACTTCCAAAAGGAAGGCTAAATGGTATTCATACCAATAGTCATCAGCATCTAAAAATGCAATCCATGGAGCAGTTCCAAGAGAAATCCCTTGATTCCTTGCTCCACTAACACCGATTCGGTCTTTTTCTTGACGAACATAGGTAGCATTAGGGAATCTTTCACAAAACTTTTGGCAAACTTCTTGGATAGGCTGCGCTAATGGGTCATCAATTGGCGTTCCATCAACGATAAACGCATTCCAATAGGCTACGCCTACGGTTTGTGCTACAAGACTTTCTAATGCTTCCGATACCCAATCGGGATTCACACGATAGATTGGAATGATTACATCAAAAGTGGCAACATTCTTGCTCATAACCCTCACTAAGAAGGACTATTTACTTAAACCTTACCACTTAGCCTTACGGCTATGCGTTCACTACGAACCTATTGTTCCGTGAATCCACACTATTGGGGGCAATCATTGACGGCCTTTCGGCTATCTCATGCACCCCAATAGGGGTTTCGTGTCCAAAAGATTGGCTTCCTACACTTACTGTGCGGATAGGAGGCTTCTCTTATACCAATCAACATTGCCCGGATTGATAGAGATACCCATCTCAAGCAACTTGTTAGCGATAAGAGCGTCTGGCCCATCGTAAAGTGTGTATTTGGTAAAGCAGCGGAGGTCACCGGATTGGCAATCAGCACCGCTATTTGGTAGTCCAGCGTTGTTATACCATGTAACCAATACATCCCATACTTGTCCCGGAAGGACATATACATCAGGGTATAGGTTGAACGAAGGTTGGAAGTTCACAGACCTTGGGTAAGGGCTACCGCTTCCCGGAATACCATCGTTTGGCACATTGTCGGGGTCAAGGAAGTAGTCAGTTGTGTTGATTCTAACTTGCACATACGCACGAGGACCGGCGACACCGGTTCCAAGGGTAAGAGTTAGTCCACGGTAGTCGCTTGCTGAACCGGAGTTCACGAAAGCGGATGGAGTAACTGCAATATCTTCAATAACAACGAACTCGGTTGCGGAAGTTTCCGCTGGCTTGGTGATGTTGTTACCAAGACCACCAACGAAGATAGAAATCTTGCGTCCAACTGAACCGCTAATGTCGGTGTTTGTGCTTGCGTAGTTTGTTGCGTCCCATTCATATACTTGGCTTCTCATACTCATAATATCATCTCCGATTTAGAATCTATGAAAGACTCAAGCACCCTCCTGTGCTGCTGCGGCTGCTGCTGCTGCCTGTTGCTGCTCAATCAAGGAACGCTTATACCAATCAACATTGTTTGGGTTGATGGTTACACCAAGTTCCAACAGTTTGTTGGCGATTAGTGCGTCCGGTCCGTCATAGAGTGTGTATTTACAGAATGCAGCGACTACATCAGTTGATGAACCGCTACCGACACCATCACGAGTGGTGTAAAGAATCTGCCATGTTTGGCCCGGTAGGACATAAACATCCGGATAAAGGTCAAAAGACTTTAGTAGGTTGTCTGTTCCCGCTGCGGTTGAAGCACTACCACGAGGGTAAGGGCTTGCCAATCCCGGAATACCGACCATATCGGTAACATCGGGGTTTTGGAAGTAGTCTGTGGTGTTAATTCGGATTTGCACGGCACCGTTGTCTTGTGCGGAACACGCAATATCTTCAATAACCACGAACTGTGTGGCGGTCGTTTCGGCTGGCTTAGTGATGTTGTTTCCGTATCCACCGATGAACAGGTCCAACTCACGGTTTGCTGGTAGTGCAACCGGAAGGTCGGAGGTTGTTCGGCGAAGTGTGGAAGTTTGACCACTTGGGGCTAAGTTAGCCCACTCATATACTTGGCTTCTCATACTCATTTTATCAATTTCCTACTCGGCGTATAATCCGAGCAAGATGAATCTTCAATTTATGACTACTTAAAGATTATGGTTTAGAAAGGAAACTACTTCCACATGATAATATACGGGAAGGCTCAAACTTACATACTAAATTATTGGATAAAGTATTGGACTTTCAATACTATCGCTCACCAAGTTCCGGGAGTTTGTTAGTGATTAGAGCGTTAGGACCGTCATACAATGTGTATTTAGACCAAAACTTTAGCCTAACGGCTAACACTTCTTAGCCAATCAAACTACTTGTCGTGCTTAAGCAACCGCTTTGCGGATTCCCAAGATGTCCACCTTGTTTGCGCTGATGATGCTTACACCCAAGATAAGGGTTAGCGCACCTGCAAACTGCATAGGTGTAATCTTGATGACCGGCAAAGGCTTGTTAAAGATTTCCAAAGTTGCGCCGATTGCTACTGCCGCACCGACAATAACCAACGCACCACCGACTACACGGCGAGAAACGATAACATCTTTTACTTCTGCTACTGACTTTTCAATACTTACCATATCTAATCATCTCCATTTACTTAAACTTCCTCGGCGATACCGAGTGGGTCCACTTCTTTTCCAAGGAATCGGCGTGATAGCACGGCAATACCAATGGAAAGTGGGACAAGGGACAAAACACGACCAACTGTTAGCCATGACTGACCGAAAAGAGTTCGCTCCATCATGTCGCTTAGGCCACCGCCAACAAAGTGAACTGCACCGACTAATACGAGTGCGCCACCAACGGTAACATCATTCAAAAGCAAATCGTGAACTTTACTTACCATATCCATCTTAGAAACCTCCTTCAGCACCGAAGTCAAAAGTTACGCCGTGACCGGAGCCACCTGCTGATGGCATCATAGCCGACATAACGAAAGGATTGGAATAATCTTCACCGGAGTTGGAAGGTCGGATGTAGGTTCCGAACAAATCTTCCATGCCACCCATTGTGGAGGCTGCTGGTGCGGAACTTGTGACTTCCATAGTTGGGACATCTTCAGCATACCAAACTTGTGGTTGGTAGGAAGGTGTGACCGGTGTGATTGATGCAACGAATGGGTTGGAACGCTTATCCATTGTTCCTCGTGCGAGTGCATCAGTAGCCGCTACGAACTCATTGACTCCCATATCGTTAGGTGCCATGTAACCGGTTGAGATGGTTTCAGCACCAAAGTTTTGGGTGATAGTTCCAGCCATGGTTGAACCTTCCATAACGGAATCAACAGGCTTGGACTCTTGAGGAGCGAATCGGTCTTGCATAGCGACAGTCGCAGTTACGAAGTCGTCATCTTCAGCAATGACTTCTCCGGTTTCAACGATTGGGCGCACATCGTAGTTAGCACCGAATTGACCGATAACCCTTCCGCTACCGTCCGGTTGTGCTACAAACTCGCCGTCAGCACCGAAAGCACTTGAACCACTCTTTAGGTAGTCACCAAGTTGCTTGAATCCGGGAAGTCCAATGTAACCAAGAATGTGGGCTACACCAACACCAGCCATTAGAGTTCCGGTAACAGTTCCGGCAGTTCCAATATCTCCGCCTCTCTTGCGGCTCATACCGACAATGGCTGCTCCACCAATAAGGAGAGAACCTGTGCGGATAGCATTACCCATAGGTAGGCGGTCAAATGGGAGTATAGTGAATGCTCCCCCAACGAGTGAAGCAGCAGCGACCCCTGCAATTCCGTAGTATAGTTCTTTGGACTTGAGAGTTTCAACCCCTGCCTCCACGAAATCTGTGGCTGGGTCAGTTACTTTCTTGATAACTTCGGTCATGGTATATCACTTTCCTTCTCCGCTACTTAAAGGCTTCGTCCATTGCTATAACTTGATAGTGCAGCAGTTGGCACACGCACTCCTTGTGTAATGTGTCGGCGTGGGTCGTTTCCGAGTGGGTCACGAACTGTTCCCATCTGTGAGGAAGTCAATGGGGCTGGAACAAAACTGTTCCCACCAAGACCACCACTTTGTTGGCGAACACCGGCTTGCGATACATTAACGGAGGTTGTATTAAAGGATTGGGCCGAAACCGGTTGAGAACCAACGGCGGTCTTAGCCATAGATGGAGTGAGCGAACTCATGGCTCCAAAGGGAGTTTGCGTTTCAGCACCGTAAGCAATGGTTGGGCTATCGGTAGTGCGACCAATGGCTTGGTCAGCAGTTGCTACCGGAGCGTTATTACTATTCATGTGCGTGATGACGCATGAGGAAACTTGGTCTTTCAAGTCTGTGGACAAATCATTGCGATAATCCAAAAGAGTTAGGAATCGGTGAGCAGCGTAGGTGCCACTTCTTTGAATCACAACTTCTTTCTTAGTAGTATCTTCGGAACGGTCACCACTAAAGAATCCTCTAACCTTTTCACCAAAGGTTTTTTGGACCGGAACAATTTGGAAAAGTGTCCAAGTGGATTTGCCCGCATCGTATTCTAAAGAGTAATCATTACCAATTGCTTTTTGGTAAGAGCCAACATACTCGGATTTCTTGGAGTCTTTGTATGATGGTCGGCGAAGATTGTTGGAAGTCATGGTTCCCATTGGCTTACCAAAGATGGCTTCAGCACCCTTAGCAGCCGAACTGTATGAAGTTAGTTGGTATCTTCCTCCATAGTTGTCCATTACACCGTGCATAGCATTCTCCATCTCGGAACGCTTGAGCGTATTTTGGATAGCAATGTCCAAGTTCATGTTATTCCCCTTCTTCGTTTCGCTACTTAAAGCCTCTCATTGGAATGCCATGAATGTTTGATTGGCAAATGAACTCATCCACAAGTTAGCATTGTTTTCAGCACCAAGCGTTTGGGTTTCGGCTGATGCGCCATCCTTACATTCCTTAGCATAGCAGTAAAAGACTCGGATATTGTTTTCTTCAGCCTTCAATGTGCCGCAACTTGTATAAACATTGCTGGTGTAGGAAGGAATCATAGCGAAAACATTGGCTTTCCATTCACCAATGGCTGCTTGGGAGTTAGGAATGACGAAAGAACCTTCAATCTTCAAGTATTCGCCCTTCTCGTAAGCATTCTTGGAACTTGCACCGGAAGTTCTCAAACGGTGCATCTCTTGTCCTGTATGGTCAAAGAATGTTACTCCCCATTCAGCATCGGCATCATTCTTACCCATGCTACCATCGGTATCGGGAGATTGCCAACATTGTTTCCATGTTCCCCAAGAAGTTCCACACAATGTAGGATTCCATTCCTTTACATCAAGTTCAAACTCATAGTTCACAGTTTCACCTTGAACATAGGCTTTCTTATCAGTTTTGAAGTTTTTCCAACTTACGCCATTGGCACAAGTATTGGTATCTTTGGTATCTTTGGTTCCGGATGACCACTTATGCCAACCTTCAGCATCGGGGTCATAGTTCCCACAATCATAGGATGCGGGTTGTGCTTCGGGAGTTCCGGAACCATCTCCGGTTCCACTTGTTGAACCACCGCTTGATGAGCCACCTGTGGAGCCTCCGTTTGAGCCTCCGGTTGAGCCACCATTTCCTCCCGATGTGGAGTCATCATCGGTTGTATCGGTATCATCGTCTGTCGTTGTTTGGTCGTCTGTGGTCGTAGTTGTGGTTGTTGTTGTTGTCGCACCACTTCCGCTACTACCACTTGTGGTCGTTGCATCAGCCAACTCCTCGTTGCCCTTGGAAGCAGAATACGCAATCAAGGCTCCACCAATAACTACAATTCCAATTATTGCATTCGTATTCATGTTATCACTTCTTATTCATAATGTGCCATGGAATTAACATGGCTACACCGGCAAACACCGCAATGGGTAAATAATCACCCATCTTACTTGTTGTTTCAGTTTCGTGGATTTGTGGAACCACGACTACCGGTGAAATGTCCTCCAAAGTTTTTACATCCATACTTGGAGGTAAGTTAGCCACAATTTTTGAGGCTGGAACTCTTTGGAGAATGTGACGAGCAGCCTTAGATGTTTCACCATCGTAATGTCGGCGGCTCCATAGTGTAGCGGCAACCTTAACTTTCTTGGGTTCTTCTTCATATCCGGCTGCCATGAGTGTAGCCCAAACCATGTCCAAAGTTTCAATGCCTTCTTCATGTCCTTCCTCACCCTTTGGTGGGAATAACCACTTTTGGTAATCAGCCAATGGCATGGAAGCAATGTCCACTCTATTTTCGGCAAGAGCGATTTCAAAGTTATAATCTTCGGGTCTTTCCATGTAAGATAAATCCACGGGTTCTGTTGGTGGGGCTTCGGGAGTGATTTCCATTCCTTGTGGCTCCATAGGAGATTCCACTTCCGTAGGGGCGGTAGTATCTAAACTTTCCTCCACTAAATCAACTTGAGAGGTTTCTTCAACAACCGGCTCCTCGGCGGGACCTTCCGGCTCAATATCCGCCATTAACTCTTGAAGTTCCGGCGATAGTTCGGAATCACTCATGGAAAACACTTCCCTCCCCGACTACTTAAAGATGAGGTTGAAACCGTATTAGTTTCAAGACCTTTGCTTTTCCCCTTCATTAGAAGGAAACTTTCGTGGAGAGTCCAAACTCATCCACCAACGCTTTGAGAGAAGTCTTGGAATCAATATCTTCCATGTATCGGAACTTCAGCCAATCCTTTTGTTCGGGAGTTAGATTTTTGATGTCCACACCATGACCTTCAGCAAATACTCGCACGGATGCGGGATGCTTATACTTCCATTCTTGATAAGTTACTCCATAGGGCCAATAATCGTTGCCCCACTTGCTAACTCCGGTTTTAGGAACTTTGCGACCCTTATTATCTCGTGGACGGTTTTCGTTTTCCGCACCAAAACTTTCAGCATACAAGCCATAGTCGTTAAACATCCTTTTCACCTTACTGTCCATGGATTTCTTGGAATCAACTCTCACCAAGATTTCTCCATAGACCCAATGGAATCCTTTGTAGTCCTCATCTTCGGGGTCTGTGTCGGCAAACTCCTCCGCAATCAATTCTTTGTCGGACATATCTTTGGCATCAGCCGGATAGATACTACGGTGGAAGTATTCACGCTCACCATCTCTAACTTCAAAAGTTACAAGATAGAATACATCATCTTCGGCTTCAAATGATTCCGCACGGTTCTTGTTGCGGAAGGCTTCTCTAAAGACATCCTTTTCAGTAGCGTTTGGGCGTGGATGATAAGTGGACTTGGTTTGACCATCTTTGAATCCATCATTGTAAGAAAAAGCGTAAGCGTCATCGGGTGCATGGAACGCCGTTCCTTCAGCACTATTGATTCCGCTAAACTCATGTCCGGTATATCCATAGTCAATTTCGTATTCTTCGCCGGTATCATCATAATCAGTAATGACTCCACGATGACCGGAGGTTTTACCTTCCCACAAATCATGTCTAATTTGACTCTTGACTTGACGCTCCATCTTTTGGAAATTGCTATCTTCATTGGGTATATCTTCGGGGTCGGTGGACCATCCATACTCAATCTTTCCAAAAGTCATAATTTCTCCATCACCTTCAGCACGGTAACCTTCTAAATCGGCTTCGGAAATATCTCCAACACTTTTGAAAGAGTTTCCACCATGATTGTTAGCCACGCTCATGTGGAAGAATCGGTCGGGTTCCGGATTTGGGATTCCCAAAGCATCACAAATCATATCGGCATAGTCTTGGAAATCTTCTTGGTTTGCTACGGCAGCAAAGAATGTTTCACGGATTTCTCCGTCATTGCCTTCACGGAAGGCAACTCCTTCTTCAGCAAAGGAAGGTTGAGGTGGGTCGGGCAAATCTTTGAGAATTGTTTTGGCATCCTTGAGGTCACCCTTGTATGGTTTGAGAGCCTTACCACCAACAAGAGTGATGTGTTTCTTCTCAATCTTATCCAAATCGGATGGAATATCAAAGACATCCAAGTTCAAGTTTGGATATTTAGCAATGAGGGCGAACTTATACTCTAAATCTTCCGCACCAAAAGTAATGGTTTCGGCTTTCTTAGCCTTACTCATTTTATCAATATACTTTTTCATGGTAGGAATATCCGTAGTAATTTCGGTGACCATGAACTGTGCGAGGGTATTATCATTGGATTGTCCAATATGTTGGGACATTTCTTCCCACGAATCTCCAATACTTTCGGGAATCTTTTGGTAACCTTCCATCTCATTTCCGGGACCTGCTTCCAAAGAATAGCCAATGTCGTTGTTTTGAGGGTCGTATAGGTAAATCTCGGCAATGTCCTCATCCGCTTCAATGTAGTAAGGCATCTTTCCTTGGTCATCTCTTTCATTCATTGAAAAGATGAAAGCAAGTGGTGAGAACATTTCTTTGTCGTCATCGGACAAGTTATCATAGCGGTCTTTAGTGATAGCCCAACCTTCTTTGAGGGAACCATCATCATTCAAACCAGCATTGGGATTAAATGAAAAATAAGAGTCAGTAAGAATCATTACAATTTCTGCATCTTCGTCCACAACATCATCTCCAAGTATCAAACACGGCGCAAATTAACTTGCATTCCTCCACTCATCGGTCGTCCGATAAGCATTGTGTCCGATACCCGTTGGATGTCGTAAGACCTTCGCCATTCGGATAGGGACATAATACGGCCTGTTCCATCTGTATATCCATCATTCACCGAGGGGGCAAGAGCCATTTGTCCAAATCTTCCCATAGTCGTATCATCACCACTATTGCGAGTTAGACTACCGAAGCGGTTAGCACCATTGTTGGCTTGCTCAACGGTGACGAATGGCTTGTCGGGAATAAGTGGAATCATAGGATTAACTGCATTGACGGGAACTCGGCAACATGGCTTAAGAGTGGTCGCCGGAGCATCCGGACTTAGACCCACTACTTCGTGTCCAGCCGCCGTTGGTGAGTATTGTGCTGGGCGGTCAGCCATGATTCCGCTAAAACCGGTTCCTTCTCCGGGGGCTTCAGCGTTCTTTTCATCTTTGGAAGCCTCAACTAAATCTTGTGCGGTCTTGCGCCAGCCATCCATAGCCAACTTAGCCACATAAACAGTCACTAATCCAATTCCAAATCCGGCTGCTGCATCACTAATCTTCATTGAACATCACTCCTAAACGGATTCTCCCAATAGGCTTGCACATCAGTCATAGGACCTGCAAAGGGAGAGTCATTGTAAAGATTGGTAGTCATCTGTAAGTCCAAAACTTCCTTACCCATGTAACTTCCAACGAACTCATCGGACATAGATACCGGAAGAATGTCGGCGGTGGAACCGGATGATTCCACATACGCTTCTTCGTAATCAGCAGGGGTCATATTCCTAACCATGTAAGGTTGGTCGGAAACACCCATGTTTTCCGAGCCAAAGACTCCCTTAGCCTTAAGCACTTCAGCAACCTTGGTTCCAATAGTCCATCCACCGACTATCAAAAAGACAGTCCCAAGTGTTGAATTAGCAATTGTAGCCAATAGCGATTTCTTAGGCATGGGTTTTGACTTATCCTTACCGCTACTTAAAGGCTTCGGGGAAACAGTCCGAGGTAGGGTGCGAAGCCCTTAACTCTCCGGCTGGCAATCAAATCCGATTCAGTCCATGAAGAAAGTTGTGACCTATCATACACTTCGTAGGGTTCTAAAGCAATATCAATTGTTTTGAGGGCCTTGGTTCGCTCAAAAGAAAAGTCTTGGGAATAAGGCAATGGAGAACTCCGGGGTAATAGTTCACGGTCCATGGTCACTAACTTTGTCCACGAAGGAGCCAAACTTTCCGCTTTCAAAGTATATTCTTCTCTCCCATACCAACGATTTACGGTGTTTCTCCAATCCGCATCATGGCGAATGAGAATCAAATGTTTGTGTTTTTCCGTAGTTGTCCATGCGGTGGGATGTTGTGCGTCCGGCTCCCAAGTAATCTCGTTAGTGGTAGGATAAATACGAGTTACTATTCCAAGAGTTAAGGCTCCTCCATCATGCGTGGGCCTACTTACATTTACTACATCACCAATTCGCCAAGGACGACCGGTTGGATTTAGAGGACTTTGAACCGGAGTCATACCCACAAGTTTTGGGGAACTCGGAGGATTAACTATCTTTCTCAAAGCGTCCACTAATTCTTGGAACAATTCTTGCTGGCGCACGAAGGGTGCATTTTCCAAAACTCGGTCGGAAGCAACTTCATTGCCTACTCTAAGTTCCACATCAATTCCAAACTTATTCAATCCGGCTTCGCCAAATCCTCCAACAGTTTGTTGTCCTCGTCCAGCCTCAAATCCGGAGAATGCTTCCGGGGCTACGGACCAAGAAATTGTATATGGACCAATCTTTTCAGTATTCAAGACCCTCCAATTGGCGGGTGATTGACGACCATACTCAAGGTCCACACCGAGCCTACGAAAACTCACTACTGCATCTTGATAAGAGGTCAAAGAATCACTCCCTTGGCAATCATTGGAACGGGCGCACCGGGATTGAGAGCCTCTCGGTCTAACTGCTCATAGATAGTAATGTTTTCTCTCAAAACATTGGGAGTAGTATTGGTTCTTACTTCAGCCAACTGTGCCATAGGGAATGAAATGTAATCAAAACCTTCGGCAGCAAACTTTCCATTAAATCCACTAAATGGAGTGTCTTTGTCCCCACCAAAAATCAAATCTTGAGGTCGCTCTTTGGACCAAGAATGGTCAGCCCATCTAACGATGATATGGTCCATTCGCACTTGCTCCACACGACCAATGCCAAGATAATTGACGGCAATAGAGGCTACTTTGTCGCCTACTTGCCAATCACGGTTGCCGGTGGAAGCCCTTTGAGGCTCCTTCAAAAACGGCGGTGTGGACTTACCCATGAAATGATATTCTCATCCCGACTACTTAAAATCACTCACTCGTAATCACGAATGGCTACACCCTTAGCATAGAGTGGGATTCCGTCCGGTGAATACTCAAAGAACTTAACAGTCAGCATCTTTCCGATTTGGTCATCAGCCGTCTTGAGGGCTTCACGGCGAGAATCAAGACTACCCAATGGAACTACTGTGAATGGCTTACCATTTGGAGCCTCACAAACCCAAGTCACACAACCTTCGTGGTTGCCTGTGCCTTCACGCTCCCAACCAATAATCTTGAACTCATCATCTTGGAAAGTTTTGACCTTCAACAAATCATAACTGCGTCCATTGATTTTGTAGGGAGAGATTAGTCCTCGGACCATTGCACCTTCATAACCTTCTTTGACGAATTGCTCACGAAAGTCCATAACTTGGTCGGCGGATTCAATGATGAATGATTCAACGGGCAAAAGATGTTTGGCTCCCTTGATAGTTTTCATAGCCTTATTGAATCGCTGAAAGAATCCTTCCTCTTTGTCGTTAAGATTGATAGCATCATACACACGCACATACATTTCATCCTTCTTTTTGAGAGTTTCCTCATCGGTGGCTTGCTTACGAGCCAATCCCGAAATGGATTGAAGCGATTTACCATGTTGATACAATTCTCCATCCAAAATGAAGTTGGGTGGAAGGCGAAGTTTCTTGACTTCATTTTCTATCTTTCTAAAGCCGGTATATTCCAAACCTTTACGAGATAGGATTTCCACATCACCATTTCCAAGAACATGAATAAGGACACGGACTCCATCATACTTGCGTTGAATGACCGCAGGGAACTGCATCTTAGCACCGTGCTTAGTCCATTCTTGAGCCAACATCGGACGAATAGTTAGATTGGTCTTAGACTTTTCATAGTTGTCCAAATATCCTTCCTTCTTTTTATCATTGACTTTGGATTCTCCTTCAAAGATGGCTTGACTCAAAATGGTTCCTTGGGATTTAGCATCCGTAATCTTGGTGGCTACGGCGACTCTTACATTTCCACCTGCAATACCCGAAGCCGTTTGTAAGTAGTAATCCGGCTCGGAGAATAAACTTCCCAAGCCTTCAAATCCGGCTTCCTCACCCTCATTCAATCCGGGAGTTGTGCAAACCCATGCTTTCCACATACGAATGTTCTCGCTGGTATCTCGCTTATAGTAAGTGTCGGATTGCCACTTAACTTCGCCTCCGTCAAGGCCAAAATCTTTAGGATTGATTACAGGAATTGCCATATCATATCGTATGACGGACCAAGTATATTAAGTTATGCGTCCTATCTCTTGCGTCCGAGGTAATATCCAATACCAAGGATGCTCATTCCGACTAATCCGATTCCCCAATACTTACTGATAGCACCTGCCAGCGTATCATTCAATGTATTCAAGACCTTCATTTCAGCGGAAAAGGCATCTTGTTCCGAGGCGGGAAGGGTATTTTTATCATGGGTGAGGGGAAAAGCACCAACCGGTGGGTCCTCTCGGAGAGAGGTAGGAACCGGGTCGGGTCCTTTTTCAAAAGGAGTGCCTTCTAATTTCATTCCCAATTCTTCGGGCGAATAAGAAAGTGTAGGGATGTCCTCTCGGAAAGCGTTGGCATCCATAGTGATTCCTCCATCAACCGCCAATAGCGGTTTTTCAGCAGACGAAGCGGAGAAGAAACGAGCATCTCCAAAATCGGCACGGTATTTTCCGGCTCCATCACGGGGAATGTATGCGTCTTTCATGCTTCTTACCATAGTATCATTCTCCTTCCATGCGGCTCTTGATTTGGTCTATTACCCAAGGCAGGGTAAGACCAACTACGCCGCCCCAAAAGATTCCTCTTGTGATTGGGTATTTATCATCGGCTTCCATGATGTCTTTCCATGTCTTAGTGTAATGGGATTCTCCTTCGGAATTGAAAACGCCACTAACTTCCACTTCAATATCGTTGCCATCTTCATCTTCCATATAATGAGTATGTCCTATCCATGAGTCCGTATTGCCTTCATCAAGGGCTTCTTCCATAGCCGTATTCATTTCTTCGGTCACATTGCCCTCATCAATCATATCTTCATGTGGGTGAGGGTTTTGTTCAGTCACCCAATAGTAATCTTTGTTAATGTATTTGCTAACGGTTCCGTGTCCTTCAGCACCTTTCCAAATGATTTGTAAGTCCTCATTGGACAAACCCTCATCAAAAGCGTATGCCTTCATAGAATACTCGTAAAGTTTATCAATGGTTTCTTCATCATCAAATGGTTGGCGGTCGGTCATGTCGCCCCAAGCAATTTCGGTAACTTCTTCACGGAAACTACTATCGTCCATTTCAGCCCTCATCATCTTGCGGTGCATGGCTTCTTGGGGAGTGATGTCTTTATCAGCAATCAACTCTCTTGGAACATGGGGTTTGCCACTCATAGTTTTGACTTTCCTCTCCATTGTAATTCACCTTAGTAAGTCCTTTGCATCCGATAATCTGTGGAACGGCTTGGGTCAGTAGGTGAATAAGCCGGACTCCATGGGAATGGATAGCGATATTCGGGCAAGTAATCATTGGCATTGTCCCATACTTGTCCATAGATGTCGTAGGAAGTGGCATTGTTTCCGCTACCACTACCACCAGCCGATGAAGAAATTGGTCGGTCAGTCATAATACCGTCAATAGTTTGGTAATCAGTTGGGTTGTAAGGTGGAGGGATTCTTACAGGAACCGCAGTTGTGCTACCATTAGGTGTGCTACATTGCGGGCAAAGGTCATTGTAGGAGTGTCCAATAGCACAACGAGTGTTTGGTCCAGCATTCGGAACAAACCTTTGTCCGGGAGCGAGAGTAGGGCTACCACCCTCCATCACACTTGCCATCTGTGCCGTAGCAATGGTTTCCGTAGCAAAGCCACGACCATGAGCATAACTCAACATTCCTTCGGCTCCATGAACATCACTTGCGCCACTAACCGGTTCGGGGTTAATGTATTCTAAAGAATACTCGGACTCATAGGCTTCACTATCTCCGGTGCAACCACAACCATGTTCTTCTCCTTCCTTTTCCTCGGAAGTAGGGCTTTGGGTAGTTTCAAAATGCTTAAAAGCAAATGCACCGATTCCGAATGCAGCGATACCCATAACTAATTTCTTCATGTTCATGTAATCACCTTAAATCGTAGCAGTTGGGGGCGTAGGCAAGTTGTCGGCTCTTTCAATAGCCGCCACAAGATTGACTACGGAAAGTTCCGGCGGAGCAATAGTTGGAGCGTTTTGTTGAAGCAACGCCATGTTAGTATCATCTCTTGCCATCATTTCACGAACTACGGTTTGGGCGTAAGGCATAGGTGGAAGTTGGTTGAACATATCTTGCTGGAAAGCATCAGTCGTAGCCACTCCTTCGGCAGCCATAGGATTTCCAAACTTTTTATATCCGGTCATAAGGGCGAATCCGGTTAGGAAAGCAACACCAACGGTTGTAAGCATCTTCATAGGAGATAACTTATGCTCTCCGCTACTTAAAGGCTTCTTTCACAACCGCAATCTTCGCAATCTTCACATTCGCACTCGCCGATGTCGTAGCCGCATTCACAAATCTCATCTTCGGCTTCAAACTCTTGGCATTGTTCATTGAAGTCCACTTCACGCATGGCATCATCGTCATCTTGAGTCCATGCTCCATATCCGAATCCAAATAATCCGCCCGCAAGGAGTGGAACAAGAAGTAAATTGGTGGACTGAAGTGGAGTCATTTTCAAATGAACGAAGGATAGACCAAAAGCAGCCACTCCGCCTCCAAGAATGCCAGCAGCCAAAGATTTCCTACGATATTGCTTGTGCTTATCGGCAAGATATGAAGCCAAACCTGCTTCACATTGTTTTCGTGCCATAGCCTCGGCTTTGAGAGAGTGCATAGAAAATACTTAGCCTTCTCGCTACTTAAAGCCTACGCTAATTGTGAAATTGAATGCGGCGGAGGTTCGGAACGAGTTGCGCCCGTTTTCGCATTTATCTCCCCTTCTCCTCGGAGTTAGGTAAGATAAATACTACTTTTCTTCTGCTACTCTCTAAGTCCGAATGGGAACCGTCATAATGTCCGTCCTTTAATCCCGAAGGGTTTTTTATCTCTTATGGGTTGCGTTCAAAAGCCCTTCCTGTTGGTAGGACAATTGGTGCTTTCCCAATTTACCACTTCGGTTATGACCTACTTAAACCTTCTTAGCATTCTTGATATAGAATACTTGGGTCTTGCCACGGCTATGTCGTTTGATTTTAGCATCAAACTCCCACTTCTCTCCGACATTGGCATTTTGTAGGTTGGAGTATTGGTCGTAAGCAATGAACTTCTTACCACTTGCGTTAGTCATATCAATTTGTTGCCCGCCATAGGTTGCGGGTTTTACTCCATCAATGGTGACGGTTTCGGAAATTAAATCTCCGGGACTTCCAACATAAGTTGTGGAAGATGTAGTCCCTGCGGGAACAATAGTTGCGTTGCTCAAAACGGTGGAGCGAACTCCTTTATACATGGAATGCTCTTTGATGATACCTTCCACAGTAATAGTGCTTCCCTTATTGGAACTTGCTAATGGAGTTCCGGGACTTGCGAACATAGTGATTTTCTTGTTGGCGGGATTGGAAATCGTAGTAGCCTTCATTAAATTGAAATTGCGTCCGGCTCGTGAAGTCATATTACGATTGCTATCCACCATTACAGTCAGCACGATAACTTGTCCAATACTTCCGATGTGGTCGGGATGGTTAGAAGTTGTGGCTGGCTTTGGAACAAAAGTCTTTTGTCCTTGAGGTTTCGGAGCAGGTTTAGGTTTAGGTGGTGGAGGATTCTTGAAGTTTTGGAGTGCAGTATAGGTGGACGCAGCAATGCCAGCAATCTTCCGGGTCACTTCACCGGTGTTAAAGATTGATTCCAAAGTTTTGGAGTAGGATGTAGTAGGCTTCAAGTTCTTCAGGTAATCCATCATTTCGGAGTGCAGTTTCACCACATCTTTATCGGTTGGACTTCCTACGAGGTATGGAACATTGTTGTTAGAAATGAATAGTGGACCTTTCATTTCGTATGCACCATTGCCGAGGTCTTTGAACTGTTTGCCTACGGCTTTGAACTCCGATTGGTATTTGGACATAAAGTTTTGAGTTGCTCCACTAACAGTTGTGGTCATCCCTTTGTCCAAGTAGTAACCTGTAAAGAGGAAGTCCCCAAGAGTTTGTCCTTTGAAAGAATAATATCGGCGAGTAGGTGGGGTCACTCCGGGAGCATATTTTGTATATCCATGAACTTTATCCCATTGAGCGACCAAGAGTAAAAACTTGGTTAGATTCTTGTTAGCAACTTTTAGATTTCTTGGAGAAGGGTTCTTTCCACCCATACTTCGGGCTTTAGGGTCCAACACAGTATAAAGTTGCAGTAATAATTCGGGGTCTAAACCGGTGTAACCTTTCATACAAGTAGTTCCAACGATTTCGTATTTTCCTTTTGGACTCTTGAGAAGGTATGTGTCCACACGGTATCGGAGATTACCGCAAGCATCACATCGGCTACAATCATTGGCAGTAGCCGGTAGGTGTGGGTAAATCTCGGAATCTTTGATTCCGGGGAAGGGCAATACTTTCAAGGCTCTCCATACACGGTCCTTTTCAGTAGTATTGTTCATTGGCTCCAAACGAGCCATAACTTTCCAACCCTTTCCTTGGAAATCACCGAACTCCAAGAAAACTGCGGATTCCATACGCCACCAAAGGTCAAGGTTAGGGTCATAGACCATATCTTCCTTTTGTGCATCGGAGAACTTAGCGTATTCTTTTGGAGTGTAGGTCACAATATCTTCGGAATCCACGGAGTAGTTGAAAGTGATACCTGCACCATCGGCTCCACGCTTAACACGCTCAAGAACTTGCTTCATTCCATGTTGCCTTGATGGAGGAGTCCATGATTCAATAGTAGTAATTCCCGTAGCAGGGTCCACATCATATTCTTTGAATGCTGGAACATTTACGCCACGAGTGTCGGTAGTAATCTTCACATCGGGCATGAAAATTAGTTCACGCCACTACTACTTAAAACCATTCAACGGAACAAGTGTGCTTCGGCTCCGAATGCACGGCCCGGATGAACACCAATGTTTCCGGAAACGGAGGACATAGAAGCGAAAGTTCCGCCCATGTCGGCTCCACGGATAGGTGGTGCAATGTATTGGGCTTCCATAGTCATCTTCTTTGGTGCGCTAAGTAGGTGAGCAACCTTTGGTGCTGAAACCATGTTAGCAGCAGGGAGAATTGGCATGGATTGGATAGGAATCTTTTGAGTTTCAGCCTTCAAACCAAGGTTCTTACGGTCAAATCCGCTAATACCGGTTGGATTTCGTGCATTCTTTCGCATGAACTCCGCCATACGAGTGTCCTTTTGGGAGCGCATAGCAGCCATAGGGTCATGTCGTGCCGCAGTTGGGCGGATAGCGTGTTGTTGAGCCTCAAATCGTGGGTCGCCACCAAAGGTAGCATCCGGTGAGTGGCTCATAACGGGTCCGACAACAGGCTTCATCTTCTCAATGTGTGAAACATCAATGCTCTTACCTTGTCCGTAAATCTCAAGGGTGTGAGATGGACGAGAGTATTGACCGGTAGGTGTCCAATTTGACCTTCGCAAGTTGTAGCGGGACAAATCTTGGTCACGGCGAGCGTATTCAGCATCTAATCGTAGGCGAGGCCCTCCACCAATCTTTGGTGCGGCTGGAAGTGGTGTGTTAGGAACGATACCTTGTCCAAAACCTTGACCAGCAGCAAACTCCTCTAATGAAAATGACTTACCAGCCGGAACATTGATGGCTGGAATGTTTGGCATTTGTGGTGGTGCAGGTCGTGGACCAGCAGCAACTAATCCTTGACCTTCAGCGTTGTAAGCAGGGAGAGTGTCCCTAACGATATTGACTGAAGGCAAACTTGGTAGGCTTGGTGCCGGTGGTAGGTTACGGGTCGCCGAGCGTCTGTCCATGATACGCATGAACTTCATTTAGCCGTTCCGCTACTTAAAGCCTCGCTCTAAATGGAACATCTCCACGGAGATAGTAGTTAGAAAACACGGGTGAGTTATCCACTATCTCAATTTGTGGCTCAAAGCGCACATTCAAAGAACCGAATGGCAAATAAAAATGCTGAAGATTGTTGGATTCCACACTTTTAGTTTCTAATCCGGATGGTGCTTGCACATTGTAAAGGCTATCCTGTTCATAGCAAATAGAATCACTACACACGCTGACTACTGCACCCAAGGAAGGTTTGGTCTTGTAGCCCTTAGTCATATTTGGTTTAAGGTGAGGAACGCCATGAATTAAAGTCATATCTTGAGGAGCCGCAATGAATGTTTTATCAGTATTCATTCCAAGACTTTCCAATAGTGCCTTAGTCAAACTTTCAGCATCTTTAGAATGGTGTGGTAAAAGAATACTCTCGGTTCTCGTTTTAGGTTCCTCAACTTTTCGGTTAGATTTTGGACACATAATAGAGGCTACTCCAAAATATGAGGCTGGAAGAAAACGAATATAATGTTGTTCGCCTTTAGCATCCGAAACCTTGGTTGATTGGTCCATCCAAGCCCCATTATTCAACTTTGGCTTACCAACAGTTTCACTTTCCCATTGGTCTAACAAAACCCATCTTTCCACTTCAGTCGGCTCAAGCATAAGATTCAATCGTTGCTTCACTTGCTCATTGAAAATAGTGGTTTCTCGTCCCGTCCAAGGATTGAGGACTTTCAATCGCCTCTTACCATGCTTCCTTGTCGTAGGTCTAATCACCATGAAAATCTCATCTTTATTGGGTGTTTCATATAGGCTCAAAGCATCCGCTTTGGACAGTCCATGCCGAAGTTGGAATGCCATATCCCAAAGGTCAAAATCAGCAATAGGGACTCTTACCTTCTTATCCAAAGTATGCCATCCCTTGGTTTTCTTGTTGAATCCTGTGGAAATGTGAACAATACTAATCCAATCGCCAAACTTGAAACTCTTATGTGGAGATTCCGGAGAGTTCGGCATCAAGATTACTAAAGGATAAGTTACCCATATAAGCGTTTGTGAATCCTACGGATTCAAGACCTTGCTTTTCCCCTTCATTGATTGAAGCCTTTTACGATGAGGTATGTCCCACCGGCAAACGCACAAGCGAGTGCAACTCCTACGATTGGTCCAGCAGCACCGAATGGTGAACTTGTGGATTCGTCCACGACTTCCAAGACTTCGCTTCCAAAGGTATTGAACTCCGCTTCGGCGTAGTCAATAGGTGGGAGCCATGCGACTTCCGCCTCCTTTTCTTGGCTTCGGAAAGTATCGGCTCCCATATCCGTAGCGGAATATGGATTGACGGGATTTGGTAGGCTTTGGGATGCGGCTTTCCAATCAGTTGAAGTGTTCGTAGCACCGCCGCCGAAAGAAGTTAGAGGAGTCATGGTTGCTGGGTATGCCAAAGCACTTGCGGGAGAACTACCAAAACTTTGGGATTCTCCCTCGGCTGCTGAAACCGGTTTGGCACTTACATTGCCTCCGGAGTGTGGCGCACGGCGGTCACCACGGATTTTACCAATGCGAATGTAGCCGGAGTTTCGGAAGAACTCCGGTGCGAAAGCCACACATTCACCTTTTTGAGCCGCAGTAACTCCTTGTAGGATTCTCTTGATTCTATCTTTGTCGGTTCCAAAACTTAGTTGGTCCTCTAAGGCTTTCAAATCACGAGCGTTGATAACATTGTGAGTCAAATAAATGCTGGATTGTGATACTGCTTCCTTGCTACAAGCAGCCGGTCTTTGTGTGACGAGGGTGCAACCGTAGCCGAGTCCACGACCCAACTTACACAATCGCACAATAGCGTTGTGTGATACCGGTTTGCCTTGTTGTGGAACATAGTCTTGGCATTCCTCAAAGATAGACATCAAAGTTTTGTTGTGGTTGTGTCCAATCTTAGCATCAATGAGGGCTTCACAGTAGTCAGCAATCAAAAGTTGTTGCTTGGCTAATCCACAACCGGTCAAATCAATAATCAAAGATTTGTCGCCGGTAGCAATGCGCTCCACGAGTCCATTCATATCAATGGTTTCGTCATCACGGGGCTTAATGCTCTCCACTCGTTCTAATTTTTCCAAACCTTTGTGTGCGCCCAGCGTATCAAAACAAACGAATTGAAGATTCAATCTTTCCATTTCTTCCATCATTACACCGGTAGTCCAAGACTTTCCACTACCTCTCTTACCGGTGACGAAAATAACTTGAGATGTTAAGGACTTTTCTCCATATCCGGGAAATGAAAGGTTCTCCCCTAAGATAATGTCTGTCTTACCAGCACTCATGGACTTTCATTAGTCCCTCTCGCTACTTAAAAGTGTCGGGATTATTCGTAGTAATCACAATCTCCGCCGGTATCGGTGTTCGCCATGTCCACTAAAGTTCCGGCGAAGTCGCTTACATTGCCGGATTGACCTACCTTTGGAACGAAATCCATTACACAACCGGGGCATGAAAGCCCCTTATGAGTTCTCTTGAGTGTGGCTTGCATTTGCGAAACATTGGAATCCATCATTCCTTCGTTGGGAGCCATGAATACATAGAATACAGGTCCATATTGGCGTAGCCAAGTGTCGGCTTCCATACAAGCGTCATAGGAATAGGCTCCATCGGAGATAACAATAGTGACGGCGGCTTGAACTGATACATTCTTTTCTTCAAGATACTGTTCCATCTTAGTTTTGCATAAGTTCATGGCTTGAGATGTGTTGGTTCCACCCATTGAAGCCGAAAGTGGTCGTTCTCTATCGGCTCCCGTAGCACTACTTGTATAGTAATCTATGGCATCTTGATAGTCATTGGTAGGTCCGGGCCAATCAACGGCAGCACTACTTCCATAACGAATTACATTGAATAAATCACCATTGATGGAAGCCATCTTTACCATCAAAGCCGTAACCACTCTTGCTAAATCTTCTCCACCCAAAGGTAATCCATCAAAATAACCGTAGGATGCGCCACCACCCGACATAGGGCCGGACATAGAACCGGAACAATCCACAATGATGTTCACGAAAGTAGCGAATCCACCCTCTCCTTGAGGCTCTTTTCTTCGTCTTGATTGGAGAGGAGTTCCCTCAATCAATCCCGGAGCAACAGTCGTAGGGTCAAGACGGGATTCGGGGTCAAATCCGGGTCGCCACTCTCGCCTTCCTTTATCGGAATAGGGGTCGGTCTTACTCTTTGGTGATGGAATAACGAGTTTTACCATCTTATCATAGAGGGCTTTGTGAAGTGGAATGACCTCCATATCAATGTTGGTTCCCATATCAATTTCCAAAGTTTGTAAGAATACAAACGGATTTTCAGTCCACGAGGCACGGGTTTCAAAATTGGACATTCTTCATCACTCCACTCTAATTTTATCGGGGTCTTGCAGTAGTGCTTTACCTCGTCCTTCCACACCCCATGCGATAGGCTTGTCTAATTGGTTCATACCATACTGTTCTTGATATTTGATTTCAAGGTCATAGACTTCTTGAGGATAAAGGAATGGATTTCTTGTGGTTCCATCATCATTAAGATAACCTTGACTCTTACGAGATTTCTTGATAGAACCGGCTCGGTAGGCAGCCTTACAAGTTTGGCACTCATTGACGATGGTTCTTTGTCCAATGTTTAAGTCCAATTCTTCCGCAATAGCCTTAACTGTATGGAAAGTTTGGAGGGATTCAACTTTACCTTCAAGAAGTGGACCGAAGCGAGTCGGGTCCATGATAATATGAGATAATTCTTCCATCCACTCATAATTTTTACCCAATAACAACCCATTCGGGTCGGGTTCCCGATAGTTAGAGTTTTGGATGTATCGGCTACGCATCCGAGTCATCCTGTTATAGTTAGTTTCATCTTCCTCATTCCAAACATCAACATACCATGTAGGGTATTGATTGAAACGAGGGTATGTCCGAGCCTTTGAGAGATTACTACCGTCTTGCGCTCGGTATGATTTGCACGGTGGGCTACAATCCACCCATTGACCGTTCCACTTGAATGCAGCCCTACTTCGCCCTTCACATACGGCGTAAGTAAAGTTTGGTCCGGACTCTCCCAAACCGGTTGAAAAGAACTTCAAATCACTTCTTTGGATTTTCAATCTCCAATCAACGGTTCCATCTTTGGCAGGGGTCATTCCGCTAACAGTAATCTCATTTCCATTTTCATTAACGATACAAACCACATAATCTTGCCACTTGGTAGCAAGCACGGAAGGTAATTTGTTTTGGGCTTTCTTGGCTTCATAGTCAGCCAAAGAAGCAGCCGACATACCAATAATCTTGGCTCTTGGTAAAGCCAAATAATCCTTGACCGTTGCCGTTTGTTCGCCCTCAACATCATTCAATTGTTCCACGGCATTGTTGAATCCTACATCATTAGGACAGGAAGATTGTCCTAATCCAATTTCATTCACTTCAACTTCGGTTGGAATCTTTTTGAGAGTCCAAACTTGAGGAACAGGCACTAAGAAATTAGAACGCTCACGGCGGTCGCTTGGGTCGCTAATGTATATTTGCCAAACGGGGCCTCCATTGTGCGAAGTCATAATATCGGATTGAGGGAGTGGTTGTTTATTTTCAATAACCAAAGGTTTGGGCGGGGCGTAAGCACGAGATTCTTTGACGATTGGTGGTTCGGCGGAATAACATACCGGACATTTGTGTTGTTCCCTTCCGGAATCATCAACTAACCAAACTCGGCTATCGTTGTAATAACTTGTCCGGCTATCGTGTGCATTTTGCCTTCGCCCATATTGGTCGTAAGTAATCTTTCCGGTGCAAACACGCCTTTTGTTTCGTGAATAAGCGTAGCGCATTTGAGAGATAGGATAGTTCGGAGATGTAGTCCTTCCATCGGCTTCGTAAGTCATCCGAAGGATGGGGATATGTCGTGCGAGTTGTTCGGGGTCGGCAACCGGTCCATTGGCAGGTCCACTAACCGGAGTAAGCAATTCAAATCCGGCTTCGTTTCCGGTTTTGGGGACTAATCTTCCATTACGATAGACGGTGATTTCTTTGTTGATATTACCAAACCTTCCAGCAATTCTTTCATCTGTTGGATATTGTTGAGCCAAAGTTTTCTCTTGCACATAGGCGATTTGAACAGACTCGTTAAGACAACCAACCTTTGCTAATTGGTCACTACCTGCATTACAGGAAGGATTAGGACAATCAGTATAAGAATGTCCTTGATAAGTTTGGTGGCACTTATTACAAGTCGTCACATGGTTGCATCTCATACGGTGCATCACTTGATAACGAGATTTGGACCACGCAGGGCCTCCGGTGGATTTTCTTGGCTTTACTGAACCCAACCAATGTTGAGAATCATAGATTCCAATATCCACAGTTTCCCAATACTGTTGAAAGTCACGGCGACTACAATGAGGACATACCAAAACTCCCGAATCATAAGCATCGGATAGTGGGATTTGTTTGTAGCCTTTCGCAAACCGTTTCATAATCCCAATGATTCTGTTGGTATTAGTCCTAAAGTTGTCCACCATCATTCTTTTTGATGTGGATTCAAGACCTTCGCCATCCTCGGTAGGCATGAAAATGTTAGTTAGATTTTCTTTGAGCAATGCTTTGCCATCATCGGAATTGTAAGGATTGTCTATGTATGCCATAACTTTCACCTATACCTCATAACTCGGTCCATATCTTCGGCAATCGCATCAATGAATGCTTCAGCCGCAGCCCTACCGGTCTTACCGGCAAATTGAGGCCAACCTTTGGGGTTCGTGGCATAGATACCACACCATTCATATACGAAAAGTTGGGTGCCAAGATATTCATATCCCGAAGTTCCCTTACGAGCGTCAGCCTTGGACACATAAGCCCACCAATAACGATTCATTTCGCCTCTAATGGCGATACCATCCCAAATAGCCGGACAAAGTTTGCCGGTATCGGGACAAAGAGGGATGTAATATCGGGAAGATTGCCACGCACCATCCACCAAGTATTCTTTGATAGGTTCCCAGCCCGTAGCACCACTACCTTTGGTCCTTCCATCGTAAGTCTTTACATCCGTTACCTCCGAAACTTTACCATTGCGGCGACCATCTCCGCCCTTAATGCAACGAACCTTACGATAGTTTTCACCTTGGTTGTTGAGAACGGAATACGCCAATGAAGGGTATATTTGGTCCCCACGACCGTAGCCTTGGTAGCGTTGCCACAATGGAACGGCAGGGTCCTCAAGTGAAACAGGAACTCCATTTGCATCCAAAACACGGTTTTCAAGAATGGCTTGTCCATAGGCATTCGTGCCTTGGTTAATCATTGCTGAAGCAGTTGTGTGGTCGGTGGAGTGGCGCATAAACATTTCGGAAACCAATCCCCATCGGAATTGTTCGGCGATTTCTTCTCGCTTTTTGCCGGTGATACTATCCACAAGATTCATGCCGTTAATGATATTGTAGTTAATGCAAATATCCGAAATGATATTCATCCATCGGAACTTATCTCTTGCCTCCACATCAATATCTTTGACCGAGTTTTCCCAAGACTTTACTTCACGACCCGGATGAGTAGTGTTGTGAGCAATCTCGTGAGCCAAAACGAAATAGGTGGCTGCCCCTGCAATCTTTTCAAGGTCCTCATCTTTGAATCCATGATAATTGGGTTTGAGAGTTTGAGCCATCATTTGAACTCCCATTTCAATGGAAGCCATGTCGGTGTGCGCTCCGTGTTCACTCAAACCAATCTTGAGAGGAATGTCGGAAAGTCCCATCCATTGACGGAGTAAATCGTATTGTTCCAAGAACTCCTTTGGGAGATTCGTGGCTCCTTCGTGAAAGACCGCATCAACCGCCATAAATTATACTACACCACACAACCATATAAGCGTTTGCACGATTACTCGCCACTAATGACTTGCTGATAGAGTTGTTGATAGTAGGCTACATCTTCACCGGTCAAGTTCCCTGCATCAGCCAATCCTTTGGCTTCCCAGCCGGTAGCACCGGTGGCATCATCGGAACCAAAGTTAGCCTTATTGAGAACGGCACGGTCATTCATGGAAGCGAATGCACCAATGTTATCAAGACCTTCGGAATCCAATAGGAAGTTGGAAGTGATACCAATAGTGAACATAATCTTCATACGAGTGGAGTCTTGTCCAAAACTTCCCAATGGACGAAGGCGTAGCCACAATCTTAGGTGGTCATCCGCAGGGTTCTTGACCTTGTTTTGCTCAATCAAAAGTTTGGCTCCCAAAGAGTTAGGAGCGTGTTCCAATCGGAAACAACCCATGAGGACTCCTTGGTTAATTTCTTGGATAGCCATCATATCTCCGCCCATAGCGTTAATGATAGTTTGCTTGGCTTTGGAAATGAATGAGCCGATGTCGGCGGAAGTCTTGAAGGCACTTTCGTTGTCCTCATAGAACTCAATTCCGCTACCTGCCATACCTCCAAACACTTCTTCTAATGAAGTCATCTGTTGGAATAGACGGCTGCGCTGAAGGTCAGTTTGTTGTGGGTTGAGTGATACATCATTACCGTTGAATGGGTAATCTCCTACCAATACCATAGTTTGGTCCGACCAATTACCTACATTGGTAGTATATCGGGCGTTAGTGAATAATAGAGATGCGTCATCAATGGTAGCACCACCTTGCGTAATCAAATAACCGTATGCTCCTAATGGGTCACCATAGGTTCGCACAGGGAAAGCAGTTGGTGATGGTTCAATACGGAACTTATCATTGTTAGTTGGGAATTGCTCGGAAGTAGCGATTGCTACTCTTGAGGCAACGGTTTGGATTGTAGCATTGTTTGGTGCGCCCTTAGCGAAACTGTTGATACGAGAGTCAATTAGGGACAATAAACGGCAACGGTCATCGGTGAAAAGATTTGGTTCTTGAGCAACAATACCACGAAGCACGAAGTAGTCGTGAACGGAATAATCCATAACTAATGCAGCCGAAGTAGTAACATCCCAATCAGTTGGGCGGTCTAAGAGCGTCAAGAAATGCTCATACATGAGTCGGTAATTCTTGTGGACTCCGTAATCTTTGAGAGTAGTTACACCCTTTCGCTCATTCTCCACTACCATAGTGGCTAAGTGCCAATGCACAGGAGTATAGCCTATAACAACTCCATCTTCAGTTCCCAAAACCGAAGATTTTACAGGCTCCATAACATTCGTTTCAAAGTCCACGAAATTGTTGGAACTCATCAAGGCTTCTTGGCAACGGCTAAAGAATGCGTCCCATGAATCCATCATTGTTTGGTTAGTTTCAGCAGGGCGTGGAACTTCTTGTCCAAGGAATGAGGGGGTATCAGCCAATAGATAACCATGAACGATAAACTCACGAATAATCTCTTGCTCATTCAGTAGTGTTCCAAAAGCCTTGTTAGATACAAGACCATTACTTCGTCCTTCGGAATCTTCACCTGCACGAGCAGGTCCAAGACGGTGACCTACCACATACGGTAGGGCATCCAAAATCTCTTGGCGAGTCACATAGTCCTTACCACGAAGGAATGCAAAGGCACGAGAAAGTTTAACCAAAGAGTTGGTGAAACGGAATCCAAGAACTCTCTTGAAAAGTGCTGGTGCTTGGAAAGCCGCATCTGTGTCCTTGCTACCAAATCTCTTGGCGAAATCTTCTTGAGGGTCTTTTAGCAACATATCGTTGGAAGCCTTAGAAACATCCATCAAAGGACTTTGGTGAATGTCTTGGGCTGAATAGATGGTGTGTTGTAATTGTTCATTACCCAAAATATCCGTCCTTTCAGTTCGGACGAAGTATCTTTGAGTAAATAGAACGGAAAGAATAGCAATATCTCGCAATCCATCATAGACTCCTTCCGCTGCCGGTGGAGAGAACGGCATCTCACCAACGAACTTCCAAACATTCTTGAGGTCAGCAAATCGGTAAGGTGTAATGGAATCTTTGGCGTTTCCATCATCACTAATGCGTCCGACCAACAATGCTTGCGGTGCTTGTCCACCTTCGGCTCGGTATCGCTCATTGAGTTGAGCATACCTCTCACCGAGAGTAATGGTAGTAAAGAACAATTCAGTATCAATCCTATCCACGAAAGCAAGGTCGTTTCCTTTTTGGTGCGGGTTGGTGTCCATCCATGCTACGAAAGATGGAGAGTCAAAGGTTGCACCACGATATTCCACGGTCTTTTCAGCAATCAAACCAAGAATTGCATCTTCAACACCGGATTGAGAACGGTTTGCTTCGTTAAAGAACTTGATAGGTTGGGTAACTACCGGACGAGGAACCGGCTCAAAGGCATACGCAGCAACGGTTTTACCTGTCCTTTGGTCTTGCTCACTAATTTGTTGGATTTCCATACCATAGAGAACCTCATCGGCTCGCTTATCGTAGTCAATCTTTGCTACACCAATTTCACTTAGCATCTCGGATTGGATTGATTTGACCCCTGCACCGCCTGTGTCCAATCGTGAATCATAGAAATTATCCATCAAATACTCACGGAACTTGTAGCCTTCGTTAGACCCAGCATCCGTATCATAGGAATTACCGTCAGTAATAATCTTGGAGTAATCAATAGAATATAGGGCGGTCCACTTACCGGAACGAACATCTCCCGAAGTAGTTGTGGTTGTAGCATCGGCTAAGATTGGTCGGGTTTCAAGACCCACCAATTCATCGTTAGCGTTGAGCGTCATTTTGACTTCACAATTAAAGAGTGCTTTGAAGAAATCTTCGGGAGTCATAGGTTTCTTAGCCTTATCGCCGACTTTCAGTAAGAACTCATGTCCATAAGTGTAGGCTCCCGAAATGGAACTGTTAGGCATCCAATCAGTAAATCTCCAATTATCCCAATCACGGCGAGTTGCGTCATCACGGTTAAGATATACTTCATAGTTTTGACCGTATTCGTAGTATCGGATTTGTCCAAGGTTGTTGGCAACATATCTTCCTTCACTACCATTATAACCATAGGAGTTAGCCATCAATAGGGCGGCACTCTCAATAACTGTGGTCTTACCGGTTCCCGGAATACCGGAAAGTCGGCAGGTTGAATCTTTCATTAACCAAGCAGCCATGAAAGTTTCCAATTGTCTTGGGTCATCAAAACCGAATACATCGGAAAGGGCTTTGGTAATATCACGCACATTGCGTAGGAGTGCTACCTGTTCATTCTTTCTTCCTCGTCCGGTATCAACGGCACGGAATCGGTTAAGATAACGATTGACTACCTTTTCCATATCGGAAACGGAATAATCTCCACCAGCCTTAATTCCAAGCGGAAGAAGTGTCTTGATGGCTTCGGTCTTTTCAATACCACCGGACGAAATGATGTCGTCACCATCGTAGTAAAAGAGGGTGGAAGGTCGCTCTTGGCGGTCCACGGTAATTTCAAAACGATTAACTCCTTCCATCTTTTCAAGAGTTACGATGGCTTCATCCATAACTTTTTCCGCCATTTCTTCTCCCAAAGCACCTACGAGGATTGCTCTTTCTTTGTCGGAAAGTCCCGACTTTCTCTTGGCTTCCACCGAGTCAGTCGCAGTTGGGGCTACTAAATCATCATCCATAATCACATCATCAACCATACTTTTCCCCTCACTTTTGCACCGTCATTCGGATTTCATAAACATTGTTCCGGTCATCGGGGTCCGGAACCAATAATACGAGGAACTCTTGTCCTCCTTGAGCAGTAAGATATGCTACACTACCGGCTCCAACTTCGGTTTCTGTCGGCATAGGACAGTTAGCCATTTCACAAGGAGCCGTGACTTCTAATCCGCAAACGCTACATTGACCGGCTCCGCCAGCACCCATTGATGATGGAAGAACGGACATAGCAAGGTTTTTATATCGGCGAGCCGCCTTAATTGCGGTCCAATTGGAGTCGGGAGAGGCTTTGCCATCGTAGTCAGCAATAGTAACTTTTTGCACACGAGTTCTTAACATTTGTCGCTCGCCATCAATCTTGCTGGAAACGGTATCTTGAGCATAGAAAGTTCCATCTCCGGAATCATCGGGAATCATAAAACTACCTTCACTTGTAGTGACCATAGCCCTACCATTTTGGAATCTAATTTCAGTAATGGCGTTTCCACGAGCCGCACCCTTAATCTTCATTACATCTCCTTCCTTTTCGGGAGAATCACGAGTGATAGGGGCTAATTGGCGCAAATCGCCGGGGAAGAATAGTTCCTCATCTTTGGAGTTCGGGGCTTTCCAATCATAGCCGGTGTAGGCATCAGTAGCCTCATCAACTTCCACTTCAACTTTGAGATATTGTTTGGTTAAGTCCAAAACTTCAGCCTTGCTTGCGTCAAACGGTAGTGGTTGTAGGTAATTTTCAGCCAATCCATCAGCCGACCATTCAATATCGCCCATCTTATCATATACGCTCACCCATGGATATGGGTTCGGGTCGTTGCCCTTGACGAAATCACTTTGCTTACTTGGAGATTGTGGGAACCAAATGCTTCTTTCGCTTACATCGTTAATCCAATTGGTAGCGTTGAAAGTGTAGGTAGTTCCATCAATAACGGCTTCATGCAAATCGGGAACAGGGAATAGAACCAATGGGGCAATTTTACCGCTTGGGAATGCAAACCCTTCTTCCGCTTTCAAGGAATCTCCAAAGAAAGTAACGAAACCTGCAATAGTGGAGAGATTGAGAGTAAGACCTTGTGAAAGTTTGATGTTGATAGATTCAACATTCTTTGGACTTTCTTCATATTGTGGAACTTTTACTGTTCCGGATTCAACTTGCACGGCGTTGCCATTCCATTGGACATCGTAAAGATTGTTGGAGTTGGTGAAATTGTAACGGAGGGTCTTGCCTTCTTCAATAATCAAACGCAAATCGGGCATAGTGTAATTCTTGACCTTTGACCTTAGTGGACGAGGAATGAAACTATCAAGTGGTCTTTCACCGCCACCCGATACCGAAGTTTTGAGTGTGACGATACAAGCCGACTTACCAATAGGCAACAGTCCATCTTCGGGGAAGATACGCTTCTTGATTTTACGGTCATGCACAAGTCTTGGCATAGATGATGGAGAAGTTACCGGCTTAGGAGTATCAATCACAGGTGCGGGCTTTGATTCTTCATCTTCCATAGTTGGAACGGGTTGTGCGGCACCGGAAGGAGCCGGAGAACCGGTTAGGATGGACATAATAGCCGCTTCACCATCGGTTTTGATTGCACCTTTCCAATCTTTAGCCTTTTGACCGGCTGGCTTAGGCGACTTGCTTCCGCTGGCAACGATAAGAGGCTGATTTTTACGGAAAGCATTGACTTGTGCGGCTGGAATATCCACGCCAAGATATTGTAAGTCTTGAGTCCCTAATCTTTGAGAGAATCCGGTTTTCTCCGCATTCACCCACTTAGCATCGGCATCAGCCGAATAAGTGTAGCCTTGTGATTCAATGAACTTCTTGATTTGGTCTTGCATCATGCCTTGGGTAGCAGTTTTGGCGAAACCCGTGAGGTAAATGTATTCGGCAATCGCCTGTGCTTGACTTGCACTAACTTCCGGCATAGTTCATACTAATGGCTTGCGACTATTTAATGGTTAGGGAATTAAATACTCCGACCTTCTTCACGCAATTGGGCGATTAGGTCGGCACGACCAAAGCGATACAATCTATCCAACCAATTCAAATGCTTGATGAAAAACTTTCGCACTTCTCTTACTTCCGCAAACTCTTGGGCGTAAGGTGTGAGAGCATTGATGAAATCCACTAATGTTGTGTTAGCCCATACACGAACTCCAATGTCCGTCATGTTGTCTAAGAACGGTTTGCCAATCAACAATCTTTCATACAATGGTAACTTATCATTAAAGTCATCAGTTGTAGGCGTGTAATATGGGTGTAAATCAATGAAGCGTTCACAAAGTTCCACATAAGAGCGAATGTGGATGTTCCTTAACCATGTAAGCCAATCCTCCATTTGCTCGGAGCAATACCTCGCCCAAATTGGGTTGATTTCAATATCACTCATCTTCATCACCGAAGTTAATTGAGCCATAGAACTCGTCCTCGGTGATTTCTTCGGATTCGGTTGATACCAATTCAAAGATTGGTTCATCTTCAACTTCTTCCGTTATTTCCTCCATAGGAGTTTCTTCGGCTTCATAGTTTTCCAAATCAACTCCAACACGGTTAGCCATCTCATCAACAGTTTCCAATCCGGCTAATGGAGTAGGTGGGAGTGTAAATCCGGGAACATTTAATGGGTCATAGGAATCCACATTTGATGGAACCATCAAATCCCCATTATCAAACTGAACCTTTGAAGTAGCGGCTTGCTTGTTCTTTTCTTTGTTCATTTCAGCCTTAATACTATCCAATCCTAAATCTAATCCAGCAGCACTACCAGCAGCGAGCGCATTTTCCGCTGCGCTACCTTGCGAGCCATTGCGGTTAATCTTCGCTTGAGTGTCGGAAGCCATGACCTTCTTTGGGTCAAGTCCGGATTCAGCAGCCAAGGCTTCAAGACCCTTAATCATTAGGTCGGGTTTTGGCATCATTTGAGTATAGGTGGCACTAATTGATGTGTCTTTAGTTTGGTATTCGGGTCCGGATAGTGCGGCGGCCCAATCCACACCGTTAGCAAATGGATTAGAATCTAATGGAATTGGTCCGGAGTATGCGGGTTGTGGTGGGGCGGCTGGTTCTTCGGGACCAACGGCTTCGCCAATTGATACCTCATCTTCAGTAAAGAATAAATCCATGCCACCTTCATTGGCTTCTCTAATTTTAGCAAGGAAGGCTTCATCATCAGCACCCAACTTTTGGGTTCTTCCACTAAAATACTCCGCAGCATTTTTGATAACAGGGGCGACATCAGCCACTACGCTTCCAATATCCATAACTCCTTGGGCGGTAGGGCTTTCTCCAATTCCGGAGCCGATTTCGTATTTGTCTAAGAAGTTCAACAATGGAACCAATACTTTTTCCGTCATTTCAGCATCCAATCCCATGCGGTCAGCAAAGACGGCAGGGTTTTGTTCATCACCCATCAGCATTTCAGCAAGGGACTTGCCCTTAACTTTCTTGGAACTGCCCTTGGATTTCTCGGACCCACCACCTGCTTTGCTGGTGGCTTCGGTCCTCGGCTTTGGGGCTTCGGGAACCTCAACTGCGGAAGGCTTTACGAACTCGTCAAAATCACCCATAACTACCACATCAGTTCCTTTTCACTTAAAACTTCTCATAGAGAGGTCAAATAAGTGTCCATGCCCTCCTTCATTGCCTCAATCCACGCTTCGGTCATAGGTTGTCCTACTCCACGATTTTCTTTGGGGTCAATTTCATCAGCAATTGTCCGAAGGGAATTAGTCAAAAGATTCTTGAGGAACTTGGAATCATCATTTTCAGCGTCTATGGCTGCGTTGTGAATGAATGCCGACAATTCTTTGGTAATTCGGCGTAGTTCCCGTTCACGAGAGGCGGTCTTTAGCCTCATCAAATCAAATAAGAAATCGGATTCCACAATGGAAACCATGCGGTCTTTGACCGACATATCTTCATCTTCCACAACACTTACTGTGGAACGGAACCGTGGGAAGTATTCATCAATAATCTTGTAGTTATCAATTCCAATACTTTCCATAAAGCGGGCGAATTGTCTTTTGAGAGTAACTTCTCGTTCCATCTCTAACAAATCTTTGTATTTAGTCAAAGTTTCCTTTTGCTCTAAGAGCGAAGAAAGTTTAGCCATCATATCTTCCATTTGTTTTTCCCCTCATTTAATCGTATAGTCGTCCATTAGACCGATTGTATGAGGATAGGAACTGTAAGTCAAGGTCAAAAGGGTCCCGTTGAACCGGTTGCGGAGCAGGTTTCTTTTCCTTTTCTTCCTCACTTCTCATAATTCGGCGTTCTTGTCGTCCAATGGTTGTTTCGGCTTCTTTGATAGCCGCATCCATTTCAGCGAGTTTAACATTGATGTCGTCCATTTTCTTCTTATAGTAAGTCATACTGCCAAGGACACCTACGGCGAGTCCTACGACTCCGCCAATACCAAAGGCAGCCCAAGGGGAAAAGCCCGTTCCAATCACTACACGGTCGGAGTTCTCGGCCTCCTTCGTGCCGTGAAGCATTCCACGAGATTGCATTTCCGCATGGACTCGTGCAAGGTCGGCTTGGAATGTTGCCACAGTTTCCGCACTCAATTGCGTTTGACTCATACCAGCCAACAAATCGGTTAGTTCTTCGTTGGACATATCTTCCAACTTAGCGTTCTTACGCATGGAAATGTGTTCTCTTGGTTTTGGAGCAGGGGCAGGTGCAGGTTCGGGCATAGTAGCCGCTTCCCTTTTGGCAACTAATTCTTCCGTCATTTCTTCTTCTTTTGGTTCTTCCACTTCTTCCTTTACTTCTTCTTCCACTTCTTCGCCATCATCTTCAGCAGCAAAGATTTGGTTAGGAGGAAGTTCCGGAACCATAAACTCGGTAATTTTCTTAAATCCACGAATGCCCTTACCACGCTCTCCCAAAAGATATTTTCCGGGTCCGGTGTGTTCGGCGAGAGAACAGAACATGGAGATAGGAATCTCGGAGTCGGATGTGAAAATATCCTTAGTTCCGGATTGCGCTACTCCTTTTTGGTAACGGCGAATGAAATAAGCCATAGGTAGGCTTTGGTCGCCCTGCTACTTAAAGCATTCGGATAGTCAATTCGGACTGTTTTCGGACAATATCCGATTTCTTAGTTCGCTGGAACTCCAATCGTGGTCCCTATGATGATAATAAATGGGAATGTTGAGATGGTCGCCGGTGTAGGCTTTGCCTTCCCAATCACTTCCTTGAATCCGGATGTCGGGATTGATTTCTTCCAAGACTTTCACTAAGTCGGATTCAGTATCATATACAACTACTTCATCAACGATTTCCAAGAACTCTAATTGCATCCATCTTTCTTGAACTGTTTGAATTGGTTTGTTCTTGTGAGGTCGGTCAAGTGTTGGGTCACTTTGTAAGCCTACAACAAGATAATCACAAACACTTTTGGCATCTCTCAACATCATCAAATGGCCCGGATGTAACAAATCAAAACTTCCGGCTACGAAACCTTTGGTAATTGATTTACCCCGGTGTAACTTGTTTGCTGCTACCACAGACTCCAAAACTTTGGGAGTTTCGTCTAACCAATCTTGCCAAAAGGTAAGTAGTCCCATGGTGTCTTTAGGAAAACAACTACCTCCAAATCCAAACTTACCGTCCGGCCCGGGAACTTGTGTATGCGATTTCCCAATTCTTTGGTCCAAAACTATCAAATCTTTGGCTTCATTATATTCAACTGAAAGTTGGCCACACAGTTGATAGATTTCGTTGAAGAATGAAACTTTGGTGGCTAAGAAACAATTGCGAGCATACTTTACGATTTCAGCCGTAGTGTGATTGGTGATGTGGACATTAGATTCGGGCAAACCTTGTTGCAGCACGGCGATTGCCAATCTTTCCGCTGGCGTAATGTGAGAGGGATTGAGAACTCCTACAATAGTATCTTTTTGGTTAGCAAAATCCTGTAAGTGATTCGCTTCAGTCAAGAACTCCGGACTGAAGCAAACTTGTGAAAGTCCCAAACTTTTGGTAAATCCGGGTGGAACTGTGGATTTGATAATGATGGGAACTTGTGTAAGGGCCAACTCATCCACTACTTTCTTGACTATGCTTGTATCAACTGCGCCATCTTCTCTTTCCGGTGTAGGAACACACACGAAAACTACTTCACATTCCATACCTAATGTATTCAAGTCCCCAACGGTGCATTTTGCAGGGTCAAGGTCAAAGGTTTCCACTTGGAATGATTCTTGAAACTTATTGGCTACGGCGGAGCCGACAAAGCCTACGCCCACTACGCCTACTTTCATGCGGATGGGTGGGTGTATGACCTACCTAAAGGTTCCTTCAAGACCAATCGTGCATGGAATCAATTTCTTCACGCATGATTTCTTCGCCTTCAGCAAATGTCCATGTGCCGGTCATCCGAAACCAAAGCATCGTCATAGCCTTGATGCGGTCTTTGGGGTCATCTCCAAAGGTTGTGAGCATCCAAGCAGCCTCTTGAGCCTCCTTGCGCTCGGCATCATTCATCAATGGAATGGGTTTAACCATTTCACTATATGAACGGTCCGGTTGTGGGAAGTAAATGGTCTGTTCTTCATAGCCATGGGTTTTGGGGTTGTAGTGCATTACTACAAGTCCTCGTGGTGTCCTTCCCTTTTGTTCGCACATACGCTGCCATGCGTTGGAAAACGCTACTTGGGCGTGATTCAATCCGGTGAGATATAATCGGAATGTCTTGGCTTCGTTGCCTAAGTCAAGTGACTCCCAATTTTCCCCCAACCAAATGATTGCATCAATATCAAGCAAGTGTGGGTTTGATAGTTTGCTACTCGCAATGCGCCCTTCCCAAACATAGCCGTCCATTTCACCCCCTTCGCTGGTTCTCATACTGTCGTGCCGCCCCGAAATGAGGCCGATGTGTATATCTTTCATTCTTTCATCCTCCCGTGGCGAGTTTGTCCCGCCCACACCCATAGAATAACTACTGCGGTAGCCTACGGAATACCGAAAATCGCCTCTCGGCTCGGTGGGCTGACTAACTGCCATCAAGTGGCCGGAGAACTTGTTAGCCTATAAAGATTGGGGAGATTTTCCCCACAAGTCCCTTATTTGAGGGTTCTAAAGAGTCGTTGCGAGAATGATTATGGCGCAAACGCTGGCTACTGTTCTAATGAAAGCCATGATATTAGGATAGCCAAGGTTATCTTCAACTCGCTTTAGCAAGGTATCACGACCAAAGAGTGGCAATGTTTTCATAAACTTCGTTTATGTTGGATGTGTCCATAGTTTCCAAGGCTTTGATGGTTTCAGTAATTTGAGATAGTTTCAATTCCCTAACTGAATCATAGATTCCCATGTCTTGCGCTCTTTCTTGGTAGCCCTTTTGTGCAAAGTATCGCTCCAATTGAAGTAAATCTAATCTCCAACGGATTCCGCCTCTCCTATCTTTGGATTGAGCATGACGGAACATCGGACGATTTCTTAGAATGCCGACTACTTCACGAGAAGTATATCGGCGTGGCTTGCGCTCCACCATATAGGATGAAATCTCGGTGGAATAACCATATCCACCATGACTTAGGAGATATTCAACAATATCCAAGACTAAGGTTTCAGTCAATGGTAGTGGTCTTTGACGGTCGGGCAAGGCACTTCACCTTACCTATTCTTCCTCGTCAAACTTTTCCGGCATTGCGGCTTTAACCTTGAGGTCAAGAGCATACTTGTAGGCTTCTTTGGCTTCCTCAAGAGTCATACCATCGGCTTTCTTCTCCTTGATGAACTTCTTACGATTACCTTCAAAGGTCATCAAATCAAGAATGGCTTGGTTGTCGGTTGAAAGTTCTTGTTCTTCAAATGGGGCTTCAAAGAGGGCTTCAATTTCATTTTGTAAGAACTTAGCATCGGGGACAGTTTGAGTGACGAACTCCTCTAAATCTTCGTCTAAGACACTTCCATGTCCGACCATTCGCTCAATAAACTCATCCGCCATCTTGCGGTCCACATAAAGTCCAACTCTTTCCCAATATCGCATCTCGGAGGTAGGCATAATCACAGGTTGTGCTTGTTCCTACTTAATGCTTCTCAATTGGATATTTCTAAGACGGATTTTCCATCTTCCATAGCCTTGACTACTTCTTCCGCTTCGTGGCACTCATCACCATTCACATAAAAGACTACATCACGGTCCAACTTTTGTTGCACAATGGCTTTCAATAATTTCCTTTCTTGATAACCTAACTTCATGGCTTCAAGACCTCCGTGGACCGATGTTTTTCCAAGGCATAGATAAGTCATCATTTTTGACGGTGAATACTCGGCTGGTTCTCATTCCGGCTTGACTTCTTGCGGAGTCCGAAATGAATCGCCCACGACACTCAAGATTCCAAGGTGGTTCAGCGAACCGCTTTCGGTAATCCATAATGGTTTCTTGGGAAAGGGAAATGGGATGGAGAGATTGCTCAAGATTCATATCCAAAGAAAGTTCGGCAATGAGGATGTGTAATCCCGTTCCCGATGATGAAGTTCGGTAAAATACTCGTGTCCAACCAAAATCTTCGGCAAGAGAATTGAGAGCATCTTCCACAAGAGGCTCTCCTCTCAAAACGCCATCCCAATCAAACGATAGTCCTTGCGTCACCGTTCTTCCTCCGAACCCATGGGTCCGAAGTTTCCGGTGGAACCCGTTGCACCACGACTACCTTCGGGGAAGTATTTGTAATGTTCCACCAAGAGCATAGTCAAACTTTTGTTGCGCCACAAAGACCAATAAACGAAATAAAGAGAGCATAGCCCCATAACGGCTACGATAATGGATAAGGCAATGAGCCAAGCGATAACTAAGTCCATAAGAGAAGATAGTTCAATTAACTATTTGAAACTATCACATCTTTTTGGAACGGTAATATACTGCTCCACCAATGACTCCAACGGTTAAAACTCCTATCATAACTTTCTTGCCTGTGGACATTCCGCCCGTGGCACCTGCTGATACGATAGTTGTTTGGTTGCTTTGAGTAGTTACTGTGCTATCGTCTGTTCCGCTACTTGTAGTATCTCCGGTATCAATTGAACTTTGTTCGTCATCGGAAGTGATAGTAGTTCCATCATCAGTAGTAGTGGTATCATCAGTTGTGGTGACTGTGCAATCACGAGATTCTTCAAGTTCGGGTGTGGAGCCTCCACACTTTGCAGCAGTTGTAACTGTGCGAGTTCTCATTTGAGTGCCGTCATTGCATTCTCCCCAATCGCTCCATGCACTAACGGTAGCATCTTCCATGTAATGATTAGGTTTGATTTCTTCTAATGCCGGAGTGCTTCCACCCAAGAATGCTGGAACGACTACGGTTCGGGTTCTCTTGAGGTCACAAGAGCCACTATCGCTCCATCCGGACCATGCGGAAACTTCAGCATCACGAGGTTGTCCATCGGATAGGTCAATGACTTTACCGGTTGGCTCGTATTGGTTAGCGAAACTTTTTGCATTAGCAAGTTTAGCGAATGATTGAGTCTTAGTCCCGTATTTAGTAGCCGAGTATTTTACTTGGAACATATTTCCTACTTTATTGATTGTAGCGTATTCTCCGCCCGATGCCCTAAACACTTGTTTGGTGTCGGCGTGAAAGGTATTCCATGAACCATGTCCGAATAGCATGAGTAGTCATTCTCATCCCGACTATTTAATGACTTGCTCTATTTCCTGTTAAGAATTAGTAGCATTCCTACGAGTCCTACACCACCAACAAGTAGTGCAGTAGTAGTATAATTGGCTCCACCGTCCACCGATGTTGCCGTGCCTTGTGCTACAATTTCCTCGGCTGGGATTTCTTCACAAATGCCATCATCATTCTTTTGGTAACCATCTTTGCATTCACAAGAACCATCATCACAAGTAGCATCTTCGTCATAATTTGAGGCGTTGGTGTCGGTGCATCCTAACCATGCTAACCCATTGGTAACGGCCCAATCAACAATGAATGGGTCCACCGGCTTAGTCTTTCCATCAAGGCTAATAAATCCTTCCGGTTTCAAAGGCCAATCCAATTCTTTGGAAGTTTTATACAACTTCCAACCGCCGGTAGCATCATCATCTTCGTCATCATCTTCGGATTCTTGAACTTCAGTTTCGGTTTCACTTAAGTCATCCCAAATATACATCTTTGCATAATGGAATCGCTCTCCCTTATCCCCACCAAATCTTTTTTCCTTTACATAGACAACTACTTTGAGAGGAGTTTCACCACATTGTTCGGGATTGATGACCTCCCACTTAGAAATTGTTTTGGAACTAATCCTATCCCAAAATCCATGGAAAACTTGGTTGCCGGAAGTTGTTGTGGCTCTAAAGGTGTCCCATGAACTATGTCCAAACATTACTCATCACCTTCAATAAACAAATAGTAAATAGCAGCAGCAAAGCCCACGCTGGATAAGATTGGCACAACAAGTCCCATATAATTTCTTTGAGGTTGGACTTGCATTCCGGGAATGTCTTGGGCTATCTCGGAAGAATTACCATTAGACATAACTTATCCTTACAACTACGACTATTTAATGACTTATGCCTTTGATAGTGTAATGGAATCGGGTCCATTCTTGCGCTTGGACTTAACCGAAGCCTCTAATGGAACTTCATATACACCACCGGTTCCAAAGTTGAACTCGTCATATTGGTAAGTGGCGACTCCGCCCTTAACTTTCCAATCAGCGTCCCCGATGAATGGGACTGTAATACGATACCCTGCACCGGTTTCAGTAATTGGAAGTGTTGGCTCCCAATGTAATCCGCCCTCACGCCAAAGCATCTTAGAAAAGTCAATCAACTTTTCAGCCCTTGGTTCAAAGGGCAAACGACTCATTCCAACCAATTGCACTCCTTCGCTCTTGGCTAAATCACGGAATCTTTGGAGATAGGGTTGCTGGTTATCATACTCACGCTTCACTAACCCAATCGCTGGGTGTTCTTCCGCTAAGTCCCACTCGTCCTTACCAAAGTTTGGCATGATATTATTGACTATAATGTTACCAACAGGGATTTTCATTTTCTTGAGGAAATTGACGGTGCGATAACATTCTTGGAATCCGGCTTCGGAAGGAATAGATACAAGATTGATACTTACGAACTTAGGGTCCCGTAGGATTTCGGTTAGTCGTTCCACTTTGTTGCAGATTTCTTCCAAGTTAGCAATAAGTTTTGGTGCATCGGATTTCTTGATGAACATTCCTTTGAGATTATCCAACTTAGCCTTCATTCGGAGAATACGAAGTAAAAATGTCCGAATCGCCGTAGGCGAATTGAGGGCTTTCAAAGTGTGTCCGGTTGGTGCAGTATCAAACACGATTACATCATAATCGCATGATTGCACCAAGCGCAAAATCTCATCTAATGCAAAGAACTCATCCATTCCCGGAAATGAAGTCATATCAGTAAATATCTCACTATCAAATCCCGGAAAAGATTTGGCAAACATAGCATCCATACCATCTCGCATTTCTTGAGCGAACAATGCAGCATTCGCTTCAGCATTGATGTTCTTAGCCCAAAGGTTTTCAGTAATTTGGGTCAATTCTCCATTACCAACGGCTACGCCTAATGTATCATCCGTGCTATGTGCGGGGTCGGACGACACCAAAATGGTTCGGAGTCCTTGTTGTGCGTGGTGAATAGCCGAAGCCCCCGAAATTGTGGACTTGCCTACACCGCCTTTTCCTGTAAATAGGATTAACGAGGCCATAGGTTCACATAGCAAGGCTAACTATTTCAAGGTTCTGTGGTCGTTTTAAGCCCACTCATCAATGAAAATAGCATCATATTCCAAGTTTCGGTCATAGGAAAGCACGGCTTCCGACCAAATCCCAATAATAGTGGCTGATAGTTGGCGTTCCGTGTTGCCAAAAGACAAACCACCGTTAATGTATTCTTGTAATTCTTGGGATGGTGCGATAGCAATCACGATTTCTCTTGATTCATCAGCCGTTCCATCACCTACGAAATCAATTCGTAATCCATCAGTAGGAATCGCTCCGGAATATGCTACTTGTCCAGCAACCATAATAACGATGTTCAAATCAACGAGATACGAAAAGTCTTGGAACGGAGCCAAGACCATTTCTTGAAGAACTACACCTGCTGGGATGGTGATACTATTGAAGGTGGCTAATACAGGGGAAACGGGCGTTTTCATGTCTTGCCTATACTCATCATAGCGTTCTTCCTTGTGAGTCATGTATATTAGTTTGATATTTGACTACTTAATGACTCCTAATCGGTGCATCTTTTACACCGAATGGCTAAAATTGACCATTTTAGGCAATAATTTTCCGGTTTCCGGAACATTTGCTTAAATCAGCCACCATCTTCCCCGACATATTCTTCATCGGGGTCGCCACCTTCGCCGGGTTGTTTCTTTGGAGCATCTCCTGTGTCCATGAATGCACCGGCAGCCTCTCCGGGCATTTCCGGTGCTTGCTCTCCGGGGTTCAAGACCCCGCTTGGTGTCTTATCAAAGCCAGCACGATAGTCACGCTCAACCATAGCCTCAATAGAAGTTGGTGGCGGAGTGAGCAACGCATTGCCCGATTCATCTTTACGAAGTGATACTGATGCACCCTTTGGCACGAAATCATAGATTTCATTATCTATGGTGTCCGGAGCCATGAGGTCGCCTACTTCTCGCTCATAAGCCGTAATTTGACTTCGCCTTCGGCGTAGCCTTCCTTGTCTTTCCTTCTTCTTCAACATATCTTGATATTGTTGTCCTTGTAATTCCATCCAAGTTTCAATTTCTTCGGCTTTGGCTTTCAAATCGCCTCCTTGTAGGAGTCGGGCTTTGAACCACTCCACATTTTCCACAGAAACCCGGAGTCCCCAATCAGCCAACTGCATAGCAATTAGGCTATCCACACCATCATAGAGCATATAGTCAATCCAAACACGGGCTTCTCTCCCTGTTGAACCCTTGATTCGGAACATTTGGAAATTAGCATCGGTGGCGTAAGTCCTACCAAATGTGGTGGAAGTAGCAAATTGTGTTGGAGTAGTAGTCCTAATACCGGTTTTACCAAACGCATTATCTTCCAATACTCCGAACAATACTACACCATCCAAAGAATTGGACATACTGATGGGGAAATACATAGCAGCGTCCTTGTCGGCCGATACTCCCAAGAAATTATCCGTTTGGTCTAAGAAAGTTTCAAAAGTGGATTCCACGGAAATGATGGACCAACCATTAGCCGCATCATTGGTTGTAATCAACCATTGGTCACGGTCATTATCCCAACGACCCGAAACCACTACTCGGTCGGCAGCAGTTCCGCTAAGTGGAGCATCATTTAATCCGGGTCCAGCATTCAAAACGATGGAATTGATGGCGTAAGTGGGAAAGGACGCATAATCCACCGAAGTAAAGTTAGTGTCGTAGGTGATAAGTGAGGGTCCTCCGACTCCGGCAGGGTCATTCGCTCCTCCAAAGGCGAAGCCAATCTTGGATGCGGTTCCGGGACCTACAAAGGTGAAAGGATTGGTAGGATTAGTAGGAAGTCTTGGATAATTTCCAATAACTCCTACATATTCCTTGGTGTCCAAATCAAGAATATAACCAATTGGTTGCTCGGTATTGGGGTCCACCACTCCTAAATTAAATCCTTTGGAAATGTTTTCTTCGCCTACTGTGAATGTTCGCACTTGTTGGCACTTAGTTTTGATAGTTTTGGGTAATGGAATACCCGTAGTCGTAGTGAAAGATGCGCCGGGTCCAGCCCATGGCGTAGTCACACCATTAGCATCCGTAAGAATAGCAATAGGGCATACTTGTATTACGGAAGTGGCTCCGGAAGGTCCGGTTACATTATTGACGGCAATAAAACATTGGGATTCTCCGGATGGTGCATCCGTCCCTACGATTTCAGCAGGTGGCATTACATCAACGGCGTAAGCCTTAGCCCAAGGCACAGGAGTAAGCATACCTGTGAACTTTTCATTGTTCCATAGAGCATCTCCGATATTACCTCCACGAGTAGTCGGCGACTTCCACGCTGGACAAACTATCGTCCATGGGGCTTGGTATGAATAAATTGTTCCGGGAACGCCCAAATTATTTTCAATATACCCATTACGGTCGGCTTCGTCAAGATTCACCATAGCAATTGAGGGGACAAGTGTTTCAAGAGTTCCTGTGGAAACGGTGAATAGTGCGGCTTCGCCAACCAACAAATCAAAAGTTCCCGGTTTGCGGTTATTTATATCAAGGTATGATTCCGAAAAGTTATCCATTCCCAAAAACTTGGTTTGGATATAGCCATTGTCGTAGGCTTGTTGAGTATCACGGTCGGGTTCACCACTAAGGGGATTCGTTCCATCCGGTTTCCAGCCTTGTAGCCACTCATTTTTCAAGTATTCCATTGGAGCGAGATTAGCATTAGCAACAGTCGCCACTTGGTCTATGGACCTTGCAGTATCAAACTTTCCATAATCAATACTATCGTCATCAAGCGGCGATTGAGTATTGGCTCCACCCCAACACATTTCAATAGAATCTTGCTGGTCCCAAATGATTTCTTGCTGCTGACCACCAAACTCTATATCTTCAACTCGGAAATTGATTGTAGCCCAATATGGCTTGGATTCAAGACCTGCAATTGTGCCAAGTGAGGGTTCATTTCCTACATCCGGAATGTTGTGATAGCCGCATACATCAAAAATGATATTGTTTTGAGATGGCGACTCAATGACTTCTAAGTTGGAAGAATCCTTGTAAGGGCGAATACCATACAATCCTTGGTTGCTATCTTCTAATTGGGCGGTCGTAGGAAACACATTTCCACATTGCGTTTGAATCCATGGAAATCGCATAGGGAAGAATACGAATGAGTTTATATCGGGGGCGGCTCCCAAAGCGGCGAGGTCCGGGTATGCGTCCATATTGGAGTAAGAATCTTTGATTGGAGGTCCTACGATGAATGGTGCTTGTTGATTAGAATGCCCTCTAAACATGATAACAAATCCATCCCAAGATTTGAAAAATCCGGTATTGATGGGTGGTAATCCGCTACGGTTGTATTGGATATTGGTTTCAGTTTCAAAAGCACCACAAAGCAAAAAGTAACCATTGTGATAATAACCATCACGGATAATATACTCTCCCGTAGGAAGTGATATTCCACCACCTGCAAGTCGGGCTTGTATTGGTCCTCCTCTAACGGCTTCTCCCATAAAAATACTTGCTGATGCGGTATTATCGGGAGCCGTTGGACCTTGACTCAACCAAGTTACAAGATTGCCCCACCACGCATATTCGGTAGTATCAAGGCGGAATGCTAAACTCATGTCTTTTCCCCTCCATTTCACGATGACGGAACATAAATGTCCACCTTCCAAGTATATTCGGTTCCTTTGTAATCTTCAACCGGCTCCACGAATGAATTGGATAAGAAGTATTTGAAATCCCAATCGGTATCGGGAGGGATTTCAATGCCATAGGAACCTACGAATACGGGGCTGGTTTGGATAGTGATAGGATATGGTTGTGCATCTCCGCTAACTCCGGGTCCGGGCAAGCCGTCCGGATTAGTGAAATAAGAAGTAGTGCCAATAGTGAAGTTCACATATCCGCCGGGAACCCAATCTTTTCCTTTACCATAGATTCCGGGTGTGCTACCGAAATAGTTGATGACTAAATACTCATCATCACTCGTTCTTTGACGATTCTTAAGAGTAGCAGTTCCAAGTTTAGAATAGAATACTGATTGCGGAGTTTCCAATTCAGCCAATCTTTTAGGCGGAAGATTTCCAAGGTCGGCGACCTCCCATTCAAAACCTTGCCTCCGCATGGACATATCAATTACCTTAGCAGTTGTGATACTTGAAGGTTCGCCTTACTTCTTGTTAGGCTTACTTCGTAGTCCGGTAGCCCCATACAATTGCTCATGGACTTTTTGCATGGCTTTATCATGGTTGATTGCCCTTTGGACTGATTCAGCCTCTTTTTGAGTAATGAGGCTCACCCAATCGGGTGTTTTTGATGCTTGGGCTGCCGGAGGAAGTGGCAATGCTTGAATATCCTTCTTGGACTTTTTATTAGCGAATGGGTCAGCCATATTTACCTATTGTGTGTTCTGCTATGTAAGACTTCACTCTAAGGGGTGAGGAATGTTTTTATCTCCAAGAGTCCATCGGAGAGTTTTGACTACTCCTTGCAGGGCTTTGTAATTGCGAGCATGGAACATCCATTGTTTGCTTTTGGGGCGACAACCCATCATCCTTATCTCATGGAAATTAAGGGTCTTTTCGGCCTTGTCCAACATGGCTTCAATTTCTTCCCAAGTTCTCTCATACGAGAACAATTCCGAATCTTGATGGTCACTCATTGGCATATAAAAACCTCTTGTGTATCTCCTACTTAAACTTTATCATGTATTCAAGACCTTGATAGGACTTTATCTCGGTGACTCAACATCTCATTCTCAACTTCTTTGGAACAAAATCGGCACCAACCATAATACCAAGAATGGAAATGACGGGTTCCATCACCACGCTCTAAGTCATCCAACATAGAATCACGAATATACTCCTCTTTGGTGCGCTTACAACGAATACAATCCTCGTGGTCCTCATTATGGATATAGGAAGCATCGGGGTTTGCCCTCATTACAATATCTTTACCATCAACATAGCGAATCTTATACCACTCGTGCCAAAGTTTTTGGCGAATGTTTCGCAAGCGAGTAGGAATCCAAGAAGGGCCACGATTAGGATGTCTTTTCATTTCCCATTCTTCGGGAGTCATCTTTTGTTGCCACCACGAAGTATTAACAAGATTCAATAATTCTTCACGATTGGTTTTGATGAAAGATTCTTCTTTGTCTTTAGACTCTTGACTACGACCACCCAAAATATGTGGAAGGTTAATTCCCCAATTAGGAAATAGTGGGCGTTTGGGTGAGTGTGGCATCAACAAAACCCAATAGATTCCCCTATTTAAGTTTTGCTGGAAGGGAAACTCCCCAATTAGCAAACGAGGTTTCCTTTACCGGAGAAGGTTGTGCTTCAAAAATCACCCATGCGGATAGCACTTCACCCAAAGGTTCAACGAATACTTCTTTACCATTGAGTAATTCTCTAATGTCTTGAGTAGCACTTGCCCAAAACTTCACGGCGGGCTTGTTAAAGGACTTCGTGTAAGCCGAATCCCAATAATCTTCGTGCATAGGATTCATTCCATCCGAGATTTGAAGGCTCTCAAGAGTCCCTGCTGGAACTTCATTCTTTTTGATTACTGATGGAAGGTCGGCAAGAAAACTTGGATTTAGGGTTGAAGGTAAATCCGAAGTGTCCAACTCGGCGGTTCTAAAATAAGTCATAAATGATGATGTATTTTCCGTGGAGTCAAGGATTCGCACTTTGGGTCCAAACCATTCAATAACGGCAAAAGCATCCGTGTCCAAAACCCCCTCATCATCAAAGTAAATGAATGCAATCGGCTTATTCTTGTAGTCGTAGTTGCGAAGCATATCAAGAAACTTAGTGCGTTCCACATCAGTCATGGTAGCATTGTAGCAATTGATAAACGCTATGAACTCCTTAGCCATACTGCTTGTTTAGTCTTACGACTATTTCAAGACTTGGGAAGAAGGAGGGGCGGCGAACCGCCCTCTCCCTCATTCCGCTAAGGGGTTAAATGCTTCAAACTTCTAATTCGTCAAGAATGCCATCGGCATCATCGTCATCGTCTAAGTAATCCGATAGCCCATCGTTATCGTGGTCAAATTGACCCGTCATATCATTGCCATCGTTGTTCTCAAACCAATCCGAAAGTCCATCGTTATCATCGTCTGTATCGGTAGCATCCCAAATGCCATCGTTATCGTGGTCGTATCGGTATGCTGACCACATTCCTCCGATTTCATCAACATCAAGAATGTTATCGTTGTCGTCATCGTCATCCACGCCATCATTTAGACCATCGTTATCGTGGTCCCGTGAAGCGTCCGAGCCGTTATCATACAAGTCATTCCAATTATCAATTCCATCGTTATCAATATCAAAGTCAAACCTATCTTGGATTCCGTCATTATCGTGGTCGTAAATATCGGTGTTGTCGTTCCCGTCATTGACTTCCTCTCGGTCATCAATTCCATCTCCGTCATCATCGTTATCTTCCGCATCATCAATACCATCGTTATCGTGGTCGTTAGGTGAATCATCCATTGAATCGGGGATTCCATCGTTATCATCATCAGTATCTAAATCATCGGGAATGCCGTCACCATCGTTATCGTTATCGCCATTTTGGTCTTGGCTATCTAACTGTTGTCCTTGTTGTTGGTCGTTTTGGTTACCTTGTTGCCCTTGTTGTCCATTTTGAGTTTGTCCCTGTTGTTGTTGGTTTTGCCCGTTTTGGTTGTTGCCATTTTGGTTACCTTGCTCTTGTTGTCCTTGTTGCCCGCCTTGGTCGCCACCTTGTTGTTGCTGACCTTGGCCGTTATCTTGTTGTTGTCCCTGCTGACCTTGCTCGCCTTGTTGTCCGGATTGACCTTGCCCGGATTGCTGCCCTTGTTGTCCAGCCTGTCCTTGTTGCCCTTGGTTTCCTTGTTGTCCTTGTTGTCCTTGCTGACCTTGACCTTGCTGACCTTGCCCTTGTTGTTGTCCTTGACCTTGACCTTGACCCTGCCCTTGACCTTGACCCTGACCCTGACCCTGACCTTGGCCTTGTCCTTGCCCTTGTCCCTGTCCCTGTCCTTGTCCCTGTCCTTGTCCCTGTCCTTGACCTTGACCTTGCCCCTGTCCTTGTCCTTGTCCTT
>MDTC01002231.1_pt1 | contig 50837 bp, 37 predicted proteins | sample 811181 | NCBI WGS metagenome assembly MDTC01 (sample SAMN05326644, study PRJNA326480) | marine metagenome | isolation source: seawater | place: Pacific Ocean: North | collected 2011 | reverse complement strand
TAGCGACTTCGGCACCCGCCACTGGCCGACCATCATGATCTTTCACGCTCACCATAACACGGGTGCGTCCACCTGGAGGCAGTGCCCTGCTTTCCGGCTCAGCAACGACTTTGAGAGTTCTCGAGCGGGTGTCTACGTTAATTTTAATCTGGCCAGACCCGTAGGCTGGTCTTGTGGCAACACGAGACTTTTTTGAACCGGAACGATCCCATCGCTCAACTTGACCTGCCAGGTGTACATGCAGTGTAAAGTCAGGGAAGAGCGCAGTGTCGATTGGAATCTTCAGCGAGTGATTGCTGCTGTCCATGCGAAAGTGAATGGACTTCATGAGTCCTTTCCTTCGATAAGTTGCCACACCGTCTGCTGGCCAAAATGGGCTGACAACCATGATGGTGGCAGCCTCTCCTGGTTGGTAGGTCTGTTTCGATGGGATCAGTGTGACAGCGTCTTTGTTCAAGGTACGCTGCGGGATTTGCTGGCCTCCCGGCACCCAAACGTACCGGGTACTGATGTTCCTTCGACCCATCGTATCAACCGTGGTCGCATCGATGCGATAGCGGCCCCCCTCTTTAGCCTTGAAAGTGCACCGTTGTGTTTTGAGCTGGCTTATGACCGTACAATTCTGGATCGACCCGTCTTTTTGAACCCATCTTTGACCATCGCGGGCCCACTTGATATGGGTCGCACGCGCGGTGATTGGGCGGCCATCTACCCGTTGGCCGTCGACATCTGTGACAATGAGTTCGATGGGGACCTCAGAGCCCAATGCAGCGACGGTCCGGTCATTTTTTATGCCCACATAATGCGCCGATGGATGAACGACCCAGCTGCGCTCTGTCGTCCAGGCCTGTCGGTTTATATCGACGATGGTCGCCTCGGCCGTCATGGTGATCGGCTGCGGAATCTTGGACGATGCCAGTTTCACCGAGATGGTATTGAACCCCATGGAATCGGTCTGTCCATTTTGCTGGCCATGCCACGGGCAGCGCTGGGTCTGGTTTCGTTTCCACCATGGGTTCCATCGTCCAAAACTAAATCCAGTCGTGTTGGGTGGCCGATAGGCTGCCGTACACGCTGACACGCGCCAATTGACAGCGGCACCCGATAAAGCGCCGCCCGCGAAATATTTGGCTTTTGCGGTCATGTCCACAGGGTCATTTAAGTAAAAAGGGCCCGTTGGTATGTCTGATGATACGTCATATTCGGGACGCCTAAACTCTTCGATCTGGAAAGAGGTCGTGTGTACTTTATTCTTGATTTGACTCGACGGTGACTGGCGTTCGAGATGAATTCGAGCAAGGCCCAGGTTGGCGGCCTTGGAGAGTTTGAATTCAAACTGGAATCCACCCCATTGGTTTAGGGTTGCCTGGCCTTTTCCAAGGGCATTTCCCCTGGGTCCAACGACACGATATTCGATGGTGTTTTCGTCCATAGACGGCATCTCGATGTCACCTTTAGGCCCCGGTTTTTGCAGACGAATCCAGCCCTTGGTTTTCACTACTTCCCCAGGCCTGTAGAGATGGCGGTCGGTCAAATGATGCCATCGGTATGATGAATACTGTGGTCGTTTAATCCAGCTGCTTTGCTTATGCCAATAACTGGGACTCTCTGGTATGAACGCGATGTCCTTTCCCACTTTGACCTGGATAAAGCCGGATTGCATGCGGTGCTCTGGTAAGCTCAGGAAGACCAAACCGTTTACATCGCTCCGACCTGTTTGCCCAGCGGGACGCACGTTCACTTCGGCATTTTGGTGGGGCCGTCCGTCGTTGAGTCGATTGGTCCAAACCATGACCTGCTCATGATCATAGGCGACATCGATACCGATATTGGTGACCTGGATCCAGCGATATTCATCCAATGGGCGGTTACGATGGTCTCTCTGCGGATGTCGAACCCGCAGCACGAGCTGTCCATACCCATCATCTAGCGCGGGCTTGAGCGCGATGGATGTTTCACGGAGCACCCCGACCGGACCACGGACCGGTGCGTACATGGTACCCAACGATGTCCCAGGCATTTGAGCGTTTGTACGGCGCCTCCGATTGGTTTTCATATAGGCTTTGTATGCGGTCCAGTCATCGGGCCCGACCTTGAACAGCTCATATTCAATGGTCTCCAGATTGAGGCTAAAGATTGAAAACAGACCCTTTGCCATCGGATCGAGAACCACCATACTTCGACCGGGTAATTGAACTCGTGGTTTTGCAGCAGACACTTTGAATCGGTGAGTAAACGGTTTTTTGAGTCGTTGTGAGTAAATATCTTTGACGGACTTAGCGACGGTCAATCGATAGTTTTTCCCAGATTGAAAAGATCCACTCAAAACCAATCGATCATCTCTCACGTAGACGTCAAGTCCCTCCACTCTGGGTCGAATTGAAATTTGGTCAGATTTAAATCCATCGGATTCAATGGGGTTACTCAATTCAACTACGACCGATGAACTCGACAAACAGGTGTTGCGATAGCCGCATCGAACACTCAGTACTTTAAGCGGTGGGTATGTTCGAAACCGGAAGTCATAAGATCGATTGGATGGCCTTGGTCCTTCCAGCGAATGAATCCCGGCCTGTAGAGACACGGCATAGGCCGTATCTGGTTTCAGTTCGGAGAGTGGTTTGAAAATGATCCAGCGATTTATTTCGGCCTCTTTAAATCCTCTGAGCGAGGTTTTGATGGTCTTTACTTCAGCTGCTGTTGCCCGCTTGATTTTCTTTGTATTCCCATCGCCCATTAATTGGACATGCTTGGCTACGCCCTCGGTGACCACATTTTGATCGAACTTGACGTAGAGCCAAGGTTTTAAGTGTTCTTTGCTCACGCCGAACAAGGCCCCTGATTGGACAACTTTCGGGGCGTTGGTCGTGAATGTTAGCCGCTGGTCATCGGGTAGGGATTGCCCACTTATTGACGACCAGGTCTTGGGTACGGTCACAGAGAATTGGGTTGCCTTCGGCAGGCGCTTATCTGTCTCGAAGATCAATGTGCGCGTACCCAGCCAGCGCCATTGACCCTCTACTTCAGGTTTGATTTTGACCGGTATGGTCTCGACAGCCTGCGCCTGGCTTGTCAGCGCCGTCATCGGCTCGGAGAACGTGATGCTAATGGTGTCGCTATGAGCCACGTCCCCGCTGGGGGACATTCGAATAATGGATAAGGGGCCAGATGCGTCTTTGGACGGCCTGCGCTCCTGAATGTCGGCGGGAAAGGGGGTGTCCTGCTCACGACCGCTGGTGGGAGGTGGGGCTGATGACGGCCTGATTGCAAATGGCTTTGCACGGTTTGGATCGATCTCGAGCCGGTCGACTCGCTTAAGGAGTTTTTCATACTGCTGAGGGCTCAGCGGCTTCGGTATGGTGATTCGAGCCGTGTTCTCTGGAGCGGGTTTATCTATGCGTTTGCCACCAAGGCTCAACTCCACTGTGAGCGCTTGAGCTTTCCGTCCGTGTTGGCTTTTCTGACGTTTGGTGAGTTTGGATGACGTCGTTGTCGTTCCTCTTCTGTTGAATCGCTTTCCCTCAGGTTCATCGTAAGGGGTCCCGAAAACACCAGGGCTCACCGCCAGGACGGTGAGGCACAAACCAAGGCACCACAGGTTTTGTATGGGTTTGACCTGCGGCGAAGCATCGCGCGTCCTCGTTTTGTTGATTGCCATCAGACGTATCCTGTTCAAGCCGCTGGTTGATGGTGTCAATTCACCAAAGGGTCAATCCGCCGATGCGGGTGATTCAATTTAAGCTCGACCTTAGGACACCAGCGGGATTAGGGGGTTCATCACCGGCTTTTTATCATGAGTTGAACCCGTGTTTTGGTCCTTTGAAATGGATTAAATAAACGCGTACTTTCGATTGGACATAGACCCAAATGAGCGCGCAAAAAGACGATAAAACGAACATGTGAATGGTCGCAAGGGGTAGAAGTGACTTGTGCTAAAGTGACATCGAATCAAGTCAGGATACGAATTCAAACCAGACAAGAAAGCGTTGGACTTCGGCTTTGAGTCGATACCTTTCACCGGCCATTAGACGTGGTTTTTTTTCTAAAATGGGGAGGTATGCCTGTCGCCAGTGGGTACCGGCTTGGCCGGGGGCGGTGGTCATGAATGGCTGCCCATCCTGAAGCAGCTCATACCAAAAGGCGATGCCATGACAGGTCTCAGTTGCTGTCGCGACAAAGTCACTGACCTGCTGACATGACAATGAGATGTCATCGTTAAAATTAAGCTCTATGGCCAAGATAGGGTCAGCCAGTGTTGTGTACTCAAATCGGTTTAGCTCGATTTGCAAGAGTCTAGGATCACGGAGTGCATTGAATGGGGCGAGGGTAAAACCGCAGACTGTTTCCACGGAAAAGTAGTGATTTAGACTCTCGCTAAAAACCGGCTGAGCGATGATTCGGACGCCATCCGGCACCATCTTTGCCCCCGGCTTTAGGAGATGGGCTTTGGCATGTTGAATGGTGGCGAGTGCGTCTTCTCCAAAAAATCCAGCATCGAAGATTTCGCAGATCAATGCATCCGCTCGATCAGCCATGTCGTCGCCAACCACCAATTGAGTTGACCTTTTCTGAATCACCTTGATGCACGTCTCAAATCCATTGGCGCGGACGACTTGCGCGGCCGCCTTTGTAATCCTTGGGTTGTCATCGCATGCATAGACTTGGCTGGCTCCGGCATCGGCCGCCATGAGGGCCAATAGACTCGACCCGGTGCCGATATCCAGGACAATATCATTTGGCTTTACAGCGGTGCGAATTGCTTTTTGGAAGGCGGTGTTACGAGGCGCATCATTCATCATGGGGAAGTGCCATCGCTGAATGGTGCTGTCGATGATGGATTTCATCCGCATTTTGGCCAGGCGTTGAGCGGATTGATCCGGCTGTGCTGACGCCCGTGCGTAGCGTCGAAGGCCAAGACCTGTCTGCGAGATCGCTTTCAAGACATCGCCCATGCCTATCTCGGCGAGTGGATGATTGGGGCTTAGAGTTAAGACCTCCTGGAAGGTGTCCACTGCTCGCTGAAGGTCTTGAGTCGCCTGATACAATCGGCCCAAGCGCAGACCAACCTCAACTTTGCTGGCGCCGCAAACACCGGCTTTCTCGTAGAAGCTCTTTGCGTTGTCTATGTTCGCAACTCTCAGTTCATAGTCACCGCGGAATAGCCAGTATTGACCAGATTTGGCCATCTCTTTTTCTGCACGCTTGAGGTGACGATTGGCTGTTTGCAATTCATTTTGTTGCAAGGCTAAATCAGCCATCGCTAGATTGGCTTCGCCATGACTTGGTCGCGTCTTTAAAACTTTGCGATAGGTTCGACTGGCGTCCACCAGATGCCCCGATTTGACCAGGTCTTGCGCCTGTTCCAATAGCCGTATTATATCCAAGACCATCCCCCACTTTGCCACCGGAGCTTGTTGAACTCAGTAAAATCTCATACCGGCCTTCAATGCGGGTAGTTTAGACAGCAAATCGTCTTTGGTCTAGGGTGTTGGAATTCTAATGGTCAAAGTGGATCATTTATCTCTGTATGAAGTCGAGCGTGCTCTGCCAGGACACATCCACAAACGCCAGGGCAGCGTCCATCCCAGAGTGCGCGTACGCAATGATAAATCCTGCACTGAGTAGATTTGCACTTGGTAGAAAAGCCCAAGCAAACAAGAAGGTGGTTTTTTGTAGGTCTGTTTGTTGTCGATGAGTCTCTCGGATAGTCGAGGTAATATGATACGCAAAGGTTGCCCCAAAGGCTGGAGCCACCCATACAGCGCCATCAAATTGTCCGAGACCGCTCATCACAATGAATGGGATACAAAGGGTTGGAAACCAATACGGGGCGATGGAAATCAACCAATTGCCCTGTCCGCGGTAGCGCATTTCGCCCCCTTGACTCCAGGTGGCTTTTAAACCGGTGACTCTGTGCAAGGTGAGCCATGCGAACAAAGCATGGGTGAGCTCATGCTCAAAGGTGGAAAAAAATGACCCCATAAAGCGCCGTTTGAGTATGGCGTACCATAGAATCACATAGGCACCCGCGCCTGCCGCAAAGTAGAAGAGAGGGCTAGGTGAACGGATGATTTCTGCCGATAGGGTACCCAAGGCCATTATGATGCCTGGCAAAAGACCCAACATCAGCACCGCCATTGGCCACTTTGTCAATTTGAGTGTGGCATTTGGAATGGTTGATAAAGGCATGTCCACCCTCCCTTTCAAGCGAGGCTAATTGCGTCTTTAGGGTATGATGAAACTTACGCAGGTAAGGAGAAGGGCCGAGTCCCATCGTCGCCGAAGCTATCCACAGCGGCCCCTGCGTCCGCAATGATTCGCATAAAGAGATTGGCGACGGGCTCATTATTTGTTTCGTCAGCATTCCGTACATCGACGTATTGACCGGTCTGTAATCCGCCAGCTCGCCCGGCGAGTATAATCGGTAAGTTGTAATGATAGTGGCGATTTCCATCTTCCACTTCTGAAGAAAAGAACACCGTTGTTTCATCCAGCAAACTGTGTCCACCCATATCTGTGGCAGTCATGCTTTCGAGCAAGTGCCCTAAGATGGAGACTTCCCAAGCATCGATTTGGGCGATCTTTGCGAGCTTCGCCTCATCGTGTTGATGATGGGACAATTCATGATGGCCTTCTGCCAGACCGATTTCTGTATGAGCTCGGTTACTCCCCCCATTACCGAACATGAACGTGCCGACCCGAGTCAGGTCACATTTCATCGCTTGCACCATAATATCCAGCATGAGTTGAGCGTAAGCTCGTCTGTCCGTAGGAACCGCCACAGGTCTTTCAAAAGACGGTCCACAAATCGTATCCTCATTGGCTGCAGCAACGATCCGTTGTTCAATGTCTCGGATGCCGGTCATATAGGCGTCCATACGATGTTTGTCAGATTGACCTAATCGCTGTTTCAGCGCCTGTGCATCACCTAATACAAAATCCAACACACTGGTGCGTCTGCGTAATCGCCGGCTGCGTGCGTCTGCGCTTGCATTGGCGTCAAATCCACCGAAAAGCCGTTCGAATAGAAGCCTGGGATTAGTTTCTTTGGGCAGTGGTGTTTGGGCATCGCGCCACGCGATATTTCTGCTGTAAGCGCAACTATAGCCCGAATCGCAGGCATTTTCGTTACCCCCACCCTCGCACCCGATTTCCAGTGAAGCATAACGGGTTTGGCCGTCTAGATGGCGTGCCAGAACTTGATCCATGCTCGGCCCAATTTGTAGTTGGGAAGCGTGTTTGAGCGGGTGGACGCACGTCAAAAACGTTGAGGTCCCACGGGCATGGTCACCGGGGCCATCCCCCTGAGCCGAGCCAGCGTGATTGTCGAGACCGTTCAACAGTAAGAGTTGGTCTGCGTACGGTGATAAGCCCGAAAGGCTTGTCCCTTGCAGCGCGGCGGCATCGAGAGCGCCGGTCGATTGGGGCCAAAATTGCGCCATATTGAACCCATTAGGCACATAGAATCCCAAAAACCGTTTTGGACCCATATGACCTTGTGCCAATGCTGTTCCACGGCCAAAGAATTCCAGATAGGGAAGCGCGAGCGTTGCGCCTACCCCAGCCAGGAAGCTCCGTCGCGACGGACCAGTTCGAGGGAGTAAAATGCGCCGTTTACGCTCTGACTTTCTCATGCTCGACTCTCCCATTATTGTCCCTCCTCATCCGAGTCTGTCCGGCTGACGCCTTTGCTCGTAAACAACGGACTGGTCACGATCGCATCGACGATTGCATTCGGCCGATAGTCCAGGTCGTGTGCCTGCCTCTCAATGTCTTCGAATAGGCAGACTTCTTCGTCCATTAAGCCTCGTCCGAGTGCATAGGTGATCACTTTGTTGAGCATACACGGGCCCAGTTCTGGTCGAGAGCGAATGGACTGGGCCATCTCGACGGCGGTGCCGAATTCGTCCTCGCCCAGCAGGACACCAGCTGGCTCGATGGTCACACCGTGGTCTTCGGTTCTGAATGCGCCAACCGCATCAAACTGTTCAAGCCCGAACCCAACCGCATCCATATGTTGGTGGCACGCGGCGCAGGCGGGATCCGCACGGTGCTGTTCCAGCCGGGTTCTGAGTGGTGCGTTTTGGTCCACGTCTTCGATCAACCCTTCGACACTCGGGGGCGGTGGTGGTGGCGCGGAACATAAGAGTTCTTCCAGAACCCATTTTCCGCGTTTCACAGGAGACGTTCGAGTCCGTTGTGATGTGGCTGCCAGCCAGGATGCATGGGTCAGTAATCCGAGTCGGTTTCCTTGTGGTAGTGGGATTTCGACAAACTGGTCACCCTCAATGCCGTCAAGGCCGTAATGCTCGGCCAATCGTTCATTGACGAAGGTGAAATCTGCGTCGATGAGATCTAGCAAGCTGTGTTCGCCACGCCAGATTTCATTAAAAACAAGTCGTGTCTCTTCGAGCATGGCTTGCCGCAGGTCCTCATCAAAGTCAGGAAAGAGGTCATATTCCGGATCTACCAGGGCAGCTTGACGCGTAAGCAACCACTGTTCACCCAGGTCAAAGATCATCGAATCGCTTCGGTCATCATCGAGCATTGAGGCGGCGACGATAGCCAATTCTTCATTTGTGTCCAGGCGGCCATCCGACGCCGCATTGAGCAAGGCCTCGTCCGGAACCGAGCGCCAAATGAATGCGGCCAGTCGGGCGGCTAACTCATAGTTGGATAAGCGTTCACCAGGTGCGCTACTGGTCTCTACGCGAAATAAAAAGTGAGGCGAGAGTAGGAGTGCATGGACAGCTTGGCGCATACCCATTTGTAGGCCGCCTGGCTCCTCTAATTCGGCATTGACAAGCGTCCACAATTTGTCTCTTTCTAGCGCCGTCAGATCGCGCCTCCAAATTAAGCGAGCAAGGCGCCCTAGGGCTGTTTGTGCGCACTGAGTCGAAGCGTGACCGAGGGCGAGGTCGCACTCATCTAAAAACTCTGATTCGAAGGGGGTTTGGGGGATGTCGTCGGCGACAGGGCCTTCGATCTCGACATAGTCGATATGCATGTTTCGATCACCTGCATCTGGACATGTTCCATCATCGAAACGTTCTTGTGGACAGTAGTAATCGTTGAGAAACCGAATCCCCAAAAAACCGACCACGGTGTTTAGTTCAACAACACCGATGTCTTGGATTTCGAATGCAGGTGCTTGAGCCTGTGTCTCAAAAGGCCCCAGTACGGACCCATTGACTAGCACCTCAAAACGGACTGGTTCGGGACCGGCTTGAGTTCCACCGACACGGACTCGAAGGGTGTAGTCGCCAGGCTCTTCAATTTCGATCTCGCCTGTCAGAAGGCCTGCTGACCAGAGATTAAAATAGTCATCAAACGCTCGACCCACAGGAGACATCATCGCCTCGCCTTCGAGGCGGAACACCGTGGGCGCTCCCAGCCTATCAGGAAGGACCTCTTCAGCCAGGCTCGCGGCGGCGAGATCGTATTTTTCGATGAGCAGCGGGCTTACGGTCAATGAATCGGCGATGTTATCGAGTCCAAAGCTGTTATCTTCCGAAGGGAAATTATCGGCCGGTGAGCTTTCGGTGATGAGCAGCGATTGGACAGCGTGATTGTATTCCAGGCGGTTCAATCGATGAAGCGCCTTGGCGTTTGGCTCGGGCCAGCAGACACGGACAGGCGGTTCGCCTAAGCTCTCCAGCCCCCGAATCCAATCCGCCAAGTCAGCGAGTGTGGGTTTGGTTGGATCATCCGCGATGAGAGCCTCGTAGGTTGGCCCGGCGGGCGGCATTTGTGCGAACAAACCATCCCCCTGACCGACCAGGAAATCTAACAGAGTACTTTCATCCGGCTCGCCCATAACGACCCATCGTTGATCACCGACAAGGCCCTGTTCAAAAGCCGCCAGACTGTCGAAGAAGGGCAGGGCTTGACCCTCGCCATGGCATTGAGCGCACATGGGCTCCAATGCTCGAAATACGCGCTCCGTTGTCCAATCCGTGGGCTGAACACCGGCATCGACCATAGGGTTGGGTGGCATGAGGTCCACCATAGTGCTTGCCCCCATATCGGCGGGCACTGATTCCTGGGCATCGGTTACGGCGCTATCGCAGCCGACCGTCAAGATCAGGTAAATCGAGGCGCAAAACCATGTACGGATATGATTGCCAAACTGTCTAGACATGCACGAATTCCCCGGTCTAAATTTGCACGATGTTCTGTCAGGACTCTTGCCCCATTCGATTAGGAGTCTTGCCCCATATAGTCAAAGTAGCAGGTCTTGGCCTATAGATCGAAGACCCAGTCGGAATGACCTGACGTACAAAGCCGTCAAATCCGCTCATTTCAAAGCCAAATTGTCGGGTAATAGACCCCATTTAGTGTCCACCGACGGGCCGTATAAGCCGGCTTATATTTGATGTGGAGGGGGCGATTTTTATTGCGTTGTTGGTCTGATTTATTGAAGTGTGGCATTCCCATATACTCATGGCGGTCAGCGTGTCGCTGGCCAGATGTGATGACCCGGAGACCCGTTTTGGAAAAAGACTATCAAGAGTTATTAAAGCGTCTCATTTGTCCCATTACGGGGTCTTCAAAATGGAGCCTCAAGGGCACTCATAAAGACGGTCTTTTGTGTAGCGACCAGAATTCATATTATCCGATCATCGGAGGCATTCCGAGAATGCTGCCACCCGACTTATTGGGTCCCTTTCTTCGGGAAGCCTATCCGAGCGTTCTTGAACGTTGGCCTGAATTAGTGGTGTTCACTGAGAACACGCCTGACCCAGAACGCGACGTCATCGATACACTGACGGCCTATAGCTTTCAGCATGTTGACATGGCCGATAGCGTTGCACTCCGCGATGATTGGTTGGCGACCTGGAACCGCTTTCAGCCAAATTTGCCCCCTGAGAGTTTCTCCGGTCGCACTGTTTTAGAGGTGGGCAGTGGAGAAGGTCGACATGCGTGTCTCGTCGGTGAACATGCGTCATTGATGGTCGGTCTAGACCTGTCTCGAGGCGTCGAGTTGGCCTTTCAGAGAGACCTAAACCCCAATAGCTATTATGTTCAAGGTGATCTGCGTCGACCGCCATTCAAGGCCCATTCATTTGATGCGCTCTATTCTAATGGCGTCCTCCATCATACGCCTGATCCAGCCCTGTCTTTTCGGTCTGTCACCGGACTTGTGAACTCGGGAGGTGGCGTCTACGTTTGGGTCTATGGTCTCGCTGAAATGAGCTGGTCTTATCGCATGAGCCATTTAGCTTTTCTACGGCCCCTAACAAATCGATTGCCACAGTCGGGGCAAGTGGGGGTCGCGACTGGTTTGACCGTAGCACTCGAGCTCGGTCTGTGGGGTCCCACCCGGATTCTGAGACGGGCCGGGTTAGAACAGATCGCAGAAAAGATACCCTACGCTGATGCAGCTGACAAAGATTGGCAATACAAGATTAGACGCATGTTCGATCGAATCAATCCACCCGTCACTCATTACATTTCAAAAGATGAACTGTCCGAGTGGTTTCACAATTTTGACAACACTGAAATCATCAATGCGTATGGTCAAGGCTGGTCGGCACGGGGTCAGGTGAGGGCATCGTCTTGAAGGGCGTCATCGCGAGCTGTAAGACGGGTTCGATATCCATGTTAATTCTCATGGTGGGTCTTGGTTTGTCTGCTGGTTGTGATGCGGTTCAACCCCCTGATACCGCGAGTAAAGCCCGTGCAAAACCCTCAAGTTATTATCGACTTATCGATGCATTCGAAGGAATGGTCAAAGGCGTCAAGAACGGCAACACCGCCATCGCCCTCAAAACCATGGAATCGTACTTAATGACCCAAGCGGATCTGGACGCACTTTTCCCCCCCGCGCTCGCACGTCAACTCTGGCCCAAATATCGCGATGAAATCGCGTCGGATATGCGCAAGGAAGTCGAGTCATTGATCACCAGTCGGATCAAGGCGGGCTTTGATACCGTCGACTGCATTCGCGTCAGCACCGTCAAGCCAAAAGAAACAACTCGCGGCGACCTGGCTATGATGAACGCGATGACGCGTCCACCAAAGATGTATACGATGCGTCTGCGTTCGAAAAACGCTGAGTTGGGCCTTCGATTCAATGGCTTTGTCTTCGTCAATGGCCGATGGCGGTCCTTATTCAAAGCGTATAATTATCTACCGCCACAATGATAAGACAAGGTTTGTACCGGGTCTTTGTGGCAGCGAGAGCCTCTCTCTATTTGCGCGGGCCTATCCCCACTGACCAAGCCCAATTCCGCTGGTCAAGACAGGCGAAGAACTCTTTTTTTTCAGCGTCATTGACTTTGATTTTAGTGGGCTGCGGTGCCAGTCAACCCGAAGGCCCCTATTACGAAACCCAAGCGTTCCAGGTGGACCCTGTTTCATCTAAAGATCGAAAAAAACTTGTTCATGCCGCCACGAAAATTTTGAAATCACGCCCCTTAGTTGTTGGTCTCGATGGACGTCAAAAAATCATTCGCCAAGCGCACATCGCCCGGTTACCACTGGTGGTTCTTAAAGCCTATGTCCTCGCCGGCAAGATCCATAAGCCGGGTGCTGAGATTGATATTCTCATTCCGGTCTCTCACGGGAAAAAAGTCCCGGTTACCTTGATCACCAAGACCGATGGCAGCGTGACCATTTTAGCGGCCACAAAGACCCGGTCGAGAGCGCGTCAAGCGGCCTATATTCCTCGCTTCAGAAACGGCGACGCTCAATGGTCCTCCGCCCATAGGAAAACCCTTAGACTCGCTATGTCGCTCTTACCAAAAACAGATGCAGCATTTCTCTCAGATATCCCATTGAGTCGATATAAAACCGCACGCGACAAGCGTAAAGGAGCGGTGTATTTGCAAAAAGGCTGTACAGCTGAAATCCGCGTGTACAACCGGGCCTTCGACATGGACAAACTGCAATTTGTTGGCGCGCCGAATCGACCGTATCCAGCGTCCATGAGAACGGTCCTCCATGAAGTCGGACACGCCATTCACAGTCAACCAAGCCGGATGGCCGCCTGCCAGTTACAGACGCAGGAACAAAAATTGAACACACGTATCAAAAGGTATAATCGACGGCTGGCAGTGGCTCGACAACGAAATGATCGGCGACTCGCTGAACAACTTGAGACAGAGTCGAGAGCCATTGGCCGAGCTAGGAAAAAATTGAAGAGCCTCGCGAAGGCCGTTGAATCTTTGATGGACCGTGGCCCTGTTCTAAAGGCTTATCAGGCTGCCACTGGCTCATCGCCAGCGCCAACCGTGTATGGGCGTTCGTCCTTAAAAGAGTCCTTTGCGGAGGCATTTGCCTTGTTTAGGTCGGACCGGGCTGCACTCAAGCGCGCGATGCCCAAAGCCTATGAGTGGTTTGCTCGTGGCGGACATTTGAAGGCAGCTGATCGCCAATAATTTCACAGCCTCACAGGCGCTCCTTGGCCAGCACATTCTTAAAAATCATGGGGGATTGACTTTACTTCCAACAATAAGTGTCGCAACAAGCATGTATGGAGGCGCGTGTTCGACTGGTGTGAACCATGGACTTCAAATCCATTGTGGAGCGGTGATCCCGTTCCGGGCGGGTTCGATTCCCGTGCGCCTCCGCCGTATCTTGCGCCTGTCCACGAGAGTCCACTTGGAGACTATTTAAGGGCGTTGGTGGGCTTGACCCGTTTGCGTCGGATGAACTGTCATTCATCGTCGAATGAGAATTGCAGAAGCTCTTGCCGTCGTCTGTGAGTCCTGTATAGTCCGCGCCGTTATCATGACAACTCATCTGCCGCACGAGGAGTACAACAATGACGCCCTTCGTTCGTGATATTCGAACCGTTCCAAACATCTTGTCTCTCGGTCGGGTTTTGTTGGTTATAGTGACCATCGTGGTGATCGTTGTTTTCGATCAGATGGCCATTGGTCTGGCTTTGGGTTTTTTGGCTGGTTTCAGTGATTTCTTGGATGGCTATTTTGCCCGGAAACTGAACCAATCGACGGACATTGGTGTCGTTTTAGACCAATACTCCGACCTAATTTATGAAGGGCTGTTTTTTCTGCTTTTGACGTGCTTCGGGACGGGCCTCCATCCTATTTTTCTCGGCAGCTATCTTGCCCGTGAATTTTGGGTCATGTCTATGCGACGTTTGATGGCTGAACGAGGGATGGCCACACGCAGCAGTATGATCGGTAAGTTGAAGACGCAGTTCTACAGTTATGGATTCATCTTATACTGGTGCCATTTAGGTCAGCTGCTGCCAAGTTATGATCAGATGGTTTATTGGGGCGGCATCGGGCTGTTCAGTGTTGGACTGGTGCTGTCTTATTGGAGTGGTGTTCTCTATACATTGGATTTTATCCGCGGATATAACGAGACGGCAGGGATAAACGAAACCCGATAACGTCTCCTCAGTTCGTGGTCTTTGGGATGTTCTTTATCCAGAGACGCGACGATTCGATGTTGTAAGACAACGATTCAAAACCTGGCAGAATGACGGTATTGACGACTTCGCAGAAAACGGCTGTAAATGTCTGGCTATCGACCAGCCCGTAATCCAATCGGCTTTTTGACACAGTAGAGAGTGCATGAGTGTGCTCTTCGAAACAGTTTTTTAGCATGGACAGAATGTGTTGTTCGATCCAACGGGTCGGTACTTTTTCTATGGCTGCACCGAGATGCGCCCAGCCAAGGCGTCCTTGCCAAATCTTAGCTTCTAGAATGATATGTGCGGCGAGCTTGACAGACGGCCACTTACACTGCTCGTAGATCCGACCGAATATCGCCCCATCGACGGCGGCTTTGACGCAGCAGCAGTAGACCACTTCGTAGAGAACCTTCTGCTCTATGCCCATGGTCGTCGGCGCCAGTGGGCCCGGTCGAACAGGGGTCGAAAAATCGTCGGTTGCCCCAAATTCCATCGCAACTCGTTGAGCGACTGTCATATATTTCTCGATGTCAGCGCTGGCCTGTAGACACAGTGTCAATACGGTTGATGTTGTGCCATGCACCCGCAGTGCCTGTGTGAGAGCGTCGATGCGCAATTTCAGAACGTGGGATGTTTTGGCCAATTTTACCCATCGGTCGGCGAGTTGTTCTTTCTCAGTTTTTGTAAGTGGTTTGACCATTGGCAGCATGACTTAGGGACCTCAAAATTAAATTTAGCGTCAGACTAGGTCCTTGCTTGCCATGAAGAAAGCGCAAAGTTAAATTCGTGTCTCGCAAACGGGGGTCTTTTTGCGGCACCGAAGGTACGGGTCGTGCAAGTCGACCAATCACCAATGAACGAGGGGTCTTGGAGCGTCTCATGACTGAACAGGAATTGGAGCTTTACGCCAGCCGGTTGTTGGCCTTGAGGGGGGCTTTGCTCAGAACGTCTGGGCCGAAAGTCCAACCCAATCGGAGCGCACAGCCTGAAACGTCAGACGATGATTTTCAGGCGCTCAATGAAATGCATCAGGCGATTGCCTCGGGCCGAAATAAGAATCGGTCTGAACTCATGGCCCAAATCAGCGAGGCGCTAGACAAGATAAAGCATGACCCAGATGAGTTCGGCCTATGCGAAGACTGTGAGAGCCAAATTCCCGTTGGTCGTTTAAACCTCATGCCGTACACGCCCAGGTGTGTTCGTTGCCAGTCTGTGCTGGAGGGCACGTCTCCATTGGGCCGAAAGAGATTAACTGATTATCTTTGATCTCGGTCTGATACCGATGGGCCAGCTGCCCTAGGTCCATGGGCCGCTGATGGCCAAAGTGACATTTTCCGGCGTTTGGATATTAACGAAGAGAATTTGGCCATCGGGAGAGAAACATGCGCCCGTAAATTCGCCACCTGGCTTATTCGAACCGGGGATATTATTGCGATTTCGGGCGATGTCATAAATCTCCCCCTGGGCCGTCATAGCCCGGATATATTGGTGGGTTGCTTCTTTTGACGACCGATAATTGTCTTCTGCCATGACAAGGTCACCCCACGGGGACACCAAAATATTATCCGGGCATGACAAAATGGAGCGGTCATCGACTTCGTATCGTAGATGGAGTTTGCCCTGGGCCGTGGTCTCGGCGTCGGGTTCGAATTGGAAGATTTGACCCGCACCGACGGGGCCGCCAAGTGAGGCCGAAAACCAAACGGATCGACCATCCCAGGCAATGCCTTCGCCGCGCATGAACGTGGTCGCACCTTGAGCTGCACCTTGCATCCTACAGGTCTCTTTTGCGGCTGATGGGTCACTGATGTCGACCCATGTCGTCCTCCAATTCTGGGTCTTGGCCCAGACAGATTTTTGATCGGGCTTATCGTCTGGTCGGTCGTAGGGAGATGTGTTCTTCACACCCGCAATACTTAGAGCTTGTAGCTTGCCTGCGCCCATGGGGGATTTTGGATTCTTTGGCACATGCCGATAGAAGAGGCCATCTTTGCGGTCCTCGGTCATGTACACGATCCCTGTGTTCCCATCGAGTGCGACCGCCTCCCTCGGAAAACGTCCCCAACTGGAAATTCGACGCGGTTGGGTGAGCTTTGAATCGGTTGGCTTTGTGAGGAATGCGTACCCATGGTCGGGTTTGCCGGATTCTTCGCACGTGACCCAGCCCTCCGGAATTTGACCTCCAGCGCAATTTACATCGGTGCCAGCCAAGACGAAATTCGAGCTGATAACCGCTTTTGAGGCTTTTGCCTCTGATGTTTTGAGTTCGCTCAGCAGCGTCTCTTTGTTCAGTACAACCCGCGTTACGCCGCCGTAGAAACCGGCCATGTAGCAGGGCGTTGGCACATCGTCCGTAGGATATGGGTTGAGTGAGTACCCATAGCGGTCAATGAAACTCCGATTTCCCAATTCGTGATTTCGAAGTAGCACATATTGACCCTTGCCTCCGTCGAAACAGGCCATGCCATCGGGTTGTTGCGGCATCTTAAAACCGTCAGACAACGGGTCGCCAGCCGACTGGACGACGGTGTAAGAGAAACCCTCGGGGAGATCGAGTAAATCACCGGTTCGGTCTTCCAATGGGCCGAATCCAGGCGCTTTTTTTTCGACTGCCTTTTGGACTCCGCTCCGGGCTTCCTTGGTCTTTGTTTTCGGCGCCTCTGCCTGCTTGCGACATCCGGCTACGAAAAACGACAATGCAGTGACTCCGGTTACGCCCACAAATTCACGGCGTCGTATCATAGTCTACCTCCGGTGACCTTGGTGACAGTCTACAACAAACCGCCTCCTCTCGAATAGTAGATGGAGTGTTTTTGCTACTCAAAAGTAACGAAATTTTATCAAATGAACCTAATCATCAATAGGGTACTGATAGCTCGGCCTGACGCCGAACACGAAAATTGAGTGGAGATGAGTCACATGGGGTTGCTAATCGACGGTCGATGGCATGATAAATGGTATGACACAGGGGCCACCGGCGGCCGATTTGTGCGCAGCGAATCCCAATTTCGGAATTGGGTCACAGCTGATGGACGTCCTGGGCCGACGGGGCTGTCTGGATTTAAAGCCGAACCAAATCGCTACCATCTTTATGTCTCACACGCATGCCCATGGGCGCATCGCACGCTTATCATTCGGCACCTCAAAGGGCTCGATGACCTCATCAGCACCTCTGTTGTCAACTGGGTGATGAGGGAGCATGGGTGGACCTTTAGACCAGGACCTGGCGTCGAACCTGATCCGATTATCGACGCGGACTACATGCACCAAATTTATACGGAGGCACACCCGGATTACACAGGCCGGGTTACCGTGCCGGTTCTCTGGGACCGCAAGACTCATCAAATCGTGTCCAATGAGTCAGCCGATATCATTCGGATGTTCAACGAGGCGTTCCAAGGGTGCGGGGCTCATGAACTTGACCTGTATCCTGAGTCTTTGCGTCCAGAAATTGAGCGGTGGAACGACGCTGTGTACGCATCGCTTAACAACGGCGTCTACAAGGCTGGCTTTGCAACGGAACAGAGTGTTTATGAAACCCAGGTTGGCGCTTTATTTCAAATGCTGGACACACTGGAAGATGTACTGAGCCGGACGCCCTTTCTAACGGGTGCGACGCTCACCGAGGCGGATTGGCGGCTGTTTACCACCTTGGTTCGATTCGATGCGGTTTATGTCGGTCATTTCAAATGCAACTTGAAGCGGCTCACCGATTTTCCAAACGTGTGGGCGTACACGCGAGCTCTGTACCAAATGCCCGGCATCCATCAAACCGTACACATGGATCATATCAAGGGACATTACTACCAAAGTCATCCACAACTCAATCCGACGGCGATCATTCCAAGTGGCCCAGCTCTAGATTTCTGGCAGCCTCATCAGCGCTAGATCGTCTCCTCAGTGGACAGGCCTCGGTGAACTAATTTGCGCTTAATTACTTTTTTTGTGTGAGACGGGGTCTGGATTTCGCGTCCAGTACATCGAGTCGCAATTAAGCTTATCCGGAGGACCTGCCATGAACACATTACGCCTGCTAATCACGGTGAGTATTTTGATGTCTGGTGTTGCATTCGCAACCGGCAACTCGAATACAGAGTCTTTGAGTGGCGACAATCAAGCTGCTACGCAAGACCAGATGCAGGGCATTTGGTATTCTTTAAGTGTCGCCGAAAATGACGAACAGCGGGTGCGCGTGATCGCGTCAGTCGCTCGTCAATATCACTTCTCACCGATTCAGGCCGAAGCGTTGATTCAAGTTGTATTTAATGGCGAGGCTCGTGCCGAATTGGTTCATTTATATGCGGACCGGCTCACTCAGGTCGACGGTGTAAAACGCTTGCTCACCTTGGTCCCGGAGGGGCGTGTACGCAACAACCTAGCAAACCGGCTGGCCAAACGGTCACTGGTTGTGCTCTAAGCCGACCGACTCACTCGTCAGCGGCCAGCTGCTTGGTTTCGGCAGCGATATTGCCCTTCCACATATTGTCGCGGTTGGCTCGTCCTGCGTTGGCGCGTTTGGCCGTTCGTTGGCGGTCAACCAGATCAGCATGGGTGGTGAAATAGGGTAGAGAATGGCCGATGCAGTCTTCAACGCTTGAAAAGTCATGTTTGTCGAGAAAATCTGATAGACCTGTGCAGAGTTCTTCTATGAGTTCGTACCCTCTCAGCATCGCACCCGTGCACACCTGGACAGTACTCGACCCGAGCAGGATGAACTCAGCGGCATCGGCTGCAGTTTCAACGCCACCCATTCCGCTGACCGGTACATCGGGAAACATGCGCGCCAGTTCCATGACATGACGCAAGGCGATGGGTTTGACTGCCTGACCTGAGTATCCGCCTGGAACTGTATAGCCTTCAACTGTCGGCATGGGTCGAAGGGTTTTTAAGTTAATACCGCACACACTCAAAATCGTATTGATTGCGGATATTCCATGCGCCCCAGCATCGAGCGCTGCTCTTGCGGGCACGGTTATGTTGGTGATGTTTGGCGTCATTTTAGCCCAGACAGGAATCTTGGAGACCTCCATACACCAGCCCGTAACCTCGCCTACGATATCTGGGTTCTCACCCATGGCCATTCCCATTTTTCGCTCGGGCAAACCATGTGGACATGAGAAATTTAGCTCAAAAGCATCGACACCGGTTTCTTGGGTCCGCTCAATGATCTCGCACCAAGCGTCTTTGTTATATTCCTCCATCACCGAGGCGATCAGGATTTTATCGGGATGTTTCTGTTTGCATGAGGCGAGGTCATCTAACCATGCTTCGAATGGTCGATCGGAAATCAGTTCAATATTCTCAAAACCGATGACGGTTTTGTCTGTGCGACTTTTCAGGCGTGCATAGCGAGGGACTGTATTGTGAACCTTACTGTTATCAAGGCTCACAGTTTTGCAGACGATACCACCCCAGCCCAGGTCAAATGACCGGTTAATTACTTTAGCATTTGTGCCCGGAGGACCAGAGCCAAGGACGAATGGATTGGGAAAGGTCATCCCGTTTACTTTTACGCTTATGTCTGCCATTTATCTCCCCCTCAATCAGTTGGCGATCGGTTGATTCCATCGCCGCAACTGGCCAATTAAATTCCCCGAACCTGTCGTCATCACTCGGTTACGTGTCACTCACGTCCCCGTCTTGCCGACGATTCACCTTACAACGATTGACCGCATCTGCAAATCGTCCATCGGTCTGTCTCACGTTTTATCTGGCTCTGTGCAGTGTCATAGGCCTGCTGACTTGGACTGAACATCAGTGTAAAAGCGACGAAGCAGTGTTTAGTAGCGCCATTGATATCGGTCGATCACTCTAGGTCGCGGACTCGGATCCGATGATTTTCCGTCGTGTTTCTTGAGTAATCGGCGCTATCTCCGCTATGAATGTATCCTTGGAGAGGGGGGAACTCTATGACCTACGCCATGACGAGATACTCAATCTTACCGTTTATGTTTTTTGTGTCGCTTGGATGCGGAGACGACAAAGCGGCACCTATTCCAGTCTATGACGGCGGCACATCGAGAGATCTCGCCCTCGGAAGCGGTGGATTTGGTGGCACGGGCGGCACAGGTGGTATGGCCACTCAGCCAACGTCCGATCTGGGCTTGATCCAACCATCAGACATGGGACCGTCCCTCGATCAAGGCGGCACAGGCGGCACAGGCGGCACAGGCGGCACAGCAGGAACTGGCGGTGGCGGCGGCGTAGCAGGCGCCCCCCAGACTGATGCGGGGTCTCCAGGACCACAGTGCGGAGACGGACGTGTCGATGTTGGAGAAGAGTGTGATGATGGCAATACCCTAGAGGGAGATGGATGCGGTGCCATGTGCCAACGGGAAGCGGCCTGCGGCGACGGCATCGTAGACCCGGGTGAGGCCTGTGATGATGGTAATGTTATCGACGGGGATGGCTGCAGTGCGAATTGTGCGCGAGAACCACGCTGTGGAGACGGAGTTCGAACGGTCGGCGAGCAATGTGATGATGGCAATAACGTTGACGGAGACGGCTGCTCATCGGCGTGTCGAAACGAGCCAGATCCCACGTGCGGTAATGCCATTATTGAGGCTGGAGAAGCGTGTGATGACGGAAATAATTTGAATGGTGATGGATGTTCCTCGGACTGCCAAAACGAAGCTCCGGTGGTGTGCGGTGATGGAGTTCAAGACGCAGGCGAAGCCTGCGATGATGGTAATAACCTGAATGGTGATGGCTGCTCTGCACGCTGTGAAATTGAAGCGGACGACCCTCGATGTGGTGATGGTGTTCAAGATCCAAATGAGGGCTGCGATGACGGCAATAATTTGAATGGTGATGGCTGCTCTGCGGACTGCGCACGTGAGGGCGGGCAGGTCATACTAGACGACGGACAGCTCGGCTGCGTCGCCATCTCGCAGTGTCTCGCGGACTGTGCGGACGGAGACCAAAATTGTACCAATGCCTGCATCGCAACCGGCACGCTCTTAGGACAAATTCGATTTAATGAACTCAGACAATGTATCGTTGATAGCGCGTGTGTGGCTGGCGATGACGTTGATGCAGACTGCATAAACGAGAATTGTGCTCAAGAGGAAGAGGCGTGCTTTGGGGCGTCTGTTGAGCCTGCCGGAATCGCCACATGTCCTGAACTCATCGAATGTGTGGAGGTCTGCGATGACATCAATTGTATTCGGCAATGCATCCAGACAGGCAGTGAAATGGGTTATGAATTAGCCTACGCACTCGATGAATGTGTTTTTGATACTAATCAATGCGATTCCAGAGACAGCGACTGCGCCGTCGATAATTGTGGCGCTGAATTGACGGCGTGTTTTGGACAAGCTGTGTGCGGTAATGGCCGTCGTGAACTCGGTGAAGACTGTGATGATGGAGATCGGATTGACGGCAATCAATGCAGCAATCTCTGCGAGCTTAACCCCTTCTGCGGTGATGGGAGCCAAGATGCTCAAGAAGAGTGTGATGATGGCAACCAATTGGATCGAGACGGGTGTTCACCTCTCTGCGTTTTGGAGCCGATTGTCGACTTGGACCAAGGGCAAATCGATTGCCGGACTCTCAATACCTGTTTGGGTGACTGCGCTGATGAAGACGATGTTTGCATAGCCGCCTGTCTCGCGGAGGCATCTTTAGTGGGTGAGACCCGGTTGGCTGCGCTGACGGACTGTGTTGTCCAAAATCAATGCACTGGTGCTGCCGGTATTGATGACGTTTGTCTCAATGAAAACTGTCGCGAACAATACTTGGCTTGTTTTGGCGCTCAGATCTATCCGCGCGGTCAGACCGGATGCGAAGGTTTGGTTGCCTGCGCAGACCAATGTGTCGACACCAACTGCGTACGTCGGTGTATTGGAAATTCAACGGAGCGTGCTTTTGAGGTTGCACTCGCCTTGGACCAATGTGTGTTTGACGAAAACAACTGTCCTGACCGGGTCGGTGACTGTGCCCAGGCAAACTGTGCCGTTGAACGTTTGGCTTGCTTTGGATTAGATCAGCCAGCCTGTGGTGATGGACGTGTGGATGCGGGTGAGGCCTGCGACGATGGCAACGGTGTTGCGGGAGATGGGTGTACGCCCGACTGTCAGCTTGAAAATCCAGCCTGTCGCGATGACCTATTCGAAGATAACGATGCGTCCGGTCAAGCATTTCCTATCGCACCGGCCCAATACAGAGGTCTCCAGATCTGTGCCAATGACGCTGATTGGTATCGCCTTGACGTGTGTGCGGGCGGTACTTTGACCGTTGCGTTGTCTTTTACGCATCGCTCAGGCGACCTCGACCTAGAGTTGTTCGAGTCCAATGCAGCACTTGATTCACTGGGTAGCTCGTCCAGTCTCACCGACGGAGAAGACGTCTCTTGGACCAATAACACAGGTCAAGTCGAGTCTGTGTTCATTTACGTAGACGGCTTTTTCGACGCGGAGAACGCGTACGACATGACTGTGACTATTGACGACTGTGGAGGCGCTGGTAATGGGGCGAATAACGGCGCGGCAGCGGGCGACGTACGACTGGTTGGTGGGGTAGATGAATCGACTGGTCGGGTTGAAGTTTTCTTAAACGGAGAGTGGGGGACAGTGTGCGACGACAGCTTTGATCTCGTCGATGCTCGGGTCGTCTGTCGTCAGCTTGGCTATCGAGATGCGGCTCGTGTGATAGATCGATTCGGTGGCGGAGACGGCCCTATCTATCTGGATGACGTGAGCTGCATCGGAAATGAGCAGCGATTAGTCGATTGTAATTCACAGGGGGTCGGTGTCCATAATTGCGGCCATCTTGAAGATGTCGGCGTCGAGTGCCAAGACATCGGAGGCGTAGATTTTGGAAATGTCGCGTGTATGGACGACCAATTTGAAGACAATGATGCAATCGCGTCCGCAGCTCCCATTTTCGCGGGTGCTTTTGAAGACCTCATGCTCTGCTCGCTGGATGCTGATTATTACGCCGTTCGGGTTTGTCCCGAGGGCACTGTGCGGGCTCTGATCGACTTTGATGGCATCGTCGGTGATCTCGAACTGGAATTATTGGGAGATAATGGAGCCAGTTTGGATTTCTCTGAATCAATCGGAGACCAAGAGCAGGTGGAATGGACCAATATTTCTGGTGTCGATGCAGTCAGTTATATTCATGTTTATGGTTTCCAAGATGATGAAGCCAGCTATCGACTACGGGTGGATGTGCGTGGTTGTTTTTGAGCACATACGTCCGCCTTTTATCCATGGTTAAATCTCGGGTCTGGACGTTGACTATTGTGCCGAGTACACTCGATTAATCACTTGCCTTGAGGATGTCTAGATGACCCGTAGTCTCGCTTTTTTGAGTCTCTTATTGTTCAGCCCAACTCTACTGGCACAGGGGGCCTTACCTCCAACCTTGGCAGCTGAGCCAAGTATTTTGCTTGCTCAAATCGATGACTCTGACCTCAAAGATGAGGAAAGTCTCAAGCAGCTCATGCAAATCGAATACAACAGGGATGCCATGTCCATGGGAGCCGCTGTTGGTTCAAGTTTCATACCCGGCGCGGGCTGGGGACTGGTCTACGCGAAGAAAGACTTACAGGCAGCGGTTCCATTCGCGATCTCTGTCATTGGATATGGGCTTGGTATCGCCTATATGGCTGGCGCCTTTAACACATCGTCGACAGCGATTTGTAATCACGAGCGAGATGGTCGCGTTAACGATGCAGAGTGTACCTACGCCGAGATTCCGCGGGATCCAAACGCGGGAAATCGAATCGATAAAAATACACCAGACCCACGTTCTGAAGATGGTATGCAACCCTATTTTCGGACGGCAGGTGACTATTCGACCTCCGTGGTCGGCAAAGACTTTAACGGGGTCGACACAGGCCTCATCGTCCTCGTCAGTACATATATATTGACCACAGCGCTGGGTGCTGTTTGGGCCGGTTCCACCGTATCCAAGCACAATGAACAGCTTCGTAAAGACATCGAATCAACAGCGCAACGTCGGACGCCAGCGTCCAATGTCAGCGCGAGGCCCATCGTCCAGGTCGACCGGCAAGGTGGCCTATTTGGGGTTAGTTTAAGCTTCTGAAAAACATCGCTTTGGTCGGTCATTTTTTGGGCAAATCCTTGGCGTGATGCGAAGCGGGATTGTGATCGGACCTCAATGCGGTTAGGTTGCGTCGTTCAGACAATTTGGAGAGAGGTCCTATGCAGCGCTATCGGCTGTTGCTCATCGGTTCAACGATCACAATCATCCTCGATCAGATTACCAAAATTTGGGCCGTACGGGCGTTATCGCACTTAAACGGAACGTTGCCGGCGACAGCACGTGAAATTCGAACTCAGGTCTATGTTGTTTTTGAATCCTGGTTCAATTTCCGTCTCACCGGAAACAAAGGGGCAGCATGGGGTATTTTTGGGGGGCTTCCCGATGGGTGGCGAGTGCCGTTTTTTGTTGTCATCGGTGTCGTCGCGATCGCGGTCATAATCGGCATTTATCGATCATCTGATGGTCAGAACTTGGTTCGCTGGGCGTTGACTTTAGTTCTGGGTGGAGCCATCGGGAATTTGATCGACCGTGTGCGCCTAGGCTACGTCATCGACTTTATCGATTGGCATTACAAAACCCATCATTGGCCTACATTTAACATTGCTGATGTGGCTATATCAGTCGGTGTTGGCCTTCTTATACTCGATATGATTGTCAACCGCGACCGAGACGTTGAATCAGATTCAGTCGACGAATCTGTCGGCCCTATTTAAGGGCATCGCTTAGGTCAGGAAACCCGCTATGCACCCAGTACTTTTCGAAATCTTTGGCGAGCCGGTGCACTTGTACGCTGTGATGATCGCCGTTGGATTTGTCGTCGGGATATGGCTGGCTGTTCGACACGGCGAACAGACTGGATATGACAGAGACATGATCTTAGACCTATGCTGGTGGCTTCTTGTCAGCGGCTTGGTTGGGTCCCGAGTTGTTTTCATGATGGTCAACTGGGAGCAGTACTACTACCCCTGTGCTGACTACGAGCATTTCAATACCCTCTACCCGCAGTATGCGATCACGGAGCCGGACTGTACCCGGCTATTGAAATTTTGGAACGGTGGACTGGTTTTTTACGGCGGTGTTATCGGTGCCATGTTGACCATGGTCTGGTTCCTACGTCGAGAAGGGCTCAAGATTTTACCCATCGCAGATGTTTTGATTCCATCTCTCGCTATCGGCCAATTTTTTGGTCGTCTGGGTTGCCTCGCGGCGGGGTGCTGTTGGGGAAAAGTCAGCGGTGGGTCCTGGACACTGGAATACCCAGCCGGGACGATGGTCTACGCGCAGCATGGCAAGGCCGGTCTCCTGGAGTATGGCGCATCACATTCCTTGTCTGTCCATCCAACACAGCTCTACGACAGTTTGGCCGGTCTGCTCTTGTTTTGCATCCTCATTTACGTACGGCACAACAAACGCTTTCACGGTCAGGTTTTCATTTGGTGGATGTTTGTCTATCCACTCTTTCGTTCGACGGTCGAAATCTTTCGGGGTGACAACGTCGAGAGGGGGTTCCTTATCGACATCACTGTTGAACCACTCAACCGTTTGCTTGGCTTTGAACCCGGTTCGGTGACATTTCTGTCCACCTCACAATTTATCAGTTTAGGTATGATGACCACGGCAGCCATTATTCTTTTTCGCAATCGCAGAAAAACAGGCGAGGGCCCAAAGGCCATTGATCAGCTGAATTCAAAACCGACGTCATGACGCTGCTTAGACAGCATGGTCTTTTTTTCGGGGCCCTTTGCCTACTGCTATTCAGTGCCAAAGACGGGCATGGGAACCCCCTTAAATCTCCGCTGGATTATATCGAGTTTTCAACCGGTTCGGCAGATGGTGGGCCACGTGTGCCGGTGATCGCATTTCATGGGCTTGGCGATTCGCCAAAAAACTTTTCAAGGGGTTTTAGGGCATCAAAATTACCCGTTCACTGGATCATACCTAGAGCACCTCGAGGATACGGTCATGGGTATAGTTGGTTTGAGTTGCCCCCTAATTTTCGTCGCCAGCGAGAGGCCATGGCCCCCGGTTTATCGTCTGCGACACAGACCATTGCTCGGTTTATTGGTCATCTTAAGGAGCGTGGCAAACTCCATGGTAAGCCCATCATCTTGGGGTTTTCCCAAGGCGGCATGCTCAGCTACACCCTCGCGTCGAAATACGATAATTTGTTGAGGGGAGCCATTCCTATCGCCGGTTTCCTGCCATCAACTCTTTATCCCAACAAACCGGTCACTATTCCAATTATTGCGTTGCACGGACAGGCTGACCGGGTGGTCCCATATCACCTGGCGAAGGCTACGGAATCAGCTTTTTTAAAAGCGGCGACCCGTTTCCAACTCCATTCCTTTGAGGCGGTTGGACATCGGATTACAGTCGAAATGTGGCAGCTGATTGAAGAGAGCGTGTTGAATATGTTGTCGCCCTAGACGAGACGTGAACGCGCTGTCTCAGTGTTGCGGGATACATCGCCAACGACGTTGGCCGTCATGTTCCTGTAAGCAGACGCCCAAGGGTCCTTTTGGCGTTCTACAGCGCTGGCCATGTCGACTGCATTCAGCGTCTCCATCAGCGATGGGAATCGCTTGTTTAGGCGATCCAGGACACCCGAGCTGAAGCCCAAGAACAGCCAACACGAAGATGACCCTCATCTAGAGGAAGAAGTCAGGTGTGAGCGGCGAGCCCGGTACGACTGCGTAGCCTTCGAAATCGGTCACACCGTCTTCGCGCAAGACCTCTTCGTCGATAAAATACTGTCCGGTGGTCTCGCTGGCATTCCGTGTCAAAACCGCATGGGCTGCATCGGCCATGATGCCCGGCTTTCGGCTCGACTTCATCATATCATCGCCGCCCAGTAGATTTTGAATGGCGGCTGTCGCGATTGTGGTCTTTGGCCAGAGTGCGTTGACACCGATGCCATCGCGACGGAATTCACCAGCCATTCCAAGGACACACAGGCTCATTCCATACTTAGCCATACTGTATGCGAGGTGAGGTGCAAACCATCGTTCCTCAAAGTTGAGCGGCGGCGATAGATTAAGAATATGTGGATTGTCGGCTTTCTTGAGATGGGGAATACAGGCGCGAGACGTGAGGTATGTTCCCCGCACATTCACTTGGTGCATGAGGTCAAACCGCTTCATTGGTGTTTGAGTCGTTCCTGCAAGAAAAATGGCACTCGCGTTGTTGATGCAGATGTCGATTCCACCAAAATGCTCAACGGCTTGAGCGACGGCCGCCTCCACATTCTCTTCGTGGCGTACATCCAAAACCAAAGGGAGCGCTTTGCCACCAGCGGCCTCAATTTCTTCGGCAGCCGTGTAAATGGTCCCCGGCAATCGCGGATGCGGGCTTGCGGTTTTCGAAGCAACCACGATGTTGGCGCCATCTTGTGCCGCTCGAAGTGCGATCGCTTTTCCAATTCCCCGACTCGCACCCGTTACAAAAATCGTTTTTCCTGCAAGACTTCCCATAGTGTTTTCTCCTTAATCAACCTACACAGCATCGCTATACCAAGAAAAGCATGCAAGCGGATTCAGTCTCAGACTGTCTCCCGAGCGTCAGATGCCCATGTCTGGGATAAGAAAAATGAAAAAAACAGAAGAATCATTCGACGAATGCGTCTAGATCGTGTAGATAACCGCACTCTCTCTTATCGTAGCGGCCTGGCCGTTCGGTCAGTTGAGAACTGTCTTTGTAGTCAAATTTTTTGCTCGAAATGGAGGACCGACCTATGTCCCGCCGATGTGAGCTTACGGGCAAAGGCCCGATAGTGAAAAACAAAGTGAGCCACTCCAACGTCAAAACTAAGGCGTGGATGACTCCAAACATTCAGAAACGTCGTCTTTTCAGCGATGCTTTGGATTCATACGTGACTCTGCGTGTTGCGACGCGCACAGTTCGATCCATCGAGCATGTTGGCGGCTTTGACAAATTTATTTTGTCCCAGGACTCAAATACATTGTCGAAGCGCGCTCGCGCAGTACAGACTCGAATCCGCAAAACTCGCTAATCGTTAGAGCGATTAGGGTGGTCAACTCCACCCGCTTTGCACGACCCCACTCCACACCCTGACAACCGGATACTGGTCCGGAACCAGACCGTTTTGTGTTCTTCATTCATGGGGTATCTATCCGCGTTTCTTTCGCCACTTATCGGACCGAAGTACAGCCTTGATCGCCGCCGCGAGATGGTCGACGCCACCATTGTGTTCTTGGAGTTCCTGGAGGTCCTTGCAGGCAGCCTCACGCCAGCGCTGATTGCCTTGCGCTTTGAGAGTTTTGACCAACGCTTCGCGCCTAAAAGCATTTTTACGCGTTGGTTTTATCTTCGCCATGGCACTCTCCACGCTGGGTTTCCATTGGTGAGCATAGCGAAAAATGGCTCTAAATGCATAGTCAGGATGCTATTGAGGTACGATCCGAACGGTGGTGAAGCGCTCTCGCTGGGGCCCGAAGCGAAGTTTTCCAACCAGAACCATCGTATCCGCTACGCTGGTCTCCCCGGCGAGACTCAGTACGGCCAAGCGGACCAGCGGAGCCGCTTGGTTTAAGCGGTCGAGTCGCCGGTCTAAGGCATCGTAGTTGATTCGTCCATCTGCTAAGGGCGCGATCACAGACAAATCACCACTTAACTTTTCTCCATTTCGACCTAAGATTTCCGCATAGACGCCCAATTGACCGATCCGGACAGATAAATAGCCAATGGCGGGGACTTTTCTATCGCCAGCGGTCAACGGAAACGCGCCCAGTCGTCCATCGTTGGAGCGCTCAACAACCAGCGCGAATTCGGCGTACCCTGCGGCGATGGCTGACTGGCCGATCAAGGCAAGGTTTTTAACGACATCATTGGGCTTTAGAGCGACCAGCAATGTCCCTTTTGTACCTGACGATTTAAGCTTCTCATAGAGGGGGCGATAGACAATTTGCCCGTTCTGTTCGACAATATTCTTGTCTAAAGCGAGCGTTGAGGTCAGTCCATCAATGGGTCCGAATGAGCTGTCAACGGCCCGTTGGTTCATGGCAAGAAAGGGCTCATCTCGTATGGAGTCTGCTCGAACCATTGGCAAGGGTCTGATGCCAAGGCGCACCACAGACGTGCTCAGTTTTGATGCTTGTTGGCGGCCCTGGACTTGTTCCTTCTCAACCTTGCCGCTGGTTATAATTAATGCAATGCCAACGCCCACAACTATGGCCATGAAACCGAAAATTGCATAATTAAACCATGTCTGCCTTCGAGGGGGTATCGAGCGATGGCGCTCAACGATATTGTGGCCTCGATCATTTTCTTGTGCTGATTGGACGACATTGGCGATCAAATCTTGGTCAAATCGATGGTTAACCTTGTCGAATAAAGTGTCCTTGGGTGGTTCGATATTCGTTCGCTGAATGCCCTTTTTTGCCGGTGCTGATTGTGGTTGCTTCTCTCGGCGCTCATCTTTTGGTCGACCGATTGGTTTTGGTCTAGCCGCGTCTAAAGATCGACGAGGAGATGGGCTCGACTGGGGTTTGTCGGCCCCTTGGTTTCGACGTTTGGGAATCCGCTTTCTAGGCGTTGGATCGGGTCCATCGTCTTGCCCCTCCCCTTTGTCCCCGGCATAGAGATGTTCGAAAGGGGGTGGTTTGGCCAGTCGCCCACCTGTTTTCGGTCTTGCATTTAAGGCGACAGCCTTTGTTTGCATCTCTGACATCCTGTGATCTTTCGAGCGCAGATTTCGGCCAGGCGATGTTGTCCCCAACGGGGTTGTCGTTTCTGCTGTTGACCAAACCTCATCGGTCTCATTCAGCCCCGCCCCATCCCGATGTTTTGACTGAGTCTGCTCTGTTGACCAGTCATCGTGTGTCTGCACCCGTGTTACATCGATATCATCGAAGAGGTCGTCATCGCCGGATGGAACAGAGCTTGGCTCGATATTGAGGAGTTGAGTCCTGTCGAGATGGTCTCGCCGTTGCGAGTCGGACGCTCGGTCATCTTGGTCTGCTGGACGAGTGGATGAGTGGCTAAAGTCATCTAAATCGGCCGCCAGTGCCTGCTGACTTCGTCGTCTCGATAGGCTTGCGTTTGATGGTGCACGTTGACTTGGCAATGACTTTAGTGATTCGTCAAAGTCAGGCAGCGCTGAAATCAATCGGGTATGGCCTGCACTGGTGCCGCCCGGTTCTGCGCGTGCTGGCATGGCGGCTGAGACCGTTCGTTTCGGTTTATAGAAAGAGAGCGTTGCACTGCATTGAGGGCATGGCACGAGGCTGTCTAATGCGACCTCAAAAATCAGTTTACATGACTTGCATGCTTGGAGATTTTGGCTTTGTTGCACTGATTATCCCAGCTCGTTTGCGTTCTTACGCCCTTGGTCTGACCATGGATCAGCATACCATCATCAATAAATTGTGCCCTTATCGGACTCGATTACACCAGTGGTGCTGAGTGGTCGTCAACTTTGAACACCCTGGTCATGGTGTCCGTCGATGTAAACGAATGACCCTATTTAGCCGGCCGTCAGCCGATTGTAATTAAGTCTCACTCGCGGCCTAAGTCAATTCATGATAACCAAAAACAGACCGTTTGTCGGATACAATCGTTCGAATCGTGTATGGGAGGGACCAGGGTGTCAGAGACGGAGCATCATCACTACATAGGCTTGGTTTTAGGTGGCCAATACGAGGTTGTAAAACCCATTGGTGCCGGTGGTATGGGTCAAGTTTATCAGGGACGCCAACTCAGCACTGGTGGACGTGTGGCCATCAAGCTCATGTCCACTCAAGACCGGACCAAGAAAACAATTGAGCGATTTAAATATGAGGCCGAAACAACAGCCCAATTGACCCATCCAAATACGGTGAGGATTCTCGATTTTGGCTCCGACAAAGATATTTTCTTTCTTGTCATGGAGTATTTGTCTGGGACCGATTTGACCCGCTTTCTCAGACCGGATGGTCAATCCGATGCATTTGTGAGCCACGTTCTTTTTCAGGTCGTTTGCAGCTTGTCTGAAGCCCATAGTCGGGGTGTTGTCCATCGGGACATTAAGCCCAACAACATTATGCTACTTCATCATGTTGGCCATCCGTCCTTTGTCAAAGTGATTGATTTCGGAATCGCCCGCGCCATAGGTGGTCCAGGGCATGGCACACTGGGCATTCTCGGCACCATTGGATATATCGCTCCGGAACAGGTAGAGGGCGAAGCCCAGCCGGATGCGCGAACTGATCTATACGCATTAGGTTGTGTCGCCTATGAGTTGCTCACAGGTCGACTGCCTTTCGATGGAATTACCCATAAGAGCGCGCCCATTGATGTACTTGAAGCCCATAAAACCGGTCAGCCGCGCCACATTCTGGAAGTGCGCCCCGAGACGGATCCAGAGCTTGCCCCTTTAATCATGAGCTTGCTTGCTCGTGAGCCAAATGAGCGACCTCAATCAGTCGGAGAACTTGTGGTTCCGCTTCATCGGATTCGGTCTCGTTGTTCAGCTGGTGTCGCGTATGCCATCGATGTCGACCAACCGGTTTATAATAAGCGTAACCCATTCACCCATGAAGATGTCGTGTACGATCAGCAGTTCAGCATGCCAGTGGATGATCCAACACTGGCTGATGGCTTAGGCCGTCTTGGGTTTGTTGCAACGGGAACAGTCGCTGCAAACTCACAGCCCAGCGCAGTGACGGTCACGTCGGCGCCACCTGCCAGTGCTATACCACCGCCGCCGGCCGCCTTTGATGAATTAGAGACCGGTCTTATTATATCGGAGCAGACCCGGGCTCATTCCGATGACGAGTCATGGGCCCTAGGCGATAATACGCCAATTTCGTCGTTGGGAAATACCGGTTTACCCAGCGCGGGCCCCCCGTCATCCAAAGTGGGTTTTGCCTTTGTCGCCGGCTGTGCCCTGACCATTTGTATTTGGTTTTTTTTCGGGCGCTAGTGTTATTTCAGGTCTAGGGTGTCAGTCTTTCGTAAGATTTTGTGACGGAACGATGTTTCGTGTAACATGAGCGTCTAACGAGGCAACCGGTCTCTGACCAATGACCCAACGATGGAACTTTCTGAGTGTACAGCCACAGTCTATACGTTTTGCTGAACCAGCCCTTCAGTGTGGATCAGATCGCAGCTCAATTACAGCGCATGCGCTTACACGAGCGGGTGATTCCTCCGCCGAGAGAGCATTGGAGCCGCATGGCGCCGGGTTTCTCCCTGCTGGTTCCCAATGATGAGGCGGCGAAGCTCTTTGTAGATACGGTCTCCGAACCCTGGCCATCTGGTCAAATGCTCGCTGAGCAGCGCTCCATCTCAGTGGCGTTTAGAATGGGCTTCTTTGGGCCATCGATTCGACCGGATTGTTTTCATCGTGCTCTGCACAGCACAGCAGAAGAGCTACAGGCGCGTTTGATGCATCACACGGGCTTTGTGCGTCTCCGAATGGCGCGAACGAAGCATCTCGGTTCCGACCCGAAAACCAGCAGCGCACAGCGACTGCATTCTCTCGCGTATATGTTGCGGGCTGCTAATTTTATTTTGGAGCATGATGCGGCGTTGGCTTTATTCGTTCCAACCGCCCAGCAATTTTTCTCACCACAGGAGAGCTGGCGGCGATTTGATTCGGCCATGGGAAATTATGACAAATTATGGCCCATCTGGGTCAAGACAGCCCTTGAGACCGAGGCATCCGGGAAATCATGCCTAGTGAGTTGGGGGCTCAACGAACTCGGTACACAGGATGTTCGGCTTTATGATAGCCACTCTGACGAAGAGACCTTGCGCGCCACATTTGAGCGTTATGTCAGTGCTGGCCTCAGTCATGGACGTTTAGAGAACAATGACGAAATTCTAGACAACCTAAACCTATCTCTTGTCAGTGTCGCCAGCGCGCCCGTTGATTATGGAATTCCACGGATCCACTTACTTGACCAGTCAAAATGAGTTCGTGAGGCGCTGTAGCGCCGTCGGCTGATTAAAAACTTGTAAAAGTGGATGCACCCGACCAGCATAGACCCATGAAGAGCTATTTCTGTCGGACTTGCGGCCAGACATATGAGGCACAGAGGGGTGGTCTGCCATGCCCCGCAGACGGTACACCCCTGATCGTGCCCGCTGCAGCCGAATTGCGAGCGGTCGCCCCCTGGCTAGGTCATACAATTGACCAACGATATAGACTCTTTGATGTTCTCGGTTCAGGCGGTTTCGGAGCCGTATACCGAGCCTATGATGTTACGCTGGATAGTGATGTGGCCATCAAGGTTGTATCGGATTCCGGTGAGATGGTGGCGGCTGATGCCAAGGAACGGTTTAGACAGGAATCCCGCCTGCTCGAGAGTCTAGAGTCGGACTATATCGTCGATGTGCTTGGATTTGGGGAATATAAGAACGCCCTCTACATGGTCTTGGAATTGATTCCTGGCAAGACGTTGAAAGAGATAATCGAAGAATCGGGCGCGCTGGATTTGGATACTGCCGTTCAAATTACCAGCCAAATCCTTATGGGTCTATCCGCAGCACACGCACAAGGCTTAGTCCATCGCGATTTGAAGCCAGCGAATATTCTGGTCGATAAAGACGCCCGCCATGCCGTGACCTTGATCGATTTCGGCATTGCTAAAGTCATTGGCGCTCAAGAACGCGAAAGCCCGAAGACCCAGACTGGAATGGTCCTAGGAACCGTTCGCTACATGGCACCAGAGCAACTCAAAAAGGGGGGACTGGCTGGTGCACAGACTGATCTGTATAGCGTTGGCGCGATTTTTTACGAAATGATCTGTGGAGACAGTCCCTATTCGGGGTCACCCGCAGAGATTGCGGCCGCGATCTTATATTCGGAGTCGCCCTCTCTTCTCAATATGGGCTATCCACCCGCACTGAATGCTTGGTTTGCGCGTGTGATGGCAAAGCGGCCCGAACATCGCTACGTCGATGCACTCACGATGAAAGCGGACCTTATTCATGAAATCTATGATCAGACCATCACAGAACAATTGACGCAGAAATCCGTGCTTGCGGCTGATTATTTGACTGGATCTATGGACCGTTTCGGTCATGTGTCGGCCCTTGATGAAAGCGACCTATTCCATGATGGATCAAGCCCGTCAGTGACCGAACAGCAAGTTGACTCAGACGCCATGAGTGACCATGAGGATACTTTATTCGAGCCGGTGGATATCTCGAGTTTCATGCAACCAATAGGGATCGCCGACGGTCGCCAGATGCAAACTCAATCTCGGTCGAATCAGTTCACGCCAGTGCCTACGGAGGTCCTATCGCAGGCCGAGCGAGTTGATTCATTGGACAAATCCAAGGCGATGGCGCCGGATGAGCGGTCCCAACCGGACACAGTTGGACGTAAAAAGCGCGGCGGTGCTCTTGGTCGCTCGACTGAGTCCGATGACGTAGAAAAAATAGGCGTTCCGCCAAATGACGATGCGACAGGCGAGTTGGTCAGCAACCGAGTCAAGCGGTCGCGATTTTGGTGGATTATGCCGACCCTGACACTCTTGGTTTTGAGTGCGGTGCTGATTTGGTTTCAGATGAAAGCCTCCGGTTCATATCCAACCAAGCCCGTACATGAAAAGCCAACCATTAACTCATATCGACAAACGGTGATGAGAGCACTGGACCTATGTCAGTGTTCGAGTGCAGGAAAGACACTCACTGTTTTTCGCAAACAGTTTCCAAATGCGGGTCGAGACCTCGTAGACCAAGTTAAAAAATGTCGTCTCACGGCCAAAGAAAACTGTCCAAGGAGCTCGAAGTAATGACGGTGTACGCAGCCGATTTAGAGTCGATAAAGGCAGCCGCGAAGCGAATCGAAGCCAGTGCTAACCTAACCCCTGTTCTGACATGTCAGACACTTGATGACATGACCGGCCGAAGCTTGTTTTTTAAATGTGAAAACTTTCAAAAGGTTGGCGCCTTTAAGTTTCGTGGTGCGATGAATGCGACGAGTCGCCAAATGGGTCTTCAAAAACCCAGTGCGTTTGTCACACATAGCAGCGGAAATCATGCTCAGGCACTCGCTTTGGCTGCTAGAGTTCACGGTGTTCCCGCTCATATTGTGATGCCCACAAACGCACCTGCTATCAAACGGAAAGCCGTCGAATCTTACGGTGCGACCATTCATCCTTGCAAACCGACTTTGTCTGAGAGAACGCGCGTTGCAGATGCGGTGTGTCAGCAAACAGGTGGCATTCTTATTCCGCCCTATGATCACGAAGATGTCATCGCAGGTCAGGGGACCGTCGGACTGGAACTTTTCGAGCAAGTTGGCCCACTCGATGCTGTCATATGCCCGGTCGGGGGTGGGGGACTTCTGTCTGGAGTCACGCTGGCGTATCAGGCACTGGACCCGAACTGCCCGGTACTCGCCGCGGAACCTTTTGGTGCAGATGATGCCTTTTTGTCCAAACAGCAAAACCGGTTTGTTCCCCAGACAAGCCCAGATACAATCGCCGACGGTTTGCGGACGAGTTTGGGTCATTTAACATGGCCCATCGTTCGAGATCTTGTACCGATCATTTATCGCGTCTCAGATGGAGAGATTCGGCGTGCGATGAGATTGATATGGGAGCGGATGAAGATCATCGTTGAGCCCAGTGCCGCCATTGTCTTAGCCGCCGTTATGGCCGACGGTTTCGACCCTGATATGGCATACAATCGTATCGGCCTCGTCTTGAGTGGCGGAAATCTCGACCTGGATACGTTGACTTGGTGAGAGGTTGACCCGACGCCGCGGGAGACAGGGGTCGAGTCTCTCGGATGCCGTGAAAACCTAGCGCTCGCGTCTGATTCGCGTTCTCACGAGTCCGAGCCCTGCAATGAGGAGTAGAGCAAACGGCGTGGGCGTGTCATTGGAGCCTACGTCACAACTACAGCCTTCGCCGTCACTGTCCGCATCGGAGTCGCTGCCGCTTTGATCGTCTGAGTCGTCACCGCCGGCACCACCTGTTCCACCATCGGAATCGGAACCACCGCTCCCGCCAGCACCACCTGTTCCGCCATCGGAATCGGAACCACCGCCGCCAGCACCGCCCATTCCAGCATCGGAGTCTGAGCTGCCCATATCTGTCTCGGACATGCCCATGTCTGGCTGCTCAACATTCTGGTTCCAATCGGCTATACACTGTGCGGTTCCATCGATCACCTGACAACGCTGATTTGCAGGACATGTCACGCCGCTACACGGATCGTCAACGCACTGGCCTCCAAGACACGTTCGGCCTTCTCCACACTCGTCCGGATTACAATTGTCTTCTTGGCATGTCTCGTCTGCGCAGGCTTGTCCCTCAGCACAAACAACGCCGCCACAATTGACCTCGACACATTGCCCGTCGACACAGTCTTGGCCGTAAGGACACGAGATCCCCGCGCAGGAGAAAACGCATTGGCCATCGCGGCAGAAGCTTGTGTCGCCGCATTCGATACCGTCGCAGGGATTAGGAATACAGACACCTTCACGGCAAAGCTGTGTGCCGGGGCAACCTGCTTCGTAGCAATCGCCTTCGCCGTAGCAGTCTCCATTGACGCAATACTCACCATCGGCGCATTCCACACCCTCACACGGGTCGGTGCAGAGTCCGTTGGCGGAATCACATGGGCGGCCAGCTGGGCATTCCACGCCAGCACACAGCGAGACGCAACTGCCCTCAGCGCAGTACTGCCCATCGGGACAGCCTTGCCCACCTTCGCAAGCGCTTGCACATTCTCCAAGGACGCACTCGTCTCCACCACCGCAGAGGTCAGCCCCTTCGTCGACCAAACCATCGCAGTCATCGTCGTTGCCATTGCAGCTCTCACTCGGTGTCGCACCGCAGGTGCCGCAATCATTCAGCAGACCTTCGTCCGCTGTTCCGTCGCAGTCATTATCGATTAGGTCGCAGACCTCTTCGATGGGGCTTGTGTCTGCACGGCAGACGACACGTCCGGCTGCTGAGCACTCCAAGTGGCCTTGACCGCATTGACCAGGCAGACCTGTTGCGCATGCGGTTGGATCGATGACCGGTGAGCCGTCAGGCAAAGCATCGACCAAATTGTCACAATCGTTGTCTATACCGTCGCAGACTTCAGGATTGCCATCTGGTACACAAATGTAACGGTCGCATGCATCGCCCACACCATCCATGTCGGTGTCATCTTGGCTACGGTTAATGACTTTCGGGCAGTTATCACATGCATCACCAATGCCGTCCTCGTCTTCGTCAGCCTGATCTGGGTTGGGTACATCTGGGCAATTGTCGTCAACACCACAGAGTCCATCGTCATCCGTATCCAGGCAAACACCACCGAGGGATCGTTCGAGAATCAAGAGCGCGAATGCATGACTGGAATTCTCGGTCCACCCGCGTGGACTTCCATTGGCCTGCGAACCCCAGGCTCCATTGGCGTCCTGCCATTGCAGCAATGTGTACGAGTAGTCAAAGTAATGGGACGGCTCTTCTTCTGGATAGCCGAGAGCAGCTGGGTCTCTATCGCCGAACGCATCGGCGTAGATTGCACCGCCCAGACCATCATCTTCTGACACCGTCAGGGCCTTCTCACCGGCCCACATATAGTAGAAGGTACTGGTTGGGTTAAACGCATTGCCGACCATTCGATCGAAGGTGTAATTCTGTCGCATCCAACTGAGGGAGTTTTGTGGCCGTGGGTCGCCCGCTGGAATTTGTGCCAGTCGATAGCACCATAAGGCCGACGCCGCCATCGATGAAGTCGACCCTTGCCCTGGGCGATATGCACTGCCACCATCGGCATTCTGGCTGGCCATGAGAAAGTTAACGACGTTAGGCAGTGCCTGGTCAGCACCATCGATGATGTTTGCGGCGGCCGAGAGGCCAGCTACAGCAAATTGGGTCGTCGAAAGGTCTCCGGATGCTTGTGGTGCGCCGTAGTTCCAACCGCCGTTGTTGTTGGGGGCTTGCCGCCCCTGGTTGTTTTGCAGTGAGAACACACCATTGGCAATGGCCGCAGATGCTGTGACTTGAGCGCCCACTTCATCGGGGCCGCCAGTGGCAACATAGGCCGCCAGCGCCATGAGATTACCGCCGGCAACGTAAATGTACGGAACGGCCGCACCATTGGTCATACTCTGCTCGTTAGCGATCAAGTTCTGAATCAGACGGATCACCATCGCTTGATCGTTGGGGTCCATCCCTTGGAAGCCTTGCGCTCGGCCACCCCAGCCGACACCCTGTCGCTTCTCTAAGAAGGTCAGTGCGCCAAGGAAGTTGTGCCGTGAGTTCGCTTCATTAAAATTGCCCGCGCCACGCTCTTGGTTGCGAAAATGTTGCAGCCCGGCGTTGATAGCGTCATCGACAGCACAGGCGAAGGGCGTTCCTTCACAGCCTTGAGCTGATACGATCGAGAGCGTTCCACTCCCTAACAATAAGAGTCCTGTGAGTATCAGTACGCGCATGCTGATGCCCCTTCATGTATTCTACTGTATAGCCTAATGCCGCTCCACCCGTCAGAGACAGCCAGGCCTTCAAGTGTCACACCATACGTGAAAATACCTATCAGATCCACTCAGCATTGCGTCCAGGAGTCGAATTTTCTTGATTAATTTACCGGTCGATTTAGCTGAATGCCGAGTGACCCGTTAGCGCGCGCCCAATGGCGAGAGTGTGTACCTCATGAGTCCCCTCATACGTATAGACGCTCTCCAGATTGGCCGCGTGACGCATAATCGGATATTCGGCCATGATTCCATTACCGCCCAATATGCTTCTGGATTCGCGTGCGATGTCCAATGCGAGCCCGACGTTTTCGCGTTTCGCTAAGCTGACCTGGATAGCCGTTAAACGACCTGAATCTTTGCCATTAGCAAGGTGTTTCGAGAGCAGATGACCTGTCACGATACGCGCGCCCATATCCACCAGCTTCTTTTGGGTCAGCTGGAAAGACGAAATGGATCGACCGAATTGAGTCCGCTCATTGGCGTAGTTAAGTGCTGTTTCAAAACAGCATAGCGCCGCGCCGAGCGCCCCCCATGAAATGCCGTATCTCGCTTGTGTCAAGCAGCTCAGAGGTCCTTTTAGGCCGGCAACATCGGGCAGCACATTTTGCTCTGGCACAAAGCAGTCTTCAAGAACGATTTCACCGGTCCACGACGCACGAAGGCTCATTTTGTCCTTCATTTTCGGGGTTGTAAAACCGTCGAAATCGCGTTCGACAAGGAATCCTCTGATACTTCGTGCTGAGTCGCTGTCAACTTTCGCCCAAACGATGGCCACTTTGGCGATGGGGGAGTTTGTAATCCACATCTTGGTGCCGTTGAGTATGTAGCCGCCATCGACCTTTTTGGCCACCGTTCGCATAGAACTCGGGTCACTGCCGCTGTCCGGTTCCGTCAGCCCAAAGCAGCCGATGATGTCACCCGATGCCATTTTGGGTAAGAATCGTGTTTTTTGTTCTTCGGTCCCAAACGCCCAAATCGGATACATGCACAATGCACCTTGCACGCTGGCAAAACTGCGCAGGCCGCTATCCACGTATTCCAATTCCCGCATGATCAACCCATAGGCGGTTGCATCCAAACCGGCACAGCCATAGCCCGTCAGATTTGCGCCCAAAATACCCATCTCGCCAAGACCCGGGATGAGTTCATTTGGGAATGTTTCGTTGATATACCAAGACGCAACGCCTGGTTCGAACTCGTTACGTGCAAATCGGCGGACATTGTCACGCACGATGCACTGTTCTTCAGTCCAAAGATGTTCAATATCGAACAGGTCTAATAGGGGCGTTGCCTTCATCGTATTTGCTCCAAATGTTCTTGTACTTCAGTGACGACCATCGATCGCAACACACTGTAGAGTCGCTCACCCTCGTCGCGGGTTGCAGTACTCGGCGTACCGGTATAGGCCGAGTCGGCTCCAGCCTCAAGGAAACTCGTCTTACCCGCTTTGATCGCGGTGCTTAAACTGATGTCGACATCCGGCAGCTGTTTGGCGGCTTCATGCCGAAATAATTCAGGTGTCGCCGCTAAAATCAGAGACCCTTCGTATTCGCCTGCATGGCATGCGCCACTTCGGAATTCGTCGCCCAGGTGTCGTCCCCACCTGCGGTCGATCACCAACGGCACACTTGCATGCCCTTCGCCTCTGGCTTCATTGACTCGTCTTTTTGCTCTTTGTAATGCGTTGAGCTGACCGGGTTCGAGATGGTGGTTAATCAGGCAGACATGGGCAAACCCATTATCTAGAAAAGATGACATAGCGGCGCTCAAAAAGTCCACCAAGGTATCCTCAGGTACTGTTATGGCACCCGAGAACCCTGCGGCAAACTCAGTTACTCCGTAGGGTAAATCCGGCGCGACCAAGGTGTAGACCCCTGCGCGTCTCAGCTCGATTGCTGCATCCACAGCATTTCGTTTAGACAAGATGATGTCCGTAGCCAAGGGCAGATGTGGACCATGGGGTTCCGTGCTTCCAACCGGCCATAAGAGAACCGCTTTATCCGTCTTCTCAAGTTGCTCATTGAGCTCTGTAGTCGCTATTTCACCGAGGAATATTGTCTCTTTTTCAGTCATTCTTAAGCGCCTTTTTATCCACTTTACCACGATCATTTCTCGGCAACTCATCGACGAAGACGATCTCACGTGGATATTTGTATTTTGCTAGGTTTGTCCGCACAAAGTCTTTTAACTCGTCCGCTAAGTCCTCACTGGCGGTCGTCCGGATTTCGATAAACGCGCGAGTGGACATCAGGTCATTGACCTTGACGCCGATAACCGCTGCTTCTGCAACCAGCGGGTGCTCCGCCAAACAATGTTCGATTTCCAACGGGCTGACCCATTGACCAGACACCTTTAAAAGTTGGTCAGCACGGCCACAAAACCAGTAATATCCGTCTTCATCGCGTCGGAAAAGGTCACCAGAACGGCACCAATGTCCATGAAATGTTGTCCATGATTTGTCTCGATCTAGCCAATAACCCGATGCAACGCTATCGCCCTTGATCCACAGTACCCCGGGGTCCCCAGTGTCAACCTCTGCGGCCCCCGGTCCTTCGGCATCGGCACTCAAGATCTTGAGTTGGTAGCCCTCCACCGGTCGACCCAGTGAGCCTGGCTTAATATCGCCCGGTCGATTCGTCAGGTAAATGTGGAACATTTCCGCACTTCCGATGCCATCGTAGACGGGGACGTCAAATCGCGCGAGCCAGCGGTCCAACAGCGCCGGGGGTAATGCTTCACCCGCGCTCAGGGAAAATCGAAGAGATGAAAAGTCGAGTGGGCTTTGCTGATCGGCGTCTAAAAGTCGACCCATGAGTGTTGGTACATTGGTTAGCACCGATGCGGAATAATAGGTAATAGCCCAGGCGATCTTCTCCGCTGTTGGTTTCTCTGTGAACAGTGCAGCACATGCACCAACAGCAAATGGAAACATGAGGTTTGTCCCCGTTGCATAGCCAAAAAACAGGCGGGGAACGCTGACGCAGACATCATCCGCTTGGTAACCGATGGTGGCTTTTGCATAGCGTTCCGTATTGAAATAGAAATCCCTGTGGCAATGCATGGCGGCTTTCGGTCGCCCCGTGCTGCCGCTGGTAAATAGCCAAATGGCTGGGGAATCCATGTAGGAGGCCGGGAAAACTCCATTGGCCTGCAGTCCATCGAGTGCCGTGGCAAGACACTCAGTGGTGTCGATTTTGCGCTCTGGATCATCCATTGTTGATGCGTCAGGAACAACAAAGAGTGTCGGTGGACAGGGGTGCGCATTTAACAGGGGGCGTAGCGCGTCAGCGACGCCCTCTGTGGTGATTACGACCCTCGCTTGGATGTAATTTGTGACATAGATCAGGTCTGCTGCTTTCGACAAAGGGTTGCCCATGGCAACGGTGCCACCCGCTTTCAGCGCGCCAAAAAATGCCCATGCAAAAGGGGGCATATCCGGCAGCACGAGGTAGACTCGATCACCCGAGTTTAAACCGGATTTAGATAATAAGTTTGCCGTTTTCAGAGCCTTCTGTGCAACCGTTGCGTAGGTGTATGACCGCTCGCCGAATCGGATTGCGGTCCGGTCTCCCAGACCCTCTTGAATCCGGTCGAACAGGTAATAATCAGCCAAGTTGAATTCGGTTGCGATTGTCGACATCGATACGCCCCTATCTCTCTGTGTCAGCAAAGGCTTACCGAAGTATAACCACCGTCGTCAACGCCACAAATTGACAGCGGACCTCTGTGGTGCGACATTTTACATATCTGATACGGACTTTGTCTGAGCCGATCGAGTTTGATTCACGCTGATTCCTAGGGGGCGAAACGTGAAGTTTAATTGTCCGAAATGTAACACGCCTCACATGTTTCCCGACGCCGAAATTCCCGAAGAGGGCCTGGTTGTTGAGTGTACTGCATGCGGCCATCACATCGGTTTGGACTCTTTTGCAGCCGACGGTGACGACAAGACGAACGTGCAGTTCGAACAGCAACCGGCAGATGATCCGCGCGCTGTGCTGTCCGCACGCATTAAGTTGGACGATGCCGACTGGTCGGAAATGGATGACTCGAGGATCATGCCAGCTTTAGAGTCCGGTCAACCCGCCTCCAGACCCAGGCCCGAGGGGGTCGGGTCAAGGAATCCTGACTACCAGCCATCTCCCGTGAGCGAAGCCTTGATCTCATTACAAGGCGCCGTTGGCTTTAATGATCCGGCCTTGTCGTCTAGCCACACACCTTCTCCGAATGCGGATAGTGCAGAGGTCTCCGCTCGACTAAGCGGACCTTATTTTTCCTGGCGTGACCTTGTCCAAGCCTTAGCCACCCCCTTTGAAATGCGTCGTTTTTTCGCCGTTATGGGTTCCATATGGACCGGTCTCATCATTCATTCATTCTTCAGTTGGTTGTCTTTGAAGGTGGCCCTTAAAAGTGGGGCTTTGGGGGGGACTTTAGCTCTGGTGACCTGGTCCATCAGCGTTGTTTTGGGCTGCTTGATCTGTGCATTTTGTGCGCACCAAACCTATCGACAATGTGTAGAAAAACAGTCCACAAGCATCCGCTCAAGTATCGACTGGGTCAGAGGTTGGCTTTCCAGTATTCTTGGCGCACCTGTTGTTGCCGTTGGCGTGATCGCCATCCTTGTCGTGCTTGAATCTCTCATCGGATTCATGGGTCGCATACCCTATGCAGGTCCGGCGATCTGGGGTGTTTTGAGCCTCGCTGTGGTCCTGATCAGCATTGCCGGTGGATTGGCCCTGGTTGCGATGACATATGGCCTGTTGCTCTACATTCCACTCATTATCGCCGAGCGAACAGGGCCAATGGATACCCTCAAACGAATCTTATCGCTGTTCAAGCATCATAGTTCCCAAATCATTCTACTTGGAACGACATCGGTGATTGGCATTGGGGTATTTTTAGCCCTTACGCTAGCACCCGCACTCATCATCGGTCGCGAATTCACCAACCGCATCGCACAAATTAGCATGGGTGGTGCATTCCAGATGACGATCGACCAGACACCAAGCCCATTGGCTGCCATGAGCCGATTGTTTTTTCGAGCAGGCTACTCTGATGTGCCAACCGGACCAAACATAGGTCATGACATCGGTGGTTTTTTCGCCGGGATGGCGAGTCTGATCGCCCCATCTATCTCGTTGACGTTCCTCGCGTTGATGACCACCTGTGCAGGTGGTCTCATCTATGCGATCGTGGTTGGGCGTTCGAAAGTCTAGGCCAGACGCCTAGACTGTCAGCGGACCTTGTACGAACCACCCTTCGCCTTCTGCAGCCTTGACGAAATCATCGTCTCCATTGTCGATGGCAATGGACACGCCTTCACAGTTCTCCAGAAGTGCGAAGTCGTTCATGGAATCGCCGATGGCGAGTACAGGACTACGCCCAACTGTATCAAGGAAGAGTTCTAATTTACCATCGTTGATGGGCGCTGGTTCGACAACCCTGTCCGTCAATCGGCCGCCCTGCGATTGTAATTCGATTCCAAGGACCCGCTCCTCTGGCAGGCCAGCACGCCGTGCCAGCGCCTTGACGATATAGGCGTTAGAACTCGATATGATCCAAGTCTCGAATCCATAGGCATCGAGAACTTGTAATAATTCGATCATCTCGTTGAAAACGCTGATTCCCGTTGGAACGATGCAACCCGAGAAGGGTGGGCCCGACGGAATATCTTCGCTGGCCAGAGGGCGGTCGAGTTCATAATCTAAGACCTCTTCTACCAACTCGGCCACGGTGCGCTCGTGGAGGCCCCTGAGTAGCTTTGTGGCGTAGAGATAGGCTTCTTCAATATCACGCGCCTTGAGGTTCTCGTAGAGGCCCATCATCCCCGCCCGATAGCGGCGATAGGCTGCTGTGTCATGAACTTCGCTGTCAGCGCGTCCGGCCACAGCCTTGTACGCTGCTTGCAACGCGTCACGACCCATTCGTTCCGGAATCACGTGGTTCCAAAAACCGCGGTCGGTATTCAGACGGCGTCTGGTGACCATGAATCTCATCATGGCTTCACCAATATCATTAAAAATGAAGGTGCCATCACAGTCGATGGTCACAAGCGGTGGTCGTTCTGGATCGTAACCAGGGCTTGTACTGCCCTGTGTTGTAATCAAATTGACCAAAGCTGCATGGGCTTCCGGTGTCCATGCACCTGCGGGCAGGACACTTTCGTCGATAGGTTGTTCGCTCATGATAATCCGTTCACCGACGTGTTCGTCTGGTGTTGATTGGGTAGAGGGCCATTAAGATGATGAGGAGACCAGTAGGGATTGATGAACCGGTCGCCGACATGGTGCAACCACCACTGCCACCGCTCGACCCAGTGTCGTCTTCGGCGCCACCGTCTGCCAGCGAAAGGATATTCGCATCAGTGTCGTCAACACCGCTATCTGAATCGGTGAGTCCACCATCTGAGTTGCTTATGTCTGAGCCAGAGTCTGGATTAGACGTCGATTCACAGATCGAATGGGAGACCTCATGGTCACGATTGTAGTCACCGGTTGGATCGGTTCTAAGGGCAATGATGCCTTGGGCCTGGGTCTCTGCTCGGATCGCCGCTGGCGATATTCGGGTATGCAAGCGGGTCAGGAAGGACGACCCACTGTCCGATATGGTCGTTTTGAGCGCCATATCATTGAGCACAGTCGGGTCAAGATTGCCCGCATACTCGACTACACTCATTCGAGTCTGATGTACGCCCAACTGTGCATCCATTTGATCAATGTAATTGGTTGTGGTGTCATTTAAAAACTCGACCGAGTCAAAATTAAGCGGCACCGTGCGCGAAATCATTTTGGCTCGGTCGGTGTTCAAAACATAGACGACAACGTCAGCCAAACCACCATTCAAGTTAGGAATCAATGTTTGGAGTGCAAGACCTTGTCGGTCATCGCGTGCTGCTGGATATGAAATGCTGATAATTGGGTCGACTCGAGGTACGCCGAGTTCAGCGACATTAATTCGAGCGGCAACCAACATCATATTCTTGTTCACGATATCGTCGATCATCGTCTGAGTTTCAGCGTTGATTTGATACCCTTGCCCCGTCACAAACTCAGTGAGTTCACCCGCTGTAATCTCCGCTGCCGTATAAAACGAAATTGCGGGTCTCATGTCGAGTCCGGGGCCAAAACCATCGCCTTGAATCCACTCCCAAACAGCACCTGTGGGTCCATCTCCCTCGCACACTGCCTGAAGCCTGGGTCGAGACAGTTCGTCGAGTTCATTGAGTGCATTACTTGGAAAGATGTTTGCACTGACGCCTTCGTCTTCTGGACGATTAAAGTTTGGAATGGCCACCAGCCAGATGAAGGTCTCCGCAGGCGCACCATATTTGACCTGCGTCACAAGCTGAAGAGTATCTGCATGTCGAACAACGAGAGTTCTGGATGCCGTGATCGTGGTCCCGTCTGCTGTGATAAGTGTCCCTAAAGCCCAAGCGGACTGAGTAGAGAAAACGACTGCGAAAACGGCCGAAATAATACAAAATTTGATGGCCTTCACTGGCACTCCTAACACCGAAATCGTTTAGGTCGCGAGAAACTAAGATGCAAGTGGGCTAGAAGTCAATCTATCAGTTTCCCGATTCGAGTCTGCGAACTCGAAATTGATAGGGATCAGTCGTGTCCAGCCAAACGATGACTTGTTCATTTTGGTCGACCCGAATCGAATCGACGATCGCGGACTCGATGAATCGCGTTTCTTGCCCCGTCATCAAATCGAAAGCGATAACAGGTCCTGGACTGCTTGCAATGTCTTGCACCAATACCATTTGTTGCAAAAATACGATGGGCTCCAGACGTTGGCCCTCTATGGGCAACTGGAAGGCATCAAATTGTCCACCTTCGGTCAGTTGGCCGAACCAAATCGCTCTCGATTCTTGGCCGAAACTCCAGGCCGCATATCTGTCGGACACAATGGGTCGACCCGCTCCGGATGGACCCAGGTTAATGGTCGTTACATTGAGTTCATCCAACTGTTTCATCTCAATTTTAGGGCCCGAGCCACTGGACCATGTGCGGACAAAAAGAGCATTGGCAGATAAAGAGATCGCTGGGTCTGATGACCCTACGATCAACGGTGACTCAATCTCGAAAGAATCATTTGTCAGCAAAATGCGATCGATGGTTGTCTCCTCGATGACCGAGCCGCGTCGATGCAGATATAATTCATCGCCATTTAGAGCGAGACCGCCGTAGGCTAATTCACCCGTGATGCGTCGAATACGATCGGGATCCAAGTAGCTGACTTGACCCCTACAGGACTGTGGCAACATCGGATTTGTCTCACAGGGCTGCAGGCGGTCGGACCTGTTGACCCAAAGGAGGTGAGCATCGTTACAGACGATGTTGGCCACACTGACGTCTTCGGCAATTTGTATTGGCTCTGTATCCAGGGCATCAAGGTCAACGCGGTAGAGGCCATTTTCGGTCGCCAGTACAACGCCGCGACCGCAGATTTCAACACCGGTAATCTTGTGGGCGATGGGTGGAGTTAGACAGTCCTCATCAATCTTTTGGTCACAGTCGTCATCCAGTTGATTACAGAGTTCTAACAGCATGTCTTGGCCACCACTTTGTCCACGTCCAGTGCTGCATGCAACGCGTGATGAGTCATTTACATCGCACTCCAACACACCCGATTGACCGCACACATCACAGGCGTCTCCCAGAGCAAAGTCCTCATCTACACTCCCATCGCAATCATCATCCAATTGGTTGCAGGTCTCTGATCCATCAGGAAAGATATCAGCGTTTTGATCATTACAGTCTACGAAAGGCTGCCACAGAGATTGATCGATGTCCCCATTGCATGACTCAACGAAACAGTCGTTGTCGGTATCGATACATGCATCGCCCATCGTGTCCCTGATTTCGCATGTCCATATTGTAGTCGAAGTCCCCTCATCGCCACGGTCGAGATTCATGTCGACAGAGGCATCAGGGATGTGACTAAAATCGGCCAGCTCACCACTGCATGCAGTGAACAGTAACAGCCAGACGACCCGCGTTGAATTCATCTTAGTCCAGGGCATGATAGTTCACCCTCCATCCTTGGCCTATGGTCGCTTCTGTCCATAATAGATAATGCCGAGTGAGCCTTGGATTATACAAACGGCCCGTTGTAATTTGTGTCTGCTGGCCATCGACTAAATTGATCAGGGAGAGCGTATACGGGCTTTGATCTAACTGATAACGAATCACCGCGATGGCCCCGGCCTGCGCTTCAATAGAAACGGGGTTTCCCCGGCCAGAGCCCGACAGCTCAAATGGCTCTGGCTCCTGCCCACGCTCGGTGTGAATCCAGCGATGAACGCCGTTCGGTTCGCCATTGACTGCACTGATCCACCAAAGATCTGGACCTGTTGTTCGCAATGATTGAGTCTCTAACGGGGGTCGGATCAACAATCGTTCTCGGCGTCGATTTCGGTCACCGCAGTGCTCGGGTCGGCTGACGACCAATCGCGCTGTTTGCGCGCCTCGCCTCCGCTCGAACCAAGCGAGCCAGTCATCGGTCGCAACAAGACCCCATTGGTCAGCATTCCGCTGAGTGCAATCGATTAACCTGTCGTCATCGAACTGAACTTTTAAGGTCTTGAATCCACCATTCATTTGCAGATAAGCGGTGTAGTTGGAGGCACGGGAGACCTGGAATTGTCGGCTGCTTCGCGGATTAATAAAAGACCCATTATCCGAGCTCAAATCTTGCAGCCAAATATTGGTGCTGTCTTCATTGGTATTGAGCCGCGGAACAGCAAAATAGCGTCCATTCAATGAAGGCACGCCCTCAATCCCGTCGAGTATTTTATACATAGGGTCAAGTTTCGATGTGACGTACTTGAGCTCGACTTGCCCCGTTGCTGCACTCCAGGTGGTCAGAACAAATCCGAATGAACCACAATCACTTTCTGGAATGTGGCTCGTTAAGGATGCAGTTACTTGAGCCATGGCCTGGTTTAGGGGGACGACTCCGCCGGCACCCGCATAGCATTGCTCGTCTGCAAAGGGCTGTTCGGGTACGATGGCGTCCTGACCTCCTGGAGTCGACGCATCCGACGCATCGGTCCGGACACCTTGGTCCACCGTCACTTGCAGTGAAACATCGGCATAGACCGCGCCATCAAGCATCATATTCAATGAACTCGCATCTGCATCATTGGTCGTACACAGACCCGATTGGCAACGTTCACCATCCGCGCAATCCAATTGGTCACTGCATTCTTCTCCAGACCCACTTCTGAGCAAAAGGCTACAGCCGTTCAGTAAGAGAACGGTCATCAGCAGTAGGCGAGTCTTCATTTGTCATCCTCGAATTGGCTCCAGATCCAACCGGTTAGAAAACTCAGTCCGCTGCCTAAAAATAAGGTGTCGGCCGTCAATGCCAAGCGGTCTCGCTCATCGGTCAGCCCATTTATAGACACGCCCTCATCCCGCTTACTCGTATATCCTGCCAGTCGCCCATCAGCCTGAATCGCCAACCCGCCAACCACCAAACCCGCCGCCAATGCCAGACCGCCGCCCAAATAAAAATACCGTGGAACGGTCTGTCCTAACCCTGTGGGCAGCGCCTTTTTTCCGGCGCCAAATTTGATTTTAAGAACCGCTGGGGGGCATGGTCTCTTCAGGCACGCAGCAAGATGGAAAGCACCCGTTTTAGAACCGAGTTTGGAGTTTAAAGCTGCGTAGGTATAGTGCCCGGGCTCGACGGCGAAGCCGAGCACATTGACGGATTGACCGTCGAGGACGAGCCGATCAATGGACACAGCGTTGGACTCCGAATCGACAGCCTGAATCACGACATGCCGAGGTAGAACGATGGCCACTTGATGCGGTTTGCTCGGTCCACAAGCGGAGGGTTTTGGGACCTGGACGATTCGTGTAATCGATTGGTGTCCAGGTGAGGATGCGGACAACTGTCGTGGTCCCCATGGCCCATCGAGTTGCCCTTTCAATTTGGCATGTGTTGGCACAGCCTGAACATCAAGAGCAACATGGCAGCGGTCTAAGTTTACTTTAACCACTCGCCGTGATTTGACGGTCAACACCCGAGTCCGATATCCAGGTGCACCGACTTTGACTTGTTCATAGACTGTCGTAAATTTACGCTTGGATAAGGGCTGTCCATCCATCGTTTCAACGGTCACGTCGGCCGGATCCAGTTCAGTTGTCGTGATCTCAAGGGAGACCGGACAGGGCGGGGCTGGTGGTTGATCCAACGTGTAGCCGTCTGACAATCCAATGGTCATCGAACCGTATCGCTCACCACACGCCGTCTTGTGTCCAATGAGATAAGCACCAGGCCTGATTCGAATGGCCGTCGGCGTATCACCTTGACCGGGAATCTGGATAACCGTTGAACAATGGGCTTTTCCTTGGCAGATCCGGTCGGTCACAGACTCCATGGGTTTGAGTAGTAAATGAGCTCCAAGTGGCATTTTTGGTAGTGTAATTAGGACCATTTTGCGTCCGCTCAACCAATCGCTTTGTCTACCCAGTCGCGACCATGCTGTTCTCAAACGAGTTCGAGCCTGCACGCCATTCATGGACAGCGGACGAAGTGCGTAGGCCATCAAGAAAAATCGAACAGCCCGCATGGCGCGCATGTGTCGTCCAGCGCGCTGCGCCGATCCGACAAAAGCAGCTGAGCCAGCCGTGTAGGCAAGGCATGCCTTGTCCGACACGTTTTTGGTTGCCTTGAGCTCAACGTCAGCCCGTCTCGAGATGGAATCTAACTGGTCTATTTTATGAACACGTTGAAGTTCATCGAAGAGCGCTTGGGTATTCTCAGAGATAATTTCGTTCGCACACGGTGTATTTGGGGCTGCGACTGCGCGCCCCGGATTAGCCGCCAATACGACAAGCCAAAGATAATGTCTCGCCTTGTGCAGTCTTTGAATCATGTCGTTTAACTTCGAACCTTAAATCCAGTCGCTCGGCGACAGCGCGCGTTCGTTTCAATAGGCGACCCAATGCCTTTATACACCCAATACCGGAGCATCGACCATTTTCATACCCC
>MDTC01193009.1_pt1 | contig 50871 bp, 40 predicted proteins | sample 811181 | NCBI WGS metagenome assembly MDTC01 (sample SAMN05326644, study PRJNA326480) | marine metagenome | isolation source: seawater | place: Pacific Ocean: North | collected 2011 | reverse complement strand
TCGGTGCGCTCTCAACGATGTCGGTGATAATTTCTTCCGATGCTTCCTCATCGAAACCGGCGTAGTCGACCACCCCATCAGAACATAGAACAACAGTATCGCCCGGTAAGATCGTCAATTTAACGTGCTCTGGCTCCAATGGAACGGCCATCAAGGTGCCATCATCCGAACGCTCAAAATCACCAACACACTTAACGAGCGCATTGGCACCTTGGGCCTGCACAGCTCGAGCAGGTGGATGGCCATTTCGCATGAGTTGAGTCTTTAGGTTGTGGTCCAAAGTCAGTGGCGCAATATGGCCATCACGGACAAGGTATGCGCGGCTATCACCGATATAGGAAATCGTCGCTTGATTGCGTTCGAGAAACATCGAAACCGAGGTTGCGGCCATGATGCTTTCCAGCGGGCCCGTCGCTGGCGGCAACATGGGCGTCACCAGCTTTCCTATTCGTATGTTGGCTTGATTCAGCATCCCCTCAATAACGGATTTTCGTTCCGCATGCGTTCGACCGGTTTTTTGTTGACTGACGTTAAGATCGTGGCTGCTGTCAAAGGTCAAGGTATCATCGGGTTCAGTCTGCGGACCCGGCCCAAGAATACGGTTCCATAGTTGTGTGGCCGCTTCTTTGACGCAGTGACTCGCGAGATCACCACTTCCGTACCTCGAAATGCTGACGCCATCGCTCACCAAAAACAAACCTGTTCCAGTCAACTCATCGAAGGCTTCGAAAAACTGGTCTTGATTGATTGGACTGTACATCGCTTTGACAAGGCCAATATGAATCTCGCTGCCATAGTCGATCTCGAGCGAACGGACGCCGTAAGTCAGACGTCTAAGTTCCCGCTCGCTGGCTTTTCGCAGAGCGCGTAAGGCGACTTGCATATCGATGTAACGTCTGCCTGGATGGGCGGACGTCGCTTTCAATGCCACAGCCCCCAACATGGGTGGCACATCGTGTTTGTAAGCTTGGACAGGAGGCATCCTGAGTGCGTGCTGCCCGGTCCCTGGACTGGGTGGAACATCTGCCAAAATGGTGTACAAAACCATGCCCGCAAAATAGACATCAGAGCGAGCTGATAGCTGACCACCGCAACGCCCATAGACCTCCGGTGCCGCAAATCCTTTTGCAACATCGACCCAGGCAGATTGCGTGGTCTCACTGTCGAGCCGCCTCAGAATGGCTTTAGGCCCGAGGCGCCAACCAATATTGTCGCTGAAATAAAACCACTCCGGATTCGCATTACCCAAAAAATACCCACGTTTGTGGAGGTCACTAAACAATTCGAATAGTGGAAAGATGTAGCGTTTTAATTGCTCATGAATGCCATCTTTATGCGAATCATTTCGAAGGCGACTCAAGACACTGCTCAGGCTCAGTACGTCCGATAGGTCAAACAGACGATATGGGCGCTCAGACAAATCCGTCGAATGGGCAAAGCCTAGGGTGACCGATTGCAGGTCACTGTGCGCCATTAAGTCAGCGTTATAATCCCCTTGGGTTTCATAGATACACGCGGCCACGCGGCGCCCATCCTTGAGATGACCATATCCAATTTTACGACCTCGCTCGTCGGTCAAAACGTCGTCTAATTGGAGGTCGTCCGACTCGTCGAGGGCTAGGGAAAAATCATTGGACATAGGCACAATTCGATAATCCACACCGCATTTCAGACAGAAACGCGGACCCAATATACCGGAACACAAGTCGCACGTTGATCCCGATGACTCTGACTCTAAACTCACTGACTATACTCGAAAACCACCCCAATGTGTCGAGACTACGATCCCTGGCAGACTCGGGCAATGACAAAGCAGAGAAACCTCAATTACCCGAAGTGTTTGCCCTGAGCATCAGTCGACCGAACCGGGCTTAGCTGGAATCTCAAACTCGCCTGTGAAACTGGTTCGTTCTTGTACTTTGGCAGGTTCTACGCGCCTATCTGCGCGCATCACGGTAAATTTAATTGCGGTCCCAACACCCAATGTGCTCTCGACCCAGATACGGCCACCATGGAGGTTAATCAATTCACGACAAATCGGGAGACCTAAACCCGTTCCCAGTGGTCGACCGTCTGAAATACCGTCCACCTGACGAAACTTTTCAAAGATCCCATTCACTTGGTCGGGCGGAATGCCCCGCCCAGTATCGGATACGCTCACTGTTACTGCGAATTCATCGATATCGACAGCCACACGAATTGTGCCTTCAGCTGTAAACTTTGTGGCATTACTCAGAAGGTTTACCACCACCTGGGCCAAGCGATCCGCATCACCCCAAATGGCCGGCACTTCGAAGTCGAATTCGCAATCCATATGGAGCTCTTTTGCCCGCCAAAGCGCTGAGGTGGCGGCGACTGAGCCATTGATCACTTTCACGATATCAACATCGGCCATATGCAATTGCATTCGACCCGCCTCGAGTTTACTGAGGTCGAGAATATCATTCACCAAACGACCCAAGCGTTCACCCTCAGACACCATAATGTCCATATCATCCAGGATTTGCTGAAATGCAACTCGTGCTTTGTGGGGCGCGGTCTCCAGAATCGAGGACAAATGTCTCGTCATTCGCCGGCGATTGAGTTTATTAAAACCAATGATTGATGTCAGTGGTGTCCTGAGTTCATGGCTGACTGCCGCTAAGAAACTCGCCTTCAAATCTTCTAATTGACGTTCATTGGTTACGTCTCGCTTATGGTTCAATATGGCCTTGACTTCACCATTCTTACCCAGGAGGGGATATGTGTTAATTCGTGTGATTGCGTTACCAAAAATTCGGTGTTCAACAACAGTTGACCGCTTATTGGCGTAGGTTAGGCTGGCTGGGCATTCATCACAGACAGCATCGCGCATCCGAAACGCACGGTAACATTTCTGACCAACAAGCCGCTTGCCAAACATCGTGCGAGCAGCACGATTAGCCTGTAGAATTTCACCATTCAGACCCAGAACAGTAATGGGGTCTTCGATGGCATCGAAAAGATTCTGAAAAACAGCTTCCGACTCAGCAACTTTTGCTTGGGCTGCTTCTAAACGAGCCCCTAATTGTTCCACTTGGCTTGGGTCACGAACCAGCAAGAGGACTCGACTGTCTTCAGGTTTCTCATCAAGGAGTACACCGGTCGCCAAGACCTTGACTGCACGTTTGTCGGGCGTGGTGAGTTCAACCTCGATGGCCGCAACAGACCCGTCTCGCTTGATCTGTCGATACCAAGCTGGTGTCTCTTGGCCGACAAGGGTTGTCAAACCGTAGCCAATGGGACCATCTCGACTTGTAAACCGGAGAAGTTCACTGAATCGGGAATTACAAAACTCAACCAGACCGCTGGCATTGAGCACAACCAGCGGATCCGGCAGCGAATCGAGTATCGACTGGAGAAATTGCTGGTCCGAGTCGGCCGCCTTGGCCGACGCGAGAGTGTGACTTACGGTCTTTATGGCCTGATCTATGCTCGGCCCTTGCCCATCACCCCGCCTTTTTATCTCATCACCCGACTCTTGTGCTGTATGGACAATCCATTGTTCGACTTCGTTGAGCTGAGATTCAATGCCGGATGTTTTAATAAAAGCCACTAACGCGATTGGAATCGCGGTCAATGTTCCGACGAATAGCCCTAACAACCAAATGGGCAACTCAATATGCGTACTCACGAAGAAGCCCAGACCAGAGGCGAAAATAGGAGCCAGTAGAGTCAGGCCAATGAGGCTGGGGGCCAAGCGCCTTGGCATCGCATGTGCCTTGCTTTTACTACGCGCGTTGTGACTAGACATAGACGCCCTAATCGAGATCTAAATCGATGCCAAGAATTGCCTGGGCCAATTCGACAATTTGGTCCGGGTCAAAGGGCTTGGTCAGACAATGTTCTGGCTGCGCATTCTCAGGAAAAGTTGGAAGTTGCCCCTTCGCTGTCAGGATGACGATGGGAATATCTCGATAGTCTGGATCTCCCTTCAATTCCAGACAGACTTGATGTCCATCCATCGTCGGCATCATCAGATCGAGAAACATGAGGTCTGGCCTTCGCTCTCGGGCGGCATCTAGACCCGCTTGCCCGTCCGATGCCATCCGTATCTCCACGCCGGCAAACTCAAAGTCTTCCAACGTGCGTCTCAGTAAAAGCCTGATGTAGTTTTCGTCATCGACGATTAGGACATTCTTCGTCATTCTGATCTCGCAGTATTAGAATCAATATCGATACTTGAATCATGGTCTATCGCCCTAGCTGGTGGCAAGTTCACAGTAAAAGTTGTTCCAACTCCATGAATGCTTTCAACGTCAACGGTCCCGCCATGATAATCAACAATACCGCGGACTAAGGCCAATCCAAGGCCTGTGCCTTCTTTGGTATGAACGATATTTTCGACTCGATAGAATTTGTCAAAGATGTTTGGCAATAAGTCCGCTGGAATTCCAATTCCCGTATCCTGGATTGAGACATGCAGACCATCGGTATCCGTCCATTGCCTAATCTTGACCGAACCTGCATCCGTAAACTTGATGGCATTTCCGATGAGGTTAATGAAAACTTGGTGCATCCGGGTTGGGTCAATTCGAACGTCCATTTCAGACTCAATATCGAGTCCAAGGACAATATTTTTTCCTTCGGCCTGAATTTTCAAAAGGGCGGTTACTTGCTGCAAGATCGCGGTCAGCGATTGCCTTGCAAGCCGGTAATCCATATGCCCAGACATCATCTTCGATACGTCGAGTAAGTCGTTTATGATGGCGATCAGCTTGTCGGATTCATCATTAATAATACCCACAAATTCATTGGCGACCTCACGAGGCATGTCCTGGTCAGCAAGCATGGTCGCTGCAAACCCCTTAATGCTCGCAAGAGGTGTCCGTAACTCGTGACTCACGTTCCCGACAAAGTCGCTTTTCATCTGATCGAGGGCACGCAGCTCATCGTTTAAAGTCTCCAGGGCTTCATTTTGTTCGATAAGCCCTTCGATACGCCGACTGTTCTCCAAAGCGACCCCTGCCTGACGTGCGACTGCTCGAATGAGTTTCTCGTCGGCCGCCGTAAAGAAGCCTCGTTTCTTATCAAAAAGTGTAATGTCGCCGATGCGCCCCATCGGTGTCTCAATACCAACACTCATTTTAGACGCCGGGTTCGTCGACAGGCGACCAAAAGTACGCCCATCAGACAGGCGAACGAAAGCAGACCGCGCCCGAACGACCTTTGTGCTCTCGATCATGAGCACACCGCACACGTCCTCGGTCTGCAAACCTGCGCTGAAAACATCACCCAATCGATAGAGTAAATTCACCTGTCGATAGAGTTCCAGGACTTCTTGGGACAGTTGTTCTACTTGCTTTTGACTATTCGCAAGGCTGGTTTCTAGGATGTGTTCTTGCGATGACACGCCACGGGCCTCCGGACTTTCACTCCCGATAGGCTAACCTGAAATCGCCGGCTACACCACTTGCCGCAACGCACTCGGAAACTTAATCAGTCTTCGTCGGGAATAATTGTCAATTTATTTGAGGGTCTAGACCGGCGGTTATCGTGCGCCGCCACCGCCACCACCATGACCTGCGTGACCCTGCCTTCTGTATTTACGCGAGTGAACGTTGCGTCGACTCGATACTCAAAACTTTCTGCAGGTCCACCGCGATCACTAAACCGAATTCCATTAACGAGATAATGGTCTGCGTCATCAACAGCCGCCCATTCAATGGTCGCGATCTGGCCCCTCATGGCTGCGAGACGAATTCGCGGCGATGGCACAAAACCGGTTTCTCTCACAAATCGCGGATCATCGTCATCCTCGTCGATTGGCATAAACCCTGTTTCGCGCACCTGCCTAGGGTCATCAACGTGATCGGACAGGGTCGCAAGACGCCGACCGGAGATAAATGCAACCCCTCTCGATTTATCAAGCGGGTCAACTATCGTCTTATTTTTGGCCGGATTGTGATTACCATCGCCCGCTCTCCGATGAGCCGGTTCGAGCTTACTTTCGATGACCAACAGGCTATTCGCGGACGGCATCTCCTCGTCACCACATCCCATGGTAACAAACAGGGCTAATCCAGCAATTGCATATCGCAGGGCCTGACATCCAATGTGTTGAAATCCCATCATTGTCTACTCCGCCTCCGTCGCCGTGCTACCTGCATAGACAGCAAAGACATCTGAGGCTTGAGACTCATCTGCTTTCTTTTCCATTTCATTGGTTCGAGACCGAATGAATTCAAAAAGGTCGTTGCGAAACTGAGCCATGTCTTCCGGCGTTGCTTTAAAGGAAAAGGTTCGAGCTGCAGCCTCATCAGGTTGGTCCGATAGAAAGCGCCTCCGAATGGTCTCGGTCACCGCTTCCAAATGTTCATAGAGGGCGTCGACTCGTGTTTCCCAACCATCTTCGCTAAACAGGTCATGGTGACGGGCAACGATGGTGTATTTAGCCCGGCGACCTGGTCTTGATGGCAGTTCGTCAATTCGGCCCTCGCGCACGAGCGCGTCCACCGCCAAGCGCGAGCTATCAAATTCATTTGAGTGCGGTAAACGCTCCGCCAACTCTTCCAATGTCATGGGCTGTTGGCGGAGTAAATCTTCCACTCGGCGCATTAAATTGGTTTCGGTTTGGTTGAAAAAGCCGCCCTTGTTGAAACGAGCGGACAGCGCCTTTACGGTTCGAGTCGATTTCCCAAAAATCAAGGAGATGAGATTGATTGTAGAATGCTTTCGCTTTGCTTCCTGCCAGAGGGCCAGCGTCATCATGTCTTTCACAGTGTCGAGGGGGTAGTTATGTTCGACTGCCATCTTTACCGCAGGATAGAAAGACGCATACAAAACACGAAGAACGTACTCTGGGTAGGGGATGCGTTCTTGGTCTATTTCGGGAGCATTACGACCCATGCCAACACCTCACTTGTGTAAGTTTATCAAAGGAAGACGTCGAACTATAGCGGTTTCCGCGTTGAAATGCACTCGTTTAGGATCATTGAACGCGGCTGTAGATGGACAGATGGGCGTATAGGCGAGAGCAACCGGTCGACCGTATGGCTGCCTAAGCGCCCAATCCCGTTTGTAAATTCGCATCGTTTTTGGTTTGACGATATGCTGTGGCGATTTCCAACAGGAGTGAGCGTATGTCGAGGCCGGATCCCAATGGTATACAACGTCAGCCGATGGCGCACGCACGGTCCAGCATTGCTTGGTCAAAAACACCGGATGAGCGAGTGCAACAGGCTCCACTGTTCTCCGAAGTAGCTGTCAACATCGATACCCTCGACCAAATTCTAGAGCGGGCTGAGACCATCACCGAAGGCCGAGTGGACTCAATCAATGGCGCCGATCGTCTTTTTGGCTCAACGGTCATAAGCTGTCGGATTAGAATGGACGATTTGGCGGCCATGGATCGCGGAATAAGTCGCATTGATGTTGTGACTGCGCTGGAGATTGATCAGAGAGTCGCACGTCTAATTGATGACCGAATTTTTCGAGAGCTCGCTAAGCTTCTCGGTGACCAAACATCAGTGAACTTTGAGGCTCAAACACAGATCGATTTCATCGGTAACACGCTGTCTTGGACCGTCGACTTCGAGAGCGCTATCGATGGGAGAGCGGCTACGGCCGGCTGACCCGATTGTCTAAGAAAAGTTCACCACCAAAGCCCCTTGGACAGTACGGGACCCAAGATGTCGTGCGTCTGACAGGGGTCCCTGTAACTCGACTTCGCCGTTGGCACCGAAGCGGTCTTCTGCTCGTCAGCAAAACGAAGTCCGGTCGGCTGTCCTATACCTTCAGCGATGTGGTCGCAGTCAGAGCGGCAAAAGCGTTATTCGACCGTGGCGTCAAAGCTCGCCAAGTATGGCGCCTGGTGCGATCAATCCGGGACTGGCGTCCCGATATCGAACAACCTCTTGCATCCGTGCGGGTTGAGGTGCTTGGATCGCGGGTTTTTATCGTCCTGGATGGTGTGACCATGGAGACGGGGTCTGGCCAGTTAGTCTTCAATCTTGATGCACCAAGCCCGACGCGAACAGCTCGAATTCTTGAGACCCCTAACAGTGGGGCAGAGACAGCCCCAGATCAGGCAAACCTGGCCTTCAATGAAGCCCAAGAAGCCGAGCAGTCAGGAGATGTGGATGCGGCAGAGGTCGGATACCGGCGAGCCATCAGCCTGGATCCGAGCCATGCACGCGCCATGTGTAACCTAGGAAACTTAATATTTGCCACCGGACGATTTCGGACCGCAAGCGAACTCTACCGAGCTGCGACCCGTGCCGATGCGAGTTTGCCTCAAGCTTGGTACAACCTTGCTAATGCCTTGGACGAACTTGAAAAGTACGCTGATGCAATCGCGGCATACACGGAATGCCTCAAGCTCGATCCAGGTTATGCTGACGCCCATTTTAATGCGGGTTTAATCTTTGAAAAACAAGGTTTAAGAGATGAGGCAAGACGCCATTGGATCGCCTTTATCGAACTGACACCGGACCATCATCCTGCTCAGCAAACAGCACGCGCCTTCCTCGAATATCAGGACTAACCATTTTTCCTCATCTGATGGGTCGACTGCAAATTGCGACGGTGCTTTGTCCGTGCTAGATTGTGTCCGATTACTCAAGCAGGGCGTAGCAAGCAGCCGTAGATAACCTACCGCTGATTGCCCTTGCGTTTCATGGAGCGGCATTTAATTTTGAACGGCAATCACCCGTGCTTCGCTGAAGCAGGAGACAACGATGGGGGTGGCGAGCAAAGCATCGCGACCGATCTGAGCGGTCAGGATCTTGGCGGTCGATTTAGGCTTGATGAATTGCGGATAGACACGGCCGCGGGTCAAACATACTCGGGCATTGATACGGCTGGTGACGCACCGGTTTGGGTCTTCGTCGCAGCAGACGCATTCAAAAGTGATGATCCCGAGTTCGCTGCCTTGGAAGACACAACGGCCAAGTCTTTCGAAATCGATCATAGTAATGTTTTAGCCCTTCGCCATATCGATCAAACGGACGATGGTCGCACCTATATCGTGAGCGAAAAGCAAGAGGGCTTGTCATTGGCCGAAAAGCTGACGGCCGATGGTCCAGTTATGCCCCGTGTTGCGGGCCGGATCACGCAAGAACTGCTTCAGGCACTGAACGCGGTCCATGCGACGGGCATGATTCACCAAGGAATACGTCCGGACACAATTTTTCTGGTACAGGACGATGTGGGCGTAGAACGGGCCGTTTTAGGTGGCTTGGGTCAGCACCATACACTGGCATTGGCATTGGCATCACAGAGGGAGAAGTCGGCCTGCAGGGCGCAGCCAGAATACTTGAGTCCTGAAGCCGTCGCTGGAAAAGACTTAACACAGCAGACCGATCTCTATTCTCTCGGGTTGGTTCTATACGAGATGTTAACGGGCCGAACAGCCTTCGGGGGTGGCGACTTTCGTAAGACAGCTCGACAGCATGCGATCACCCGACCATTGAGTCCACGAATTGTCCGTCGACAGGCGCAGATTCCGCGTTCACTCGACGCCGTGGTGATGAAGTTGTTGGAGAAAACACCAACACGTCGGTTTGCATCTACCGAAGAGGTCGCAGGGGCCTTAGACGCGGTTGCCAACGAAGACGACAGCAGCCGGAATCGGACCTCACTTAATTTCAAGCCGGTCGCAAGTCGAAAGCCTGAGCCCGTGAGCGCAAGCAGCACCGACTCAACTGACGCAGCTGATGACGCTGAAATATCGAAGGCGCCGGCTGATGAAGCCCCGAACATGGATGCGGCACCTGATGGCGAACAAACCAAGCACTCCAAGGATGAGGCAGATCACAGCGACGCGTCAACCGAAAGCAAACCTGACCAGAGCCGGGAGCGCCCAAGAACGGAACCCCTGGTTTCCATCAGTTCAAAAATTGCAGTCAGTAAAGCGCCTGAGCCATCAGAACCGCCTGTCTCAGATTCTGATTTAGGTAACCTGGAACGAGAGTCCACAAAGTTCAAGGAAACCGGCCGCTGGTTTGTGGAAAGCGTCGACGAACTCCAGGCGACGAATCCAAATCTTGCAGCTCAGTTTGACGAATACACGATTCCAAAAGACCGGAATATTTTCCCCATCATTATACTCGTATTGGGCCTTATCGTTGGCGGTTTGGTTTGGTCCTCCTATGACTCTGATGACGGGACCGCCTCGCCAGACGACTCGACTGAAATAGCAACCGCCGCTGATAAGAAAGAGCAAGACCGTCGAGCGGAAATCGCGGCCAGGGCAGCGGCGTCGGCAGAGGTCGATGCAAGAGCCAAGCCGCCAGCCCAAGATGTGGGGCCGGTTACACGTGATGCCCAGGTGCCACAGAGCGATGCAGCTAAGAGCCCACTGACGGCCGAAGAGATAAAGCGAAACGAGCAGGTAGATGCCCTTCGGAAACAGGCGTTGACGGCCATCGAAAAGAAAAACTGGCAGGGCAACAGTGATGCCTTGCTTGAGAGCATTCTGGAATTGAAAAAAGTCGATCCGGAAAACGGGTTTGATGGCCCTTTAGCCGAGAAGGTTAAAGACGCAGTGCTGCTCAGCGTGACGGAGCTTACGACTGCATCGGACTTTGCAGGGGCTAAACGAAATGCTCGCTTGGCCAAAACCTTGATGCCCGGGCTACAAATTGCACACACCATGCTCAAGCGTGTCGAAACATTGGAAGCCGCTGCGGAAAAGAAAAAAGCCGCTGATGACAAAAAGCGACTCGCCGATGAGAAAAACAAAGCTGATGAGCGAAGACGCAACGAAGCCGATGAGAAAAAACGGCTTGCCGCCGAGAAGAGAAAAGAAAAGAACGCTGAGAAGAAAAAGCAAGACGCTGAAAAAAAGCGCATCGCTGCTGAGACGAAAAAGCAAGACGCTGAAAAAAAGCGCATCGCTGCTGAGAAGAAAAAGCAAGACGCTGAAAAAAAGCGCATCGCTGCTGAGAAGAAAAAGCGAGACACGGACAAAAAGCGACTTGCTGCGGAGAAGAAAAAGGCCCAGGACACAGAGAGAAAGCGCCTCGCTGACGAGAAAAAACGTCTCGCCGCTGAAAAGAAGAAGCAGGACGCCGAGAAGAAAAAGGTGGTGGCAACTTCAGATCCATATCGCGATGCTCAGAATCATCTGAGTAAGGGGCGTTGGGGCCAAGCCAAGGCCGCCTTTAACAAATCGATTCAATCGAACCCCAATCGTGCAGGCGCTTACGCGGGTCTTGGACGAGTTGCCTTCCAACAGGGGCAGAACAAAATGGCGGCTAAGCACTACGCGAAGGCTGTTCGTCTCAGTAGCGGGAACGTGAATTATCGAATCAAACTTGGGCTGGCGTACTTTAAACTCGGTCGCTATGACCGGGCAAAGAAACATTGGAACAAAGCCTTGTCTCTCAGCCCAGGTAACAAGAAAGCCACACGGTATCTGAAACTGCTGGAAAAAAAGGCACCTAAGTAAGGGCGACTCGGCCTCGACCGACTAAAATGATACCCCAGACCGCTTAGGCGTCGCTGTGGTTGCATGCAAATCAGACGCACTCATGATCATTGAATGAACGCCGACCGCGACCGATGCTGTTGAGCCCGATGCGCTCATAACGTCTGCTGTTTACGTAACAGGTCGGGGTCTAAATGTGGCGTTTTAGACTAAGGCGCACCAGTTTGAGTGCCTAGACTTGCCGCTATGGGTCGCGATTATGTCGTCCAGGTGAGGGCTTAGAATTGACCCGACATTTGGAAGAATGCACCGCCGTCTGTTGGCGCTGCCCCCACATTGATCGTGCTGCTCGACCGATTCATTCGAACATAGTCTTCTATAAACAGGGCTGTGCCAGCACCGATGGCCGCCGAACCCAGACCGAAGGCCAGCAAGCCTAAGCCGTTTGTATTGTACACATATGGACATTCCCGACGGCCTCGGCCGTCGGAACATGTGACTTCACCGTCTAACAGGACCAGCCACGTGCCCACACCGCTCAAAGCAACTCCACCAAGAACCATGCCCAATGCCAGGCCATTGTATGCGCTGCCGACCGATGCGGCCTCCACCGCAGTATCAGCCTTTTCTTTTTGTGCGATTTCCTCAATTTTGGGGTTCTTATCGAGTTTGGGAGCAGTGGGTTTGACCGCTGCCGGTGTCATCGCCAGAAGCGGTGAATTGGGGTCCGCCTTGAGCTTAACTTTGAGACTCACTTTTTTACTTAAAGCCGAGATTTTCCGCTTAACGGACAGGAAGCCTGGTTTTGAAATCGTGAGTGTATACGTGCCAGGCTTTACAGTGAACGACACGGGTGTTTTGCCCTTCCTTACCCCACCGACCAGAACATCCGCACCCTTGGGCACGGACGCGACACGGACCTGAATACCCGATCCCTTGGCCGTCTTCGGTGCTTCTACCTTGGGTGCAGGAACGGCTAACGCCTTAGAGAACGACTTGAAGGTGGCCGCGAGCGTTCCGTTGACTTCTCGGGCGGCGCAGAGTTCGCATTCTTCTTCAGCTTGTCCGGCCCGTTTTTTCAGCGCTGCGTCATACAGCGTCATGGACACTTTGTAGATGTCATCATCATTGACGACCTTAGTAAAAAGAGTGAAACGCGCATCGGCCCCTGCGGCCAAACTCGCTCCGCACTTGTCCGTAGCGCAGCCTGCACTCACACCACTCTTGCTCATCGCTGCTCCGGTTTTCTTCTTCGAGACAACTTGAGAAGATTTGGCTGCGATCTTCCTGATCTTGGCATCGTATTCTTCAGCGATTGCGGTTGGAATCGACTTGTCCGTCTGGACCGGTGCAATCGCGATGGTGGGTCCATTAGCGAAACCTGCTGTGGCTGAAAAAAGAAGTGCGCATTGAATGATAATCGACTTCATCGTGTCCGAATCCTCACTGAATTAAACTGTCGCCAGAAGGAGATTAGATCCAAACGGACCCCATGGCAACAGGGCGAACACTGTGATTACCCAAAACCCGACAACCAACCCCATTTAGATTTCGTCGAAAGACGTGTCTACGGCTATTTTACGGCTGAATTTGGTGACAAATTCCAAGGGGCAGGTAAAACGGGATTCCTGCGTTTTGCTCGCTTTGTTCTTTGTAATTCGACTTCTCGGAACAAAACAGCAGGTGCGCTGGCTGAGACCGGAACATAACCACTCTCCGCACCACAGTACCCGTTAAATGCACCGTAGTCGCGACCAGTGGCGACGATCTTATTGATGGCGGATAAAGGCGTACCGACCATTTCAACACCACGAACCAGGGTTTCGGCACCTGTCTTTGCATCCACCCTGTAGACTTTCCGAGGTGTGCCTTTAAATGCTTGATATCCATAGTTACTGGTATTTGTGGAGCCACCAATAATATCCGTTATGATGAGCCCATAGGGTTTTCCCTGTTTTTTAGCTTCGTCTATCAGCATCTCTTTAAGTCTATTGCGCGACACACGTTTTGAGCTCGTCACCATGAGATTACCCATTCGCGCAACCGGACGTGCGGTCCCCTGCGCACGGCCATGCCCGTTACTTTGACTAACCCCCTCGACAGGTGTTCGACTGGTCAAGAATGTTTTCAGGATACCGTTTTCAATCAGAACCGTCCGCTGAGCAGGAACGCCTTCATCATCGTGAGTATAATGGCCGTTTAATGTTTGAGTATTGAGGACACGTAAGGTCGGGTCGTCGACAATATCGATGAACTCAGGAAGTATCTTCTTGCCCAATTGTCCTTTAAAGGTCTGGCCTTCACTGTCATCGTTTTGCCGCTCACCTTCTAAGCGGTGCCCTATCGTCTCGTGAAAAAATACCCCTGATGCCTCGCTCTCCAAAATCGCGGGACCTGTGTACGGATCAGCCATAGGTGCGATCCTTAAAGCCATTAAATCATCGGCGACTGCATCGACCAGGCCGTCCAGTTCGCCGGGAGACGGCATTTCGTCTAGAGACCGGAAGTATAAAGTTTTGCCCTGTTCAAGAAGCATTCCATCGGGTGCTCTTGTTACAGCATCAAGAACCAATTGATAGAGGCCGTACTCCTTGGCGACACGGGTTCCCTCTGAGTTGACAACATAGGTTTTGAGATGAACGAAACCAAAGCTAACGGTCCCTGACATGAGCGATTCTGTTTTCCTGAAACGCAGGGACATTCCCTTGACCAGAGTCCGCCAGGCTGGACGATCGATCCGCGGACTTAGGGATTGGTTGACAGCCGTTGTAACGGCTTCTTTTGAGAAACTGTCAACATGCGCCTTCTTAACGGAATTAACGGCCTTGGCCTTCTTCTGCAAATACATGCTGAGCGCTTTTTTATACGCCGTATCAGTCAATAGCCAAAGTGTCCCCTGAATGGCCGATTGGTCATCATCAAGTGGAATCTGAGCGCTTGGGCGAAATTGTTCATAATCCAAATTGAGACCGAGTTCCGGATCTGGGCTACTGTCAAATTTGTAATCGCCCACCCTTACATCAACAAATGCCCGGCGGCGCTTGGATTCTGAGTCATGGATGAGTGCGCCAAACGAAGCAGACACGTGAATCTTTTTTTCATCAACGATTCGGTAGCCAATGAAATAAGGGACCTCGAAGTCATCAATTTTGAGTTTAGCGCGGTTGCGCGAAAGCTCGGCTGCCATGGCCGAAATGAGCGTTTGACCGGGATCAGCAAAACTGACTTGAGGACACCCAAGCCAGATGATGCAGAGGACTATAGAACAGGCTTTCATTCCAACTCCAGACGCCAAAAAAACTCTCCTAAATGACAATCGTTCTGGACGATTGTTCTCCAAATACGACCACGCTTAATCAATCCGAAGTCGACTTCTCCGCACGCCATGGCCCGCCATCGTCTTCACTGTCATCATAACCCCAGCGACCGATAAGCTTTTGCCCCCGTGCCGACACGCGCAAGTAGGCGCGACCCCGTTTCAACATGACCGCAGCCTCGCGCTTACCAGGCTTGATCCACTGCAACTTGATGAGATCACCGATGAGAGTGCCTCTGAAACCACCATTATGTTCGGGTCCCCTCGGATCCGCGTACTCACCTTTGATGGCGTCACCTGCGTGCACGATGGTCATCTCACCGAAGTCTTTACTGAACCAGCGACCGGATAAGTTGATTCCAGGAATGGCAGGGCCAGGCTTAATTACGGGCTTTGATGGACCACACGCACTCACGATGCAAAGGAATCCAAGAACCGGTAAAAAACGCTTAAGTCTCAATGTTATACTCCAAAATCTATCCGGTTAAGCATGGGCTAAAAGGCCGTCAAGTAGCAAGTTTTGATAGGGCTTTGACGAGTTGGTGATGTAATCGATGTCCCGATCGATAGGCCGTAAATCGCCCGAGCACCGGACGACCAAGAGCATATAAATCACCAAAGACATCAAGCCACTTGTGGCGGGCGACTTCGTCGTCAAATCGTAAACCGCCCATATTGAGTGCGAGACCATCATCGAATACAAGTGTATTGTCTAGGGTTGCTCCCAACGCAAGCCCCAATTCGTTGAGCCGCTTTGCATCTTTCAAAAACCCAAATGTTCGCGCATCAATAACGCCCTCCCATTGATCCGAATTGGCCTGGAACCTAAACGCTCCGAGTGACTCGAAATCTACGGTTACGCTGATGGATAATACCGGGTTAGGTTCGACTAATATCCATGACTCTTCATCTCCAATTCTAAATTGTTCATCGACAACAATCGGTGCAGCTGCAGGCCCGAACTGTGACCGCGGTGACATCAAATCAACCCAGCCTCTCGCGCTGCCATCGAGAATGGGGAGTTCTCCATCGAGGGTTGATATAAATACGTCGTCTATGCCCAGACCATGAAGGGCCGCGAATAAATGCTCGACGGTGGAGACCAAGCCATGAGGTGTGAGCAGAGTTGTCGCAAAATCGGCTTGAGCCAGCATGTCGGGCCCAATCGCCGCACCATTGAAGCGCCGACCAGTACCAGAGGCTGCGGGCTCCAGGCGAACTGAACACTGGCGGCCAGAGTGCAGTGAGCGACCGGTCACCTCCACGACTTTCTCGATAGTTCGTCGAGCCATAAGCTCCCCTCTAGACGAAAATATGAGGTAAGGGACAAGACAGACGTGAGAGTCTTATGATACCAACAAAAAAGCAATGCCGACCACGGCTGTGGTCCGTTTCAGCCCAAGCGAGGATACATGAGGTTTGCCCTACCATTTTTTGCCCTAGCTATTTTTGCATGTGGAGAGGCCCAGGAGTCGAACTCGACCGTCGATCAAGGCGTCGCAAACGTCCCGGATGCAGGGTCCTCTTACAGTTGTAATGAAACCACGAGACGAGCAGAGGCAGAGGGTGACTTTAGCTGTGGGGACGCACCGGAGACGGTGGTCATCGACGACAATGGTCGACGATTTGAGATCTTCAAATATGAAGCCAGTCATCCATTGGCTTCGAACTTGTGGGCTTTCCCGTGCGCAACTGTCGTCGGTGACAAATACGAGGCACCAAATCAGCCCACAGAGGCTTGCTCTAGGCCAAATGTAATTCCTTGGCATAGTGTTCGGTGGACAGATGCCAATGCAGCCTGCGAGGCCATCGGCTGGCGTCTATGCCGCCGAGACGAGTTGGTTCGAGCATGCCAGGGCCCAAATGGCCAATTGTACACATTCGGCAGCCAATTCGAAGGCGGTGCATGCAACGTCAGAGACGCATATCGAGATCCTGGTCAAAACTCGAGTACGGTTGCCCCAACGGGTCATTTCGCAGACTGCGTATCACGGGAAGGCGCGAATGATCTCACCGGTAATTTATGGGAATGGTCTAACGATCGAGATGAAGCCGATGGATCAGCACGATTCTATTACGGTGCGGGTTGGAAAACCATCGCAGAGCGCCACCGCGACAGAGACCAAGCATGCGATGTGGAATCACGCATACCTGGGGTCTCAGCGCGTAGTTTCATTAAAGAATATGTCGGATTTCGGTGCTGTAGAAACGCCCCATGAGGAAGCAGATCGAGATCGATCTGAGATGGGTCCTACTCTTCATGTCATTTTTAGGGACATATCTTCTTCGTGGCGATGCTATCGGACTGAGCGTGTTCCTCGGGATATTTACGCTATCCGTTGCGGTCTATCTTAAAGTTGTGCGCAAATACCTGGATCGTCAGTCGCAGCGGCTTCAAGGACATGTTGTAGCCCTCCTCGAACGCCACGAAGATGAGTCTGCCAAAGCTTTGATTGCGGACCAAACAGCTCTACGGATCTGGGGGCGTAAGCATGTAATGGATAATGCGCTCGGTCTTGTGGAAATGAGCCAAATGAATCACGAAACGGCCTATGGACACTTTGAGCAGGCGGCTCGATCAGCCCCCTACAAAGACCGTTTCAGCATCGAGCTGAACTTGGTCAATGTGGACGTTGCACTCAAGCGGAACCAGGCGGCTATTGAGCGCTGCCGACGCCTGCTCAAGCAACGCCCGGATTCGCCAGTTCTCCGTGAAAAGTTGGCCGAACTCCTCATCGAGGACATGGATGGCTAAGGTAACCGGCCCAATGTCATAGCAATGTTGAGTCGTTCGTCTTCCCGCGCCACCAACAAATTGACCACGCGTCCTGGCGGCGTGGCTGCAATCTGCCACGCCACGGCTCTATGGTGGAGTATTCGGCGCCCATTGATGGCTAAGATAATATCGCCCGGTTGGAGCCCTGCTTGATCGGCAGGTCCGTCACCAACCAGGGCCCTGACCCGTGCTCCATATGGTTCACTTAGATCGGCATTCTCAGCAGCCTGAAAGGAAACGGCTTGCGGATACAGCCCTGCAAATCCCCGTTCGAAGCGTCCATGCTTGAGAATTCGATCAACCACAAGCGCAACGGCAGAAATATGAGTGGAAAAAGATAAGCCTTCTCCTTTTTTAGCCGTATTGAGTCCAATGACCTCACCGCGGGTATTGACTAGGGGACCTCCCGAGTTTCCCTTAAATATCGCCACGTCAGATTGAATGAACTCGGCCCTGTGTTGAGTCAGTCCAGGTACATCGAAACGACGCACAGCGCTGACGACACCAACCGCAATGGAATGCTCCATTCCGAAGGGGTGGCCAATCGCTGCAACCCATTGACCGGGCTTGATATTTGGAGCAACCGTGCGCGGGACGGGTTTTAACTGAAGATTATCAACCTTCAATACGGCCAAATCCGTGGGTACGTCTAAGCCAATGATGCGAGCGACAAACACCTTTCCATCACGACGACGAACACGAATGGTTTCGGACTCAGCCACAAGATGTGCATTGGTCACGAGATGTCCATTGATATCCCAGACTAAGGCTGTACCCAGTCGCTTTGCCTTAAAACGGCCCCCATCCGGCCCACCGGCAGCGATACCGACGGTGGATGGACTGATCCGAGCAAATACAGACACAAAGTCAGGCCGGCAGGCTTGGTTGTCGGTCTTCGATGCCCGGTTCTGTTCAACCGATACGGACGGCTGTGGAGCATCAGATGTTTTTGCCGGCGGGGAACAGCCGTTCAAGAGGCACCCAAGGGCGGTTAGTGTAAGGCTTTTATGTAGCAAAGCTGTCTACCCGCGGACGTGGAGGTACTTGACCTTCAATTCATAGAGAAGCGTGTCCAGCAACTTCTCCTCGCTCGCATTGAGGTTGTTCGCAGTCTTTTCTTTCAACATCTTGAGCGTATCGATGATGTGAGCCGCCGCTCCGACATCTCGTTCGTCTTCGGCGATTCCATCGACGTCACCGAGATGGAGCAATGCCATCGCGTTTAGTGATAGGATGTGCGTTGAAAAGTCCATATCTTGGAGTGAACGAGGACTATTTTGGTCAACACTGGGTCTGTCGGTGATACGCGTCCGTCCATCGGGATCCGTCGCAAACACTCGCTGAGAATCTTTGTCGTCTGTCATCTTTGGCGTCTCACGCACGTGATTGAGTCGAGGGCGATCATACCCCTGAGCGCAAAGAGAAACAAAGATCTAATGTTTCAACGTCTCATGACGGTGAGAATCAATCGTTCTCGCCCGTGTCCTTCGCTTCAGCGTGAGCAACACCAACGTCCAACATTTCAACGTCGATAACATCAGCGACGTCTTTGAGGTCTTTTAAGTCAGCAAGATGCTTTTTGTAGGCATCCTGAGTCACTAGACCGTTCTCGATATTGCGCTTGACCAATCGAGTATCCATCAGCAAGTCATCTGTTATCTTCATGAAAGCGTCCCTCTATGAACTGTGAGCCGCGGCATCCTGGTCTATATGGTCTCATTTGTCAAACCCCATTGCATAGATGATGAAAATGCGGAAAAATTTAGCTCAGGGAATAGATAGATCAACGGGATCGTTGACATCCGCTCTATTCTGCATATTTTGCTTCGATGTAATGATCATGAAGGAGGCGATTCGTGACAACGGATTTCCGAGGTGTACAAGAGTTAGTGAGAACAGAGAGCGCGTTTGTGCGTGACGTGTTGCACGAAGTAGAAAAAGTGATCGTCGGTCAACGGCAAATGGTGGAGCGGGTGTTGCTCGGTCTCTTAACCGGTGGCCACGTCTTGCTCGAGGGTGTTCCGGGGTTGGCTAAAACCCTAACGGTAAATACGTTAGCGCGAACGTTGGATGCGAGTTTCCAGCGGATTCAGTTTACACCTGACCTGCTGCCAGCTGACTTGATCGGGACGCTCATTTACAATCCGCGGAGTGGGGAATTCACGCCGAAAAAAGGGCCCATATTCGCTAATATTATCCTTGCGGACGAAATCAATCGCGCGCCAGCGAAGGTTCAAAGCGCCTTGCTGGAAGCCATGCAAGAGCGACAGGTCACCATCGGTGATACAACGTACCCGCTTCAGCAACCCTTTATCGTCATGGCAACTCAAAACCCCATCGATCAAGAAGGGACCTATCCCCTACCAGAGGCGCAGGTAGACCGCTTCATGATGTTGGTCAAGGTTGATTATCCAACCAAGGATGAGGAGCGGGAGATCATCAATCGGCAGCTCGATCCAGCGCCATTAGAGATCCGACCGATCATCACACCAGAAACAATTGCAAATGCGCGTAAGATCATCAGCGATATATACATCGATGACCGAACAAAAGAATATATTTTAGACATTGTGTTTGCGACGCGGGAGCCAGCCAACGTGCCAGAACTTGGCGCTGATTTTTCCCGGTTTATCGAGGTCGGTGCAAGTCCTCGAGCGAGCATTTGGCTCTCGAGAGCCGCTAAAGCGCATGCCTTTATTCGCGGCCGCGGTGCTGTGCTGCCCGAGGATATCAAAGCCATCGCTCCTGACATTCTCAGGCATCGATTGATTCCAACGTACGAGGCTGAAGCAGAAGAACTATCGAGTGACGACCTGATAGAAAAGGTCTTGGACGTAGTCGAAATTCCGTAAATTAATGGGCGAATTATCACGAGAACTTCTGGCTGAAATCAGGCGAATTGAGATCATCACTCGGCGCCTGGTCAATCAGCAAATGGCGGGTCATTACCACTCCGTATTTAAGGGGAGAGGTATGTCCTTCGATGAAGTTCGCGAATATCAACCCGGTGATGACCCACGAACAATCGATTGGAACGTGACTGCTCGAACGGGTGACCCGTACGTAAAAACCTATGTGGAAGAGCGCGAGCTGACGGTTATGATCATGGTTGACATGAGTGGGTCCATGGCATTTGGCACAGTCCGAGACGAAAAACGGGTGGTCGCCGCCCGCTTGGCTGCAATGATGGCCTTCTCTGCAATCAGCAATGGCGACCGGGTCGGGCTGATCGCATTTACAAATGAGGTCGAATGCTACGTTCCGCCAAAAAAAGGTCGAAAACATGTGCTTCGGATTATCGATGAGATTCTCCGCTTCGACCCATCTGGAGCCGGGACCGATCTGAATCAGGCCCTGGAATTTGTCGGCCGTGTCAACAAGAGAAAAGCGGTCATTTTTCTAATCTCGGACTTTTTAGACACAGGCTATGAGCGCGCACTGCATATTACCGCGCGCCGCCATGACCTCATTCCGCTGAGCATTGTTGATCCGGCCGAACATGTGATCAGTCAGCTCGGGTTAGTCATATTTGAGGACCCTGAGACGGGTGCGAGACATGTCATCGACACGGCCAGGTCCAGCGTTCGGGATGCCTTCGCGAGAAAGCAGACAAAGGCGAATACTGAGCGGGACCAAACATTCCACCGCTATGGCTTAAGTCCAATCGAAGTCAGAACAGACGCCAAAGACTATGCAGCCCCGCTGGTCAACTACTTCAGAATCAGGGCGAGGCGAGCATGAGTCCACACAAGGTCTTAGTCTGGGCACTCATGGCTCAAGTCTCTTTGGCCCACGCGGCCGATGGAGGTCTCCCAGGCCTCGGGTCGACCCCGGCGGATGCCCAAGTGCAAGCTGAGGTTAAAAAAGTCGCTAAAGGCCCGCCTCCAGCTGTCAAAATGGAGTGCCTTCCGAACCCAGTCCTGATCGGACAACCGGTGGTGTGTGAACTGATCATCATTCACCGAGAGGACGTCACACTCACCGTGACAAGTCCGGCGGACATCACCCCGCTATCAGCCCCTCCGGCCCAAGCCCATGGTGAGGGTTTACTCAAGTCTGTTCGACGGCTGCAAGTCATTCCTAAATCCATGAAAAAAGTGCATATCCAAGAATTGGTAATCGTCTGGACAGAAGCCGATGGTGGTATAGGAGAATACCCAGTATCCGAGCTGAGAATCCCCGTGCAATCGATGATGACCGGCGTCACTGATCCAAAGCCGAGAACCTACGATGTGCCGGTCCTAGACTCAGAGGCAGCGGACTTACAAAGCGAGAAAAAACGCTTCTTCAACGCACACGGTCCAATCCCATATCGCGTGACCAATTGGCCTTTGCTGATCACCTTGCTGGTTTTGGTTGGTGGAGCGGTCTTCACGCTGCTGGGCATTTGGCTCAATCGCTGGCTCAAAGCACGGCAAACTGAACCGGCTCCATGGGTTGATCCCAGGCCGGCTCACATCATTGCCTATGAGGCCCTTGATCTGCTGCGGTCAGAACGCTTGCCAGACAAGGACCTCTTCGAAGACTATTACGTGCGTATCTCGGAAATTATCCGAGCCTATTTGAAAAAGCGGTATGGCATTAACGGCCTCGAAATGACCAGTGAAGAGATCCGGACCTGGGCTGCACGAACCCGTTTGGGTCCTGACCCTGAGCGCGCACTCACTGATTTCCTCTATGAGACCGACATTGTGAAATTCGCCAATGTAAAGCCCAACATGGTCGAGATTGAAATCATTACAAAACAGGCACATGGACTCATTGAATTGACGCGTCGATCAGAGACTGAACAAGGGGGTGCTGCCGACGAGGGGACACGGGAACAGGCCGCTCTCAATGGAGGCACAACTCAATGAATTTTGCCGACGCCCCATTGTTCGCTCAGATCCTCTGGTGGATGCTGGTTTTCATCAGTCTTCTTGGTGCGATTTTCGGCTGGTTGAAACGCTGGCGGCATACAGCCTCCATGACCTATCCAGCAGATCTGAGAGTCACAGGCTTAAAACCAGGCCTCCGTGCGAGACTCGTGCATCTGCCTTTTATCCTTCGAACGATCGCCATCATTGGGTTGCTATTGGCATTGGCCCGTCCACAGCTTACGGAAGCGGAAACGGCAGACGTTGAAGGTATCGATATCGTGGTTGCCTTCGATATGTCGGGGTCTATGGAACAGGTCGATATCAGCGAGGAAAAGCTAATCGCACTTCAAAATGCCGGCGAGGCACCGGCTAACCGCTTTATCGGGGCCGTTGAGGTGTTGCGCAACTTCGTCAAGACCCGACAATACGACCGGGTCTCCTTGGTCGTCTTCGGTAAGGAGGCCTTTCTGCAATTCCCCCTGACCTTGGACTACGGGGTCATGCTTAATATCCTGTCAAAGATGGCGTTGGGGGATATCGATGGCACAGGGACAGCCATCGGCAATGCGCTGGCCATGAGCGTCGCTCGCTTCAAAGATAGCTCGGCGTCAACTCAGTTAATCATTTTGATCACCGATGGCGAAGATAACGGAAGCAAGATTGCGCCCAACGAAATGGCAAAACTGGCCGCGGAGCGAAAAATTAAGGTTTTTCCAATCCTTGTCGGCAGCGAAGACCAAACCTGGCGCCCAACAGAAGCAGTCGATATTTTCACACGGCAACGGCGGTACGAAAAAGTTGCATCTCAAGTCAACCCAAGTCTTCTCGAAGACATTGCTGAGACAACCAATGGACGCTTTTATCGGGCAGCAGATACCGACTCTCTGGCCAAAGATTTTGTTGATATCTTGGACGAATTTGAGAAGTCACGACTGGTTGATTATGCAGCCGCTGAGAAGACGGAGTTATTCCATTTTTTCCTATGGCCGGCTCTTGGCCTTCTCCTGCTCGAGCTTTTGCTTTCACAGACCATTCTGAGGAGATTTCCGTAATGCGCTGGGGCTTAGGAGACGTATGGTGGCTCATGGTGATACCGATCTTCAGTATTGCCTTGTTTGCCTATGGCCATTCGGTCAGGCGAAGCATCGTGCGCCGTGCGGGATCCGTCCAACTCATCCAAAAACTCATTTCGTCACTGTCTGTCGAGCGCCGCTTGGTCAAGCAACTCCTATTTGTCCTCGCGATCACGCTGATCGTCCTTGCGGCGCTGAGACCTCAATACGGCCGACGTCCCCAAACCCTAAGACAGACCGGGGTCGATATCGCGATCGCCTTCGACATCAGTAAATCCATGCTGGCCAGAGATGTCCACCCATCACGATTAGACGCGGCGCGAACGCTGCTAAGCCAACTCATGGAGGAACTAAAAGGTGATCGAGTGGCCTTGGTTCCCTTTGCCGGAATTGCATTTACACAATCTCCGCTGACAGCCGATCAGGGTGCGGTTAAACTGTACCTCGACAGTCTCGATCCTGCACAAATGCCCGTTGGTGGAACAAACTTAGCTATGGCTCTCGAAGAAGGCATCAAGCTCCTGACAGGTAAACAAGACCGTGGTGATAAAAGCAGTCGAAGCCGTGTTTTGCTCCTGATTACGGACGGTGAAGATGTGGCAACTGACCAAGGCGAAGCGGCCAAAAAAGCGGCCACCAAAGCGGCTAAGGAGGGCATCACGGTCTTCTCTATAGCGGTCGGCACGCGGGTCGGAGAGCCCATTCCCGTCGTCAATGATGATGGCTCTCATGCCGGCTATCAAAAGGACAGTTCAGGTAAACCAGTGTATAGCCGGCTCAACATCGACCTCTTAAACACGCTGACGAGTCTATCCGACCCAGAAGGCAAAAAGAGCCGGCGTGTTTTCGAGTTCGATGGTCAACAGGATACCCTCAGTATGGTCGTAGACGAACTCGACAGCCTTCAAAAATCAGCGCTGCAAGCATCCATGCGCCATACCTACAATGAGAAGTATCAATACTTTCTATTCCCAGCCCTGTTACTGCTTCTATTGGAGAGCCGACTCAGTGAACGTCGGGGCCGCGGAGTAAGATCATGAGAGTGTCGCGCAGGAATAGACGCAGTCACCGCATACGCTACCTGGCCGCGACTTTGTTGCTCGTGGGCTTCGGGCCCTTCACGTGTAACGACACGACCATCGAGGGGGCGAGAGAGCAGATCCGCAGCGCCGATTCCTTAGGTGCTTTGGACCGGCTACAGGGTTTTGGAGATGATGCGCCCGAAGTGCACCTCGTCCGCGGTGTTGCTCACCTGACAAAACCAGAGACTAAAGCGACACCAAAGAGCGATAATCAACCAATTCCCGCTGGTGACGCAGGTATTTCGAGCGATGATGACAAGGCGCCGGCCACGAAGTTCGATGAGTCGAAATCTGCATTGGACCAATCCTATCGGGCTGTCGCCGAACTCGATTCACTTCTCGATAAAAAACAGCAGGGCCAAGACGAATCTGATGTCGACCAAAGACGTCGGATTAAGACCCTCCGAAATCGAATTGCATTCAATCGAGGCTTAGTCGCGATGGAGCAGGGAAACTGGGACGATGCGCAAGTGGAGTTTTTGCGCGTCCTGAGTCTCGACCCGGACGACGATGATGCGCGCTGGAATCTTGAATATGCATGGCATCAGGCAAACCCGCCCTGCCATAAACGAGACGATGATCACGAACCAGACAATACACGTGAGCGTGCTCAAGGGTATGATCCGAAAAAAGCAAAAGACCGCATCCTCTGTCCAGGCAACGCAGATTGGTACACTGTAGAGGCCGAGAAAGATGCAATTCTCTTTGTTACCGTCGACGGTGAGGTTGACACAAGTGACGCCGAAAACCGCGTGATCACCCTGGAACTTTACGGGCCTGAAAATGACCGTCCCATGCGAACGGCTCGCGTAAAGGACGGAAAGGCGATTGTTGGCTACACAGGACTCCGGACGACCGGAACCTATCGTTTTGGCCTCAGCGGTCCAGGTAAAGCCGAGTATAAATACAGTGTTCAAGTAGAAGCTGTACCTCCCTGCCCTGTAGATGATCAGCAGGAAGATAACGACAGCCCATCGACGGCAAAAGAGCTGAAAGATGGAGATTCACCCGGGCTCAAAGCGTGTCCGGGAGACGCGGACTGGTTCAAGGTGACGATCCCCAAAGATGAAGCTCGACAAATCCAGATCGCCTTCGACCCCGACAGAGCACCATTGGATGTGACTCTCTACGATGAAACGGGTGTCATCAAACTCAAAGACGGCCGTCTGGGTAAAGGCGGGCGCCAACTCTCTGTCGATAAAGCCGATGAGGCGCAAAATGTGTTGGTTCGAATCGCCCCATCGACACAGAGAGAAAACACCTACCAGGTAAAAATTAATCCACCCGATGACAATGAGGGTGACGATGAAAGTCAGGACCAAAACCAGGATAAGCAAGATCAGAAAGACCAGAAAGATCAGAAGGACCAGAAAGATCAGCAGAAAAAGCAGGAACAAGAAAAAGCTAACTCTAAGCAAATGGATCTGCAGAAGTTGATCGATGCCCTTGACCAGCACAAAAAAAACCCGCAATTGGAGAAAGCGCTCCGCAACTTGAGGGTCGTGCCTCAAATGGAAGATTACTAGGCAGGAAAGATGTTGGTGGGCTCTTCGATCACATGTACACGCCTTGTTTTGGCGGCCGTCTTGCTTACGCCAATGGTCGCCGCAGCGGAGACTTCACTCAATGTGAGCGTCTCCCCCAAACAGATCGAACTGGGCCAAACGGTCACGGTCAACGTTCAAGTGGCAATTCAGGGCCAATCTAATAATCAGGGTTCCCTGGAAGCGCCAGCCCTTCTCGATTGGACGGTTGTCGGTCAGTTCAAGCGGACGAGCTATGACTCCAGCCGACAACAAAAAATCACAATTCTGGACCTGCAATTGCAGCCGAGCAAGACCGGTCAGTTGACGATAGCACCATTTTCCCTAAAAGTTGGCCGTAAGCGGTACAAGTCAAAACCCGTCCTCGTCACGGTGACTCAGGCTGGTGGTCAAGGCACCGCATCTCCCTCTACAGGCCAAACGCCCAATAAAAATCCATCCGATGACTCAGTGCCCGACGACGGCACACCAGATGAATATGCATTTCTCACCTGGGAGATCGATCGTGACTCCGTCTGGCTGGGCGAACCCATCGAAGCTCACCTCTACATTCACTATCGCCAGGGACTGAGAGTCAGCCGCCTAGACCCGGGGAAGATCGACCTGTCTGGATTTTGGAACGAAGAGTCGAAGGGAGAGTCGGGACGGGCGCAACGAGTTCAAATCGGTGATTTTGCATTCATTAAAGACTCCATTGCACAGTACACCCTATATCCCATGCGCTCTGGCCAACTCAGCCTGCCGCCGATCGAAGCGCAGATCGAACTGTCGTCGGGTGGATTTTTTCGCCGAGGTCGAGCACAGACCATCAATCGAGCGGCGCCAAAAGTTGCTATCGAGGTGCGCCCCTTACCGACGTCGGGTCGGCCCAAAAATTATCGAGGTATTGTCGTCGGCAAGACCCAATTGAGGGGACGCATCGATCGCAGACGAATCAAAGCAACGGAGGGCGTTGAGCTGAGTATCGAACTGAGAATGGAAGGACTCATAGCCAATGTACCGGAATTTAAGTTGCCCGACAGTTCGACCTATCGTGTCTTTCCGTCGCCCACCAAAACGCAAACGATTCAGCGGGGCCGGCGAAAAATTAACATCCGAAAACAAGTCTGGTTAATTCGACCAAACCAGTCCGGTAAAATGGTTATCCCCTCCCTCAAACTTGCCTATTTTGACCCGACTTCAGGCCGCTATAGGACCGCACGAACCCAGCGTTATACGATTCAAGTAACCGGTCAGAGTCAGTCCAAGGCAAATGAGAAAACGGCTGAATCAACTGGACGAAAAGAGATCAAACTACATTCCATCCGAGACGCGATAGACCTGAAAGTCACTGCCATGGGGAGTAGGTCGCCATCCTGGTTTCTGGCTGTTGTTATCGGCGCACCCGCTGCTTTTCTGCTGATGCTGCTGCTGGGCGTGATTCGAAAGCACCGTTACGCGACAGCCGATGAGCGAGCTGCAAAAAATGCCAGCGGCGCAGCAAAGCAACGTCTTGCACAGATCAGTAAGTCTAAAGAGTTGACCGATGGCTACAGGCAAATCCATTCGATCATCGTTGATTTTGTCAGCCAACGCTTTCAAGTGAGCATCAAGGGCAAAACATTTGATCAGATCACGACACGTCTAGTGAGAGCAGGCGTGTCTGAGGCAACGGCGCGGGGCCTGATAGAGCAGATGGAGGCCATTGAGTTTGCTCGATTCGCGCGAGCCGGTGATACCAAAGATCTCCAACAAACAGCACAGCGAGTCGGTGAACTCATCGGTCAGATGGAGGACGAAGGTCAATGAAATACGTCTTGTGGCCCAGTCTGATCTTTGTGTTTTTGCTCGGTGCTGCAACAGCATCCCCAGGCGTCGAGCGCGCTCAAAAGTCTTTCTGGTCGGGCAAATTTGGGACGGCCGCGGCGACCTACAAAAATCTGTTGGAAACATACCCAAGACAAGCTGACCTATGGTTTAACTTAGGGACGTCTGAAGCACAGGCCGGTCGTATGGGACGAGCGACCCACGCCCTGGAAACGGCTCTTTGGCTTCAACCTGACCATAGAGATGCACGATTCAATCTTGACGCTGTCAAAGCATGGGTTCTTGACAAGGCTCTGGCCCGGTCGCAATCCGGGACACTCATTTTGCCAGGGTCTGACGATTTGGGTACAGGTCTACTGTCCGCAATCCCTCTGACACCGATTCGGATTACTTTCGCTGTCTCGTGGTGTCTCTTGTTCCTGTGTTTGTCTCTTCTTCGGCGCACCATCCGCCGACGAGCGAGTCTGAGCCTCTTGCTGATTATCACTGGTTTGGTGGCCACATGTGCTGGTGGACTTTTAATTTCCAGGAGCTACATTATCGATGATTCGCGATATGGAATTCTTCTCGATGATGCAACGGCATATCGCGGGCCTGGTCAACAATACGATACCCAAGCACAGGTCTCAAATAGCGTGAAAGTGAGGTTGGGTGGCGAAGATGGCAACTGGCGGCAAGTGACCTTACCTAATGGACAGGGCGCATGGATTAAAGGCGAATATCTGGCCCAGATCGGGTCCGAGGATTAGGGCTGATAGAGCCCCCCTATTTATGGGGACCGACGCCAGCCCGCTCGAAGCCCCATAAGCATCAGTAAAACAAACCAAGTCAACCCGCCTCCACCTGAAGACTGAAGGTCACAATTACAACCGGAGACAGCTTCTGGCTCAGCCGCGTCAGAATTACTTGGGGTTGGATCCTGTAGACCTGAATCGAAGGAACCTGGGTCATTTCCTATGCTCGAATCAAACGTCGCATCCTGTGGCATACCGGCATCGCGTTCGGGTCCGGGCGCGAGGGGTGGTTCAGACCGATGTTCGTACACGCATTGCCGGCTACCATTGACAACAATGCAGACTTGACCTGGAGGGCAGTCTTGGTCTCGGCATCCATTAAAAATGCATTCACCATCTACACAGCTCTCTCCATCTCGGCACTCAATGCCGGCGCATGGGTCTCCGATACAATCACCCAGGACACAGGCCTGACCATCTGGACAACGGACGCCGCCACAGGGGTCAGGTTCACATGCTCCGTCAACGCAGGCTTCGAATAAGGGGCAAGCCACTTCAGCACAACTCGGAATACATTGCCCGTCTCGGCAAAATTGCCCCATTTCGCAATCTGCCGATGCACACGGGTCTGGTACACACTCAACACCGTTACAAATCGCGCCCTCAGGACAGCCTGTCGTCACGCAATCATCAGGCTCACACTCACCGAGCCAACATCGCTGTCCATCTGGACACTCCAGCCCACCGTCACATGGGTCATTACACTGTGCCGTCAAGGGATCACACACTTGCCCTAACGGACACTCGACGCCATCGCAGGGCCGCGTACACAAATTTTCGGCACGGTTACAAATGAGCCCTTCGCCCAGACACTCATTTCCTGCACATGGGTCCCGACATTCGCCCTCGAAGCACACCTCATTATCAGGGCATGGGTCATCTTCATCGGTTTGCCCATCGCAATCGTCATCAATGCCATTACATAGCTCTTCATCAAGCTCCGTGCACCGGCCACACGCGCCGATAAGGTTTTCATCGATGAGTTGATCACAATCGTTATCGAGTCCATCGCACACTTCTTCTTCTGGGCTGAAATTCGGATTACAGACGATCATCCCATCGATACAAGCACGGGTCCCTTCAGCACACAGACCCGTCTGACCCGTTGCACAAGGACCAGGGGCAACGGCGCCGGCGCCGTTGGGGCCTTCATCAATGCGCTCATCACAATCGTTGTCGAGTCCATCGCACAAGTCTTCCATGCCATCAGGTGTACAGACATATGGATCGCACGCATCACCAATGGTGTCGCCGTCTTCATCCAGCTGGTCGGGATTTTCTACGTCCGGACAATTATCACAGGGGTCACCAACTCCATCACCGTCTTGATCAGCCTGATCTGGATTAGCGATATCGGGGCAATTGTCTTCGACATTACACAGCCCATCATCATCTTGATCGATGATACAAACACCCCCAAGCGACCGCTGGAGGACGAGAATCGAAAACGCTGTCGCTGCTGTGTTATTCCAAGCCCGTGGACTCGACCACCCTCCATTTCCATCTTGGTTATTGACGAGCCACCACGCGAAATCATAGTACCAACGTGGTGATTCTTCGGGATAACCGTCGGCCGCCGGATCTCGGACACCACCGATTTCCTCGGAGAAAAGGAAATTGCCGCTGCCGTCTTCACCGGTCACTTCAAAGCTTTTGGCCGCAGCCCAGAGATAATAGTATTGGCCAGGCCAATTGTTGATCTGAACGATACTGTCGTATCGATAATTATTGCGCAGCCAAGTCAAGCTGCGCTGCACATCACCATCGCCGGTGACCCGGCCAGCGAGCCGGTAGGTCCAAAGACCGGACGCACTCATCGTCGATGTCGATGCATAATTGCCACCGCTTCGGTATTGATGCCCACCATCCCCGTTTTGAGTATTGCGTATGAATTGAGCCGCATTGGGGAGTGTTGAATCGGCATTTGGAATTAACGCTGCAGCCGCAGAGAGCCCGGCCATAGAAAATTGGGCCGTCGACAAATCGCCGCTATTATCGGGCGTGGTGTAATTCCACCCCCCTTGATTGGAGCCTTGTCGCCCCTGAGTGCTCTGAAGCGCATTGACCCCGTTTCGAATGGCCTGACTGACCAACATATTACCGTTTACATCATCAGGCCCACCTGTAACCAGATAAAGGCTCATGCCCATCAGGCAGGAGCCGGTCTGGTATGAGTTGGGCGTGTTATTGTTAAAACCGGGGATTGAGCTCATGCAGTAGCGAACCCCACGCTGTACGCGGTCTTTATCTTCGTTGTTCATCCCCGCATAACCGACCGCAGGTGCATTCCAATCGGGGCCAGCCCGTCGCTCCAGGAAGCATAAGATCGCCAGTCCCGTCGGCTCTCCCCAGCCGCCATTACCTGCCTGAGAGTTACGCAGGTGAGTTAAACCCTGTTCGATGGCCGTATTGACTTCAATGCCGAATGGCGTAAGCAACGCACTCGCCTCAAGTGGCACCAACAGCATCACCAGCATTGCTATCCGGACTTGCAATCGCTTCAAAACCAACTCCCATCCCGACAGTTACCACCCAATACAGGCTGGTCACCGGCGTCTCTCATTTCACGAAATGTGTTCATTCAAACAGTTAGAGTGCTACCCAATACAAGAATAATGCCAGACCAGACGGTCTGCGGCAAATCGAGATTTTATACTGACGCGTCTTTTTCGCAGTACGATAGAGCCTGGGAGTGAGGTCAACAGGACCCACCTGTGGGACCCCGACAGCTGGGGTATCCAGAAACCATCGGCCGCCCACGACACCCTCATCAGCTGTTTTGGTTCGCCATTTGACTTTGAAAATAGCCGACACTGATGCCCGAATTGGTCTTTGGAATGGCATTCGAAATGGATCTAGACACAGGTCTGCTGAACCATGTCTTTGTCACGTCGACATTTTCATGTCCCTGGACTCGGACCGTTAAATCAGGTTAAAGCAAGACTCCTGAGCGAAATGTGTTGAGAGGTCATATATGAGGTTAGTTTCGTGGCTGGCATACATCGGACTCTGTGCTTTTTTGCTGACTGGCTGTCAACCGATGGGCGACCAAGTCCCCGGTACATCCAGCCTACATCAACCCATTGTCAATGGAGATGTTGAACGGGGCTTCGAAGCCGTTGGTGCAATGACCATGAGAGCGCGCAACGGCGTGTACATAGGCCATTTCTGCAGCGCCGTTCTGATTGCACCTCAATGGGTACTGACGGCCGCTCACTGCATCACAGGGGCGCAAGAGCAGGCACGCGAGCTTGGCTTTAGGCTCAGGCCAGGCGACATGTTCTTTATGACCGGCCCAGACGCAAGAGCCAATATCCTGGGCGCCCCAATGGCGAGCGGAACGTTTTACCAAATCGACGAATTCTGGCTACATGAGGGATACGATTTGAACGAGGGTCAAGCCGTATCCATCAGCCTAAACGATATTGCCATCGTCCGACTCACGGACGCTGCAGATGCCGTGCCGTTTCCAATTAATCGAGACCCAATTGATAATCTCGTTGGCCAAGGCATTACCTACGTTGGCTACGGCGTTTCGGATCCCGATGGTGAGAGTGGGTCTGGTGAAAAGAAAAGTGCCGTTCTCGAAATGGGAGGCGTCTCATACTCAGCCTATCTGACCAATCACAATCGACAAGGCGTTTGTTTCGGTGATTCCGGTGGTCCTGGTCTTGCCAATATCGGCGGCCAATGGCGCGTCGTCGGGATTAACAGTTCTGTCGCTGGGACTAATCCACCGTGTCTGAGTCAATCGTTTCAAGCACGCGTGGACGCGTTTCAAACATGGATCGATGCGCGAATGGGACTCGCGCCGAATTGCGGGCAAAGCGACATATGTCTATGCGACCAAGCATGCATGAACAACGGCGTCTGCGACCATGCACGCTGCGCGGACGGCACATGTCGCGACATAACGGAGTGTCTACAGAATTGCGATCGTGATGATGGCTGCCAATTTAGGTGCTTGAATAGCGGGTCTGAAGCGGCTCAAACTCACTACTACCAGTTTTCTCAATGTTTGAATGATCGCTGCCCTGAACCATCAACACGATGCATTCGGGACAGGTGCGGCAACAGTGCTGATCTCTGCTTACCCGAAGGATTTGGTCAGGAGGGCACAGCCAGCTGTGCTGAGCTTTATTCATGTGTTCAGAGATGCAGTGATGCTGCCTGTGCTCAGGCCTGCTTTCAAAACGGACGCTATGCGAGCCAAGATCAATTTCTAGCACTCAGCGAATGCCAAAGCAGTGCCTGCAGCGACCTAATGAATGATAATTTCGCTCGGCAGAGATGTATTTTCGAAACGTGTCGTCCACAATATTTAGCGTGTTTACCACCAGATGATTGTCGGATGACAGGGGGCGACTGTCCACCTCAATTTGCATGTGCTGCCGAACAATGGGGTGCAACATATTGCAAGGAGACAGAAGGACTACCAATCGGTGACACCTGTTTCGCTGGACGCATTACCTGCGTCGATGGATCGGTCTGCCGATTCGGGAACGGAGGCACATTCTGTCAACAGAATTGCTACCAGGAGTCAGATTGTCCCACTGGTCAGCGCTGCCGGCTTTATGACGGATCGGCCGTCGAGTTTGGGCAGTGCGTCGGTGACTTAGAATGCGCTGATTCAGACAATGACGCTGTCTGCGACGAAAATGATTGTGCGCCCCAGGACCCACAGAGACGACCTGGTGCAGCGGAGGCCTGCAATAATCAACTGGATGATGACTGTGATGGGACCATCGATGAAGGCTGTGATGGTTGCATCGATGCTGACCTGGACGGGTTTTGCTCAACTAATGATTGCCGTGATGACAGAGCTGATATTAACCCGGGGACGATTGAGCGGTGTAATGACCAACAAGACGACGATTGCGATGGGCGCGTCGATGAAGGCTGCGGCACACAGTCTGGCATGCCCGATGGGGGTGCACCCAATAATGGCGGATTTATCGTGATCAATAAGCGGCCAAGCGCCTCGGGGTGTGCGGTGAGCACAACCACGGGAACAGGCTCGAACATCCTGCTCTGGTTTTTAATGGCCCTCTCACTTGGCTTTCGTCGACCGCCTATTTGAGAGGACCATCTACCCGTTTGCGATTGTCTCGAACTGTGCCCCAGGTCTGCTCCGCCTTGATAATCACCCGAAAGCGTTCTTCAGGCTTGTTGGCGAGCGGGCTACTATAGACCAACCTGACATCGTGTGGCCCTGCTTGAAGTCTGAGATCGATGACTGGCGTCCAGCCCCGAGACCGGCCGTCAATGAAAACTTCCGCTGCCGGCTTACTATTCAACCGCAACTGACCGAATCCTCGACTCGGACCTGAAATCGCTTGTCGTGTCACTTCGATGGGACCTCGTCTCTGCTCTAAGCGCTGTGTACCGAGACGTGCTTTGTAGCGTCTTTGCCCCTTCTTTACAGCCTCGTCTAACGCCTTTTGGGGTCCTGAGTCTAGGGAGGGCCTCGCGGCCCTCAGGGGCGTGTTTGTGCTGCGATGACCGATACCATTTGATTGTTTTTTCTTTGGGGGCAACGGCATGACGGCTCCGTCGAGAGCGGGCTCTAACCCCGCGCGCTGCCCAGCCTCTTTTGTCGACACGGGTGGGTCGATGAGCTCGGGCTCAGCTGAGACTGGCGCCAGGTGTGTCTTTGAGACTGAACGACCACTTTTTTGCAGCGGAATGGTCTTTGACTGTGTCGGCTCAGCAGACGTCTTCGCCGGCCGGGAGCCAGCAGATTGTCTGTCAGGCCGGCTGTCCTGCTGATCAGATGCATCCAATGATCGGTCAAGCAAAGCCTGATAGCCGACATAGCCCACCCCAGCAAAGGCAAGTGCAGCGCACAAGAAGAGGCCCACGGACGCCAGGGATGCATGGTTTCTTCTACGGTCAAACCTGCCCGAGACAGTGGCCATCCGCTTGGGCGGCGTGGGGGTAGTAAACGAGGGCGGTCTTGGCCGTCTTTCAATGGGTTCAAGTTCAGCCAATCCCTCACCCAGTACCACCAAAAGGTCTCGGGACGCCTGACTGCCTAAAAGGTGTCGAGCGTCATCAGCTGTAATCTCCTCGCCTTCGACAATCAGGGCGAGTCTCTCTTCAGTCAGCTGCTCGTCAACAGACCGATGATCTCTCAACGCCGCCGCCAGGTCACGCTCGAGTTGATTAATGTCCATCAAGGCCCCCCTTCATCGAGCAACCCGCGGAGTTTGTCCAAGATGCGCATCTTACGCATCCGAACAGCTGACTTACTCTGACCCGTCGCAAGGGCCACCTCCGTCGCATTGAGTCCATCGACGTAGAAGAGTTTGAGACAGAGCTGTTCTTGTACGGGCAATGTGGCAACCGCTTGATTAAGCATGGACGTGGACTGAACACGCGCGACGTGGTCTTCGGGCGTGACGGTGTCCGGGTCGGGTACCAGGGAGAGTAAGACATTGCCCCGCCGGTCGCGTACCAGTTTGGAGAACTGACGCTGAAAATATCGAAGTGCGACGGTATATAGCCAAGTGGTGAAGCGTGCGCGGCCCGAGTAGGTTCGCAGCCGACGGCCTTGGTCATCGAACAAAAACCCAATACAATCTTGGACATAATCATCCGCCTCCACAGGCTGCGAAGGCCTCCAGCGCGCGAAGGCCTTATTGAATGCATGCCGGATCACCGACCTGTATTTGGAATCAAATTCCAAGACAGCTGTCGCCTCGCCATCGGATAAGGCCCTGGCGAATGCTAGATCATCGCTCGCTGAGTCGTCCGACGTCATGACATCCATCTAGAGTCGAGAAGGGGCCAAAGTGTAACAGATAGAGTCATCCGCAAACGCGGTGCACTCAGCCCAATTCGCACCAAATGGTCTCTGGCCGGCGACTTGAGGGGATTCGGCAGACTGTCTTTGGGCTTCATTTCAGAGACCTGAACTGCAATAAAACTGCCATATTCAACAAACTGTCCTCGTGTCCAATTCAGTCAATTGATCTCAAAAACAAAGTCGTCCGCCAAGTTCACGGTACCACAAGGTCGGAAGAAAGATGTGGTCAGAGTCATACCGAAAGACATCTTAAGAGGCCGGAGAAACCATTGAAAGCCTGTCGAGAAAAGATGAATTTTTAGCCCCGCGAGTCACTTAGTAACTATATTTTGAGTCACTTTTTAGTCGAGAAGTTAGATTGCGCGGCCACCATACTGGGACTAAGATTGAACGGACTGAGGATTTTTTAGCCGCTAGCGGACAGTCTAGCGAAGTCGGAGAGGCCATGGCTGCAACTGAGGCCCGCATTCGGGAAATCGGAGAAGATTTATTCCGCCGAATGCGTGGGAATACACCCGGCGTCTTTAACAAAGCGTGGTGGAGCGGACAAATCTTAGAGTGGGCCATGAAGGACCCAGATTTCAAAACCGAAATGTTCAGATTTGTAGATGTCTTCCCTGTTTTGACATCGCCGGAAGAGGTCAACAGACACATACGAGAATATCTGCTCAAGCCGGGTATTAAAGTGCCGACAGTCATCAAGCTTGCTCTAAAAAGTGCAAATTTGGGCAAGATGGCCATGCGAATGGCGACGGCTCAGATCACAAAAAACCTTGAAGGTATGGCCAAGAACTTTATCGTTGGAACCGATGCGACCAGTGCGTTGCCAACACTCCGCGACCTACGCAAGCAGACGCAGGCGTTCACCGTCGATCTCCTTGGCGAAGCAACTGTAAGCGAACTTGAAGCCGCCGAATACGCTGAACGCTATGCGGCTCTCATCGATGGCCTTGCGGCGGAGTGCGCCAACTGGAAAGAGACGGCGCTACTCGATCAAGACGATACGGGGTTCATTCCGCGGGTGAATATCTCCATCAAAGTCAGCGCTATGTATAGCCAATTCGACCCGCTGGACTTCGATCGGAGCGTGGAAGCCGCTGCGCAACGCTTGCTACCGCTGTTCCAAAAAGCAAAAGCCAAGGGTGTGTTCCTCAACTTGGACATGGAGCAACACACCTGCAAAGACATTACACTTGCTCTTTTTATGCGTGTTTTAGAGGATCCAAGCTTGGATGGCTATGACCATGCCGGTGTCGTCATTCAGGCCTATCACCGACAGGCGGTCGCGGATCTGGAGTCCATTATCGGCTGGGCCAGGCTGACCAATAAGCGCATTACCGTGCGACTTGTAAAAGGCGCTTATTGGGATTACGAGACGGTTAAGGCCGCACAAGAAGGCTGGGCAAGTCCCGTTTGGTTAAACAAAGGGGACTCCGATGTATGCTTTGAAAAGTGCGCATCGCTCATGCTCAAAAATCATCAATATATACGCAGCGCCATCGGAAGCCATAATGTCAGAAGTCTTGCCTATTCGATCGCGACCGCCGAGGCGCTCGGACTGGCCCCTAACGCCTATGAGATCCAGTGCCTTTATGGCATGGCCGAACCAATCAAGGCCGCATGCATCGAAAGAGGACACCGGGTGCGTGTCTATTCGCCCGTCGGTGAACTGATCCCAGGGATGGCGTACTTAGTCAGACGTCTCTTAGAAAATACCAGTAATGAAAGCTGGCTGCGCCAGGGATTCCAAGACAACCTGTCAGTCGACCAACTTCTGGCAAAACCAAAGGCGACTGATCACGACCCCATGCTTCGGAAAATTCCAGACGGGTGTACAGATGTCGACGCGCCCGGCCCACTCTTAAATGAACCGCTGAGAGATTTCACAAAAGCACGTGCTCGGAGCGAATTCCGAGATGCATTAAATGCGGTGCAAGGCAACCTAGGTGGCGTCATTGGGCCCGTGATTGCTGGCGAGACCGTCGAGACATGTGAGACCCTAGATAGCGTTGACCCAGCCAATCCATCTGTATGCATAGCAACCGTTCATCTCGCTGGAATAGCAGAGGCGGATCACGCTCTCGAAACAGCAAAGGCGGCCTTCCCAGATTGGCAGAAGACACCCGCTCGAAAACGGGCAAACCTCTTATTTAAATTGGCGAATGCCATGCGTCAGAAACGAGACCAGCTCTCAGCATTAATGGTCTTAGAGGTCGGGAAAACTTGGCGTGAGGCGGATGGAGATACGGCAGAGGCCATTGATTTCTGTGAATACTATGGCCGTGAAATGCTGAGACTCAGCAAGCCTAGGCTGATGCAGAATATACCTGGTGAACTGAATCATCTCGCCTATCGTGGACGGGGTGTGACTGTCGTGATCGCACCATGGAACTTTCCGCTGGCCATCTATTGCGGGATGGTGAGCGCGGCACTGGTCACGGGTAATACGGTGATCGGAAAACCAGCTGAACAATCCATGGCGATCGCAAGCGAATTTATGAAAATGGCCCTAGAGGTTGGCATCCCAGCTGATGTACTCCACTTCTTACCCGGTCGCGGTGAAGAGGTGGGTGAATATCTGGTCAAGCATGCAGACGTCTCAAATGTGGTCTTCACAGGGAGCAGAGCGGTGGGTCTGTCTATTTGGGCAGCTGCAGGGCAAACCCATCCAGGGCAGACGGTACTCAAACGGGTAGTCTGCGAGATGGGCGGAAAGAACGCCATTATCGTCGATAGCGATGCAGACTTAGATGAAGCTGTCCTAGGGGTGATTCACTCCGCGTTTAGCTTCGGGGGTCAGAAATGCAGCGCATGTAGCCGGGTGATCATACTGAGTGAGAACTACGATGCGTTCGTACCCAGGCTCATCGAGGCGACACGGAGTCTACACGTGGGCCAGCCGACCGATGCGGGCAGTGCCTTAGGTCCGCTTATCGACAGAGACTCTCAAGCGCGTTTGGACGCCGCCGTTCGAGACGCAAAGGAGCGTGAAATCCCCGTTCTTTTTCAACAAGATACCCAACCCAGAGACGGCTTCTTCTTTGGACCGACGATCATCGGACCGGTCGACCCAAGAGACCCACTCGCTCAAGACGAATTCTTCGGTCCGTTGATCGTGCTGATCAAGGTCGACAGCTTCGAAGACGCAGTCGATGTACTCAACGACACGGATTACGCTCTGACCGGTGGCTTATTTAGTCGCTCTCCAAGTCGAATCGAGATGGCAAGGCAGGCGCTTCAGGTGGGCAACTTATACATCAACCGGAGCATCACTGGCGCTGTGGTCGGCCGTCAACCTTTCGGTGGTGGGCAAATGAGCGGCGGGGGGACAAAAGCTGGGGGACCTGACTACTTAATCAATTTCCTAGACCCCTATACCATCACCGAGAACACGCTTCGTCGAGGCTTTGCCCCGGATGCTGATGAGTGATGCTATACCGAGTGATGAGAGGTGCCTTTGAGTGGATTCGAGGCCATTTCCGCAGGTGTCCCGGCTCGGGCGCATCAAGCAACCTTTCGACACACCACGGCTAAGCAGGCCCGCACCGGTGAGCAAAAGTGTCTCCGCCTTGGAATGCGAAAGCACCTAGTTGACACTCACCCTACGTCTACTGTAAGAATTTCGACAGAAACAATGCAACCACTGAGACGACAGCGGACGAGTTGATGAAATTAAGTGCTGACCGACTTCGCATATTGCGCGAACGCGTACTACTTTTCGATGATTTCCAAGATGAGGAAATCTTAGACCTATTGCAGTTCGCCCAGAAAAAAGGATTCACAAGTGGGGATGTTCTCGTCCATGAGAATGAAAAAACAACCAGCATCTTCATCATAATCAGTGGTCAGGCTGAGGTGGTCCGTGATCATCATGATGGGCCTGAAGTCCTCGCTCTTCTTGAGCCCGGTTCGACGGTTGGAGAAATGGCCATGGTCGATGGCGCTCCACGATCAGCGCGCGTGGTGGCCCGTGGCGATGGTGTCGTCTTGATCGTTGACGCAAGGCTCGTCAAAAATGTCGAGAATCATATTCTTCAAAAGTTCTACAAGAACCTGTCATCTATCTTGGTTCGTCGACTTCGTGCGGCCAATAAGAAAATGGAGGCTGTTGCCGCGCGTGGTTTAACGGATGCCAGTCTAGACAAACTCAAGCAGGCCGATCTGTCTGGGGTTGACTTAAGCGGTCTACGCGCGAAGCGAATCAATCTCGCGGGGGCAGACTTGAGAACCGCTGATCTGAGAGACGCCGATCTGAGGGGGGCAGACCTGCGCGGAGCCCGACTCGATGGCGCTAATTTAGCCGGTGCAAGTGTCAGCCGCGCACGGCCCCTGGATGTCGACACAGCTGACAGTTCAGCTGAGACAGACTTCAATGAGTCAACTGAGCATTATTGGGAACGTTTGATGAAAAGTCTGGCTCAAAGAGCCAAAACGACCGATGGCACCGATCCTTAATTCCCCATTGAGCCTGGCCTTTTAACTGGCCAACAAAATCCGCTATCATTCGCAGACTTGGACATAGACCAAACAGAGAATCCGTTGATGCTCGCTAATAGTCCTTGACGGGACCCATATGCGAGTGGTTCATCAAGTCTAAAATCATTGAATTCTAAGGAGGCGGAGTACCGTGTACGGAGTCATTTCCGCTGGGTCGACCCCAACGGCCGAAACAGGCGCAAAGATCTTGGCCAATGGCGGGAATGCCATGGATGCCGCCGTGGGCGCTTGCTTCGCCGTAGCTGCTGGCGAACCCACTCTGACAAGTCTTGCCGGTGGTGGAATGATGATGGTTCATTCTGCTCGAACGGGTCAGACAATTGTCCATGATTTCTTCGGAAACGCCCCCAAACTGTCTCAGGCCGAAGCGGTCAATCTCGATTTCTATCCCATCAAACTGAACTATGGACCCACGACTCAAAAGTTCTATGTAGGCCGAGGAGCGGCGGGAATTCCAGGGGTGATTCCAGGGTTGTGTAGCGCGCTCGATAGATGGGGTACGCAATCTCTTGCCCAAGTCATTAAGCCTGCCTGTAAACTCCTGAGAGACGGCGCAATCATTGGGGCCGGACAAGCAGCTCTTGCTCAATTTCTAAAGCCCATCTTAACGGAGACAAAAGCAAGTCGGGCCATTTTTGCCCCCGAGGGGGACTATTTGGATCTTGGGACCCGCTTTAAGCTTCCCGTTTTGGCAGACACCTTAGAAGACATGGCCGGCCAAGGATGGACACACTTCTATGAGGGCTACTTACGAAATTTGATTCTCGACCAATTTGGGCCAGATAATGGAGGGTTGATCACGGCTCAGGATATGGACAGCTACGCCGTCATGGAACGCCAGCCCTTGGTGCTGAATGCGGGCGGCGGCCAACTCAATACGATTCCCCTACCGGCTGCCGGTGGACCGATGATCGGTTTGATGCGGCAATTATTCAAGCTAGATGCCTGTTCAAATGCGACGCGCGAACGGCGCCTCTGCGCGGCGATGGCCACAGCGGACTACGCACGACTCCATGGCCGTCTCCAAAACGATGCGGCCGATTTTGACTGGTGCAGCAACGATTATCTGGCACGCATCAATGGGTCTGTACAAGGGCCTAGCCAGCCTGGAGGACCGTCATGCACGACGCACATCAGTGTTGTAGATTCATCCGGAAATGCCGTCGGCGTCACCTTTAGTCACGGGGAGAGTAACGGTCGTCCCATCGGAAACACAGGCATCATGATGAACAACTTTCTGGGAGAAGAAGACCTCTTGCCGAAAGGCCTTGGCACGGCGGCGCCGGGTCAACGACTCGCAACGATGATGTCACCAACCATCGTGTCCACCGACGACGGCTCCATGTTCGTTTTGGGGACAGGTGGCTCCAATCGAATACGAACGGCAATCCTCCAAGTGCTCGGACGGATTCTAGATGAGGACATGACTCCTGCGGAGGCGGTCAAAGCACCGAGACTCCATTATGAATCAGGTGTGTTAAACGTTGAATTATTTAACGAGTCTGAACGCGAAAAGTTCCATGGAATCGACACGAGTGCGTTTGTTCCATTCGACGCACCACATATGTTTTTTGGGGGTGTAAATTGTGCTGCCCGAATGGCAAATGGTCAACTTAATGGTGGGGCTGACTCAAGGCGGGGTGGCCACTGCATCGTCGTCTAAACCGGACAAGTCCGGGGATGCTAAACTTGACCGGTACTCAATTCCACCGAGTGCGAGCAGCGATACCGGCGCCCATCAAACCCAAATAAGGTTCTGTTACGATCCGAATGGGTACACCCTGCATGTAATTCCGATAGCGACCTTTTCGATGAAAAGCATCACGGAAACGCGCTTTGACAATAGGTAAGATCTTCGGCGGGATTCCGCCGGATATATAGACTGAGCCTGCGGCGCATTTGAGAGCCAGACTCGCCGCTTCATCGGCCAATACATCAACGAACATATCGATTGTTTCGATGGCGATTGGACATGCTTTTTCAAGGGCTAATTTGCTGATTGCGGCCGCCGGATTATCACTGTCACTGACCAGCGGGTGGGAGGCCACATCGCCCCTGAGAACATCATAGACATTGACGATGCCAGGGCCACTGACGATGCGTTCGACGCTGACATGGTCCGGCCAACGCTCCAGCAACTTAATTAAAACTTGAATCTGACGCTCATCTTTAGGCCCAAACCGAACATGGCTTCCCTCACCCGCAACGGGAAACCAATCTTCACCGGTCCAGATACACATGGCCTCGCCTAAACCTGTCCCAGCACCAATCACAGCGATATTGCGTCGTTCTGGTTGCGGTATTTCATCCAGAGGGATCCAAGATTTAGGGCTCAGATGAGGGACCGCATAAGCCTGAGCGTGGAAGTCGTTGAGTAAGAGGACCGACTTATCCAGTCTATGGGATAAATTCGTCCCACTCAGTGTCCAATCAAAATTTATCATTCGAACCGTCTGGTCCTGAACGGGTCCAGCGATGCCGATACTGACACCCGCAACATCGGGATTGCGATTGACCAGATCCACGACCAGGTCATCGATTTGTTCAACATCCGTATTGAGGTACAGCTCCAGGCGGCTGATTGACGATCCGTCATAAACAGCGAAACGAGAATTAGTCCCACCGATGTCCCCGACTAAGATGCGCACGTGGCCTCCACAGAAAAACGTCAAACCCAGCCGCTTCAAACGACTGCGCGAGGCCCACATAAGGCAATCGGAGGCTGTGTACAAGTCCGTTCATGCATCTGAGGTCAGTTTGTCACCTAATTTTATCAAAATCACCGTTTAACAAACTTCAAAATGGCCCGCCAATAGCTCTCCGCGTGTAGAGATAGGTCATTATGTCCAGCGTCAAATAGCTGTAGAACGACATCTTTCGCTGCATCAGCAAGTCGTTGACTATGGCCAACCGGCACCACGGTATCGGAGCGACCATGGAGAATCAAAACTGGGCAGTCTAGCTTTTTAAGAACGCTCTCCGAGTCAAAGGGGTCGAGTACGAGAAAGCCTGGAATCAGCATGTCTGCTGCGATGGCTTTTACGCTTGAGAAGGTACTCTCTAAGATGAGTCCTTTGGGTGTATGAAGCAAAGCCAAGCCTGCGGCCCCCCCACCACCGAGCGACCGCCCATGATAAAAGAACTGGTCGGATCCAAAACCGTAGACCTGAATCAATCCGTCTCTCAACTCAACTGCATCTTTGACCAGTCTCGACTGACTGGGTGAGCCCGTACTTCTGCCATATCCTCGGTATTCCATCAGCGCTACGCTGACCCCTGCGGTCAGATAGGTACGTACATGGCTGGGCAAGTCGTCGATGAGTTCGGCATTGCCATGGAAAAATAGGACGATCGACTGCTCTGACTCTGTTGGATGGTTTTTCGATCGAAGCAGCCATGCTTCGACTTTATGATCCGGTTGCCCCAACCAAATTTGCTCTATCCCGGCTGGAGACCGATGGTCCGGGCCAAAATGAGGCACCAGATGGGTCGGAAATAAAATCCGGCGTTGGAACATCAGAATCAACAAAATGATCAGAGCTAGACTCAGTGAAATTGTCCAAAATAACTTCGACACACGGCCCCCGAAACAACGAATTTAGCTTGGTTTTTTGACCATGCTCTTGTCTAGCACAATCGATGCCGTTGCACCCGGCTTTCACGAACGGTATGCTCCGCACCTTCTCGACAAGAACCAAAGGACACTGAGCGACATGGCTAAGTACGACCCTTCGACTATCGAACCCAAGTGGCAAGCGTATTGGGACGAAAATAAGACCTTTCGTGTCGATGACGATACGTCAAAACCCAAATACTATTGCCTGGACATGTTTCCTTATCCATCCGGATCAGGTCTACATGTTGGTCACCCTGAGGGCTATACGGCCACCGACATCATCTGTCGATACAAGCGCAAGTGTGGATACAACGTCCTGCACCCTATGGGCTGGGATGCCTTCGGATTACCCGCCGAGCAATATGCCCTGAAGACTGGGACACATCCTGCGACGACGACAGCGAAAAACATCGATACGTTTAGACGTCAGCTGAAAATGCTTGGATTCAGCTATGACTGGGATCGCGAGGTCAATACAACGGACCCAGACTATTACAAATGGACCCAGTGGATCTTTTGCGAATTGTACAAGAAAGGGCTGGCTTACATCGCCGAAGTCCCCGTCAACTGGTGCCCTGAACTCGGGACTGTCCTCGCCAATGAAGAAGTGATCGATGGAAAAAGTGAGCGAGGTGGACACCCCGTTATCCGCCGTCCAATGCGGCAGTGGATGCTGAAGATTACAGAATACGCTGAACGATTACTCGATGATCTCAACTTGGTGGACTGGCCGACCGGCACCCGCGTTATGCAAGAGGAATGGATCGGCCAGAGTTTCGGCGCCGAAGTCGACTTCAAGGTCAATGGTCACGATGCACAGGTCACAGTCTTTACAACCCGTCCAGACACACTGTTTGGTGCCACCTATATGGTGTTGGCGCCAGAGCACCACCTCGTCGGACAAATTACGTCTGACGCTGTCTCAGCAGAGGTGGGTGCATATGTTGAACAAGCCGCTCGTCGGTCTGAGCGTGACCGAGTCCAAGATGTCGCCAGTAAAACGGGGGTGTTCACAGGTGCATATGCAACAAACCCGGTCAATGGAGAGAGCATCCCAATCTGGATCAGCGACTATGTATTGGCCTCATACGGGACCGGAGCAATCATGGCTGTTCCTGGTCACGACCAAAGAGACTGGGACTTTGCTAAGACCTTCGATTTGCCGATCATTGAAGTCATTTCTGGGGGCAACATCGATGAATCTGCCTATTCCGGTCAAGGCGAGCTGGTCAACAGTGGACTCTTAGACGGTCTGTCTGTCGCAGACGCTAAAAAGACCATCATCGACTGGCTGGAATCAAATCAATCAGGTCAAGGCACGGTCAATTACAAACTGCGCGACTGGCTATTTTCAAGACAGCGTTACTGGGGAGAACCATTTCCGATCATACATACTGAAGACGGTGAAATTCGTCTCGCTGAACAATCTGAACTGCCCATTAGATTGCCCGAGACAGAGAATTACAAGCCATCAGGGTCTGGTGAAAGCCCGCTATCCAATGTGTCTGATTGGGTCAATGTCACCTTAGATGATGGCCGCCTGGGACGTCGTGAAACCAACACAATGCCGCAATGGGCTGGCTCATGTTGGTACTATCTTCGTTATATCGACCCCCATAATGATGAGCAGGCATGGGACCCAGAAAAAGAAAAATACTGGATGCCCGTCGACCTTTATGTCGGTGGCGCAGAGCACGCTGTGCTCCATTTGCTCTACGCTCGTTTCTGGCACAAAGTCCTCTATGATCTGGGCCATGTCAGTACGCCGGAGCCGTTCATGAAACTCATCCACCAGGGCATTATTCTCGGAGAAGACAATCAAAAAATGTCGAAGTCACGAGGCAATGTCATCAACCCTGATGACGTCGTCAACGAATACGGCGCTGATGCCATGCGACTTTTCGAGATGTTTATGGGGCCGTTGGAAGCAACCAAGCCCTGGAAAACGACGGGGGTAGACGGTGTCAGACGACTCCTTGATCGAATCTGGCGGCTGGCGGTCGATCCCGAGACCGATGCGCTGCGCGTTGAAGACAGTGCGGCGCCCGATGACATTCAAAAAGCGCTGCACCGCACCATCAAGAAGGTGACTGAAGACATCGAAGGCATGCGTTTTAATACCGCCATCGCAGCGATGATGGAGCTCACAAACTTACTGACAAAGTCGAATCATCATGGCCGTGACGCATTGGAGATCTTAGTCCAATTAATGGCACCATTTGCCCCTCACTTTAGTGAAGAACTATGGGCGCGACTGGGTCATCAAGAGAGTATCGCCTACGTAAAATGGCCCCAATATGACGCCGCGCTCATTATCGATCAAATGCAAACATATGCCGTGGCGATCAACGGAAAGATGCGCGCACAGATCGAATTGCCACGAGATGTCGCCAAAGATGATGCATTGGCTCAGGCGCGCGGCCTGGAGAACATCCAACGCCACATGGACGGCAAGACCATCCGAAAGGAAATTTTCGTCCCAGGCCGCATGATTAACTTGGTCGTCAGCTGATATCAGTGCAGTCTCCGCCGAACGTGTACAGCTCGGCTATCGGCCCTGCACATAGTGATGGTAGTCCGCGATAATTTTATCTTGATCAGGGTGTCGTCCAGACTCAACGATGGCTTTGCCTCCGACAAACACATCTTTGACAGCCTGCGTTTTCACGCCAAAAATCAACTGAGAGATCAGATCGTCGGTGACGGTGCCCGCCATCGATGGATGCGTCAGATCGACGGTAATAAAATCAGCCAGTTTTCCGGGTGTCAAACGTCCTGATTCGACCCCGAGAGCGCTCGCACCATTGCTGTGTAGCGCGGGCCACAAAACATCCGCTGTTTGGAGCTTTTTGGCGGATTTTGAGGCAGATGCATCCACATATCGAGCAAGGACATTGCGCCGTTCATCCAGCAGTCTCTGCTGATACTCGATCTGCCTGACATCTTGCCATAGGTCAATTTCGATTTGGCTGTCGGAGCCAACACAAATGGGGACATCATGAGTCTTAAGTACGTGGGCGGGGACAAATCCATCGCCCAAGTTCTGTTCCGTAGTGGGACACAGGCAGACACCGGTATTCGTACGGGCCAGACGAGCTGCATCAGCATCATCGATATGAGTGGCATGAACGAGAGTTGTTCGGTCACCAAGAATACCCAGCTCATCTAGGACTGAGATGGGGCCTTTTTGATACTCGTTTATGGATTGTAGAAGTTCTTCCCGTTGCTCGCATGCATGGATATGGATCACCTGGCGTGACTGAGACGCAACACGCGCGATCTCTCGGAGCCAATCCGCTGGAACAGCGCGAATACTATGGGGGGCAAAGCCAACGTCCACTTGAGGATGAGACCCCCAATGTCCATGCAGGGCCTTTGTTCTCTCAAGATAGCCTGTGAAGGTGCGATCCACGAATCTAAATTGGCGGTCGACCAGGGGCCGATTAAAACCGCCTCGATGGTATGCAACATTGAGCAAAGTAATCCGCAGACCGACATCCAGTGCAGCTTGAATCACGCGATGTGCCAATTCATTTGGGTCGGCATATTCGGTGCCATCGGGCTGGTGGTGGACGTAATGAAATTCGCCCACGGTGGTGATCCCAGTCGTGGCCATTTCGAGGAACGCCATTTTGGAAACCAGGCTCAAATCATCGGGTTTGAAGTCTTCAGTTGCCTGATACATGAGTGTCCGCCAACTCCAAAAGTCTTCGTCTGGACGAGCAGAATCCAAATATTCTGTTCGGCCGCGTAGAATCCTCTGGAAGGCGTGACTGTGGGCATTGACCAGACCCGGCATGATCACAACGGACCCCAAATCAATGTCATAGGCTCCAAGACCAATGTCGACAATGCGGTCAGCCTCAACGGTGACGACACCATCCTTTATGGTTCCGGAGTCTGCGATCACAAAGTCTGCTCGATAACGCTTCATAATGAACAGATTAGACGGAGTTGATGCGTGTTGCCAGTTGATCCATTCATCGGGCTAGGGCAGGCTACGAGGATGAATGCAAAACAGAAGACGATTGCCTTGGTCACCGGCGCATCACGCGGCATCGGTCGGCAGGTTGCACAAGATTTGGCAGACGCCGGATATCGAGTCGTTTGCGCCGCGCGAACAACATCGGCTGTAGACGAATTAGCCCGCGAAATTGGCGGTGTGCCACTGACCATGGACTTGTTGCAAACAGACTCCATAAACAAGGGCATTGATTGGGTCGAGTCACATGTCGGTCCAATCGGCGTTCTCGTCAACAATGCGGGCATTGCTACCAGTGCCCCACTGCCACAGACGACACTGGACATTTGGACACAGACAATTCAGGTCAATCTGACCGCGAACTTTCTCCTGACCCAACGTTGTCTACCCAAAATGGTGGCACAGGGTGAGGGTCGGATTGTGTTCGTCGCGAGTAATGCTGGGCTCACAGGCTATGCCTACACGTCTGCCTACTGCGCATCGAAGCATGGCGTGGTTGGCTTGATGCGCTCATTGGCCGCTGAATATGCAAAAACGGGCGTCACCATCAACGCTGTCTGCCCAGGATTTGTAGACACCGACATGACGACGGCCGCCATAGAAAAAATTAAAACGGCCACCGGTCGAGACGAGACAAAGGCGCGTTCCGCATTGGAAAGGATGAATCCGCAAGGCAGATTGATCGGTGTCGATGAAGTCAGCCATGCGGTGATGAGTCTGCTGCCATACGAGGCGCGTGGCATCAATGGACAAGCCATAGCCTTGGATGGCGGACAGGTGATGAAATGAGTACAACAGAAATCATAAACCCGGCGGGTTGGCCTGCACCAAAAGGCTATAGCAATGGCATCATCGGTGAGGGCCGAATGCTGTTTATCGGTGGTCAGATAGGCTGGACTCCCGACAACGTCTTTAAAGAGACGACATTTGTGGGCCAGTTTGATCAAGCCCTCGCCAACACCTTGGCTGTGCTGAATGAAGCGGGTGGGGAGGTCTCCAACATTGTCCGCATGACCATCTATGTGACCGATATTGAAACCTATCGCAGCTCGCTTCGAGACTTGGGCCCGGTGTGGCGCAAGCACATGGGCCGATGGTATCCCGCCATGGCGCTCGTGGCCGTGACCGATTTGGTCGAAGCAGATGCCTTATTAGAAATTGAGACGACGGCAGCTTTGCCATTGGAGACTGTGTCATGACACCGAAACATTTTGATTTTGAGATTCAACATCGGGTCGGCATCATCACCTTGAACCGGCCCGAGCGATTAAATGCGCTGACATTTGAAAGTTATGAGGAGCTGAGGGACTTTTTCAGCGACCTAAACGGTCGGTCTGATATTGGCTCTGTCGTTCTTCAAGGCGCAGGACGCGCATTTTGCGCGGGTGGTGATGTCGATGACATCATCGGCCAACTGTTTTCGAGAGATATGCCTGGACTACTGGCGTTTACCCGGGTGACCGGGGCACTGATTCAAAACATCCGTCGGGTAAATAAGCCTGTGGTCGCCGCCATTCAGGGTGCGGCGGTGGGAGCCGGTGCCGTAATGGCCCTGGCCTGCGACATACGCGTCATTGGTCCAAAAGCGAAATTTGGCTGCGTTTTCCCACAAGTTGGTCTGTGCGGTGCAGATATGGGATCAGCCTATCTCTTACCGAGAATCGTGGGCTTAGGACATGCGTCCGAGTTATTGATGACCGGTGAGATCATCCGGGCGGACCGAATGAAAGAGATCGGATTAGCCAATCATTTAGTCGACGCCGACGCCGTGTTTAGTCGAGCATTTGAACTGGCCAAATCCATAGCCGAGGGGCCTGCATTCGCCAATTCAATGACTAAGAAAATGATTGAAGATGAAGCACACTTATCCTTAGAAGAAGCCATTGAAGCCGAGGCGCAAGCGCAGGCAATCTGTATGGCCCATGCCGATTTTCGAGAGGCCCATGACGCCCGCGTGGAAAAGCGTCCCCCGCAGTTTAAGGACTTTTCACGATGAAACATACGCCGGAACCATCAACTGCCGACTTAGATTTCTTCTTCGATGAAGGCCATCATGCCATCGCAGAAAAAGCGGCTCATTTTGCTTCAAAATGGGCGTTCGATGACCAACGAGATGAAGATGAAGCCACTCTGAAAGCCGTGTCCGAACTGACTGATGCTGGACTGACGCAGTATTGCGTACCCGAGCGGTTTGGTGGCGCGGCTATCGGTCGACCTGATGGCCTCGACACACGCGCGCTGACTTTGATTAGAGAAAGTCTTGGATGGTCTGATGCCTTGCTTGACACAGCGTTCGCCATGCAGGGCTTAGGCAGTTACCCAATTACGCTGGCGGGCACGACCGACCAAAAGGAGACCTACTTGCCAGCCGTGCTGTCCGGTCGATCTTTGGGGGCTTTCGCTCTGACCGAGCCCAATGCGGGCAGTGATGTCGCGTCTATGAGCTGTCTGGCTGAAGCGTCGGGCGACAGCTACATCATCAATGGCCAAAAGACATACATCAGCAATGCGGGCATCGCGGGCCAATATGTGCTCTTCGCCAAGACCGCCCCAGACCAGGGCCGACGCGGCATGAGTGCGTTTATTATCGAACCCAATGATCCGGGTCTGTCTGTGGACCGCTTTGAGGTCATCGCGCCACATCCCATCGGGACTCTCATTTTTGACAACTGCCGCATTCCGAAAAATCGACTTCTTGGACAAGAAGGTGATGGATTTAAGATTGCTATGGGGACCCTGGATGTCTTTCGCACGACGGTTGCAGGTGCTGCCATTGGCATGGCTCAACGCGCACTAGATGAAGGCCTGCATCGAGCTCTCGAACGGACCCAATTTGGCAAACCTATTTTTGAACAACAGCAAATCATGGCGTATTTAGCGGACAGCGCAACAGACCTGACGGCGGCGCGGCTACTGGTATTTAGAGCCGCCTATCGACGGGACCTGTCCACTGATCGCGTGAGTGCCGAGGTCGCCATGGGTAAGTTATTTGCCACAGAATCCGCGCAACGAATTATCGACCGTGCTGTACAAATCTTTGGAGGCCTGGGTGTGACCCGCGGCGTGACGGTTGAACGCCTCTACCGAGAAATACGTGCCCTGAGAATCTATGAAGGCACCAGCGAAATTCAAAAAGTGGTCATCGGTGCCCATTTGCGAAAATTAGCCGCAAGCACCGACTGATTATTAATACGCTCCATTGGAACTCAAGGTGCATCTCGCTGGCCACAGTACATGACCGAGATGGTATCATCTGACTCGTAACACACAGGGCCTCCTGGCATGACTTGACATGCCTCAACACCCTCAGGTTCACAATACCCGCCGTC
>MDTC01246179.1_pt1 | contig 50924 bp, 64 predicted proteins | sample 811181 | NCBI WGS metagenome assembly MDTC01 (sample SAMN05326644, study PRJNA326480) | marine metagenome | isolation source: seawater | place: Pacific Ocean: North | collected 2011 | reverse complement strand
GGAAGGCCACCTCCTGTGATGTGAGCCATCCCGTGGATTGGTGTTCCCTTTGCAAGCAACGTTTTTACGAGATGCCCGTAAAGCTGTGTGGGATTGAGCAAGGCTTCGATCAGTGGTTGTTCGCTGGGACCAAATTTGGAATCGGAATTGACGCCATTTTGTTCGAGCACCCTTCGAACGAGGCTGAACCCATTGCTATGAAGGCCGCTACTTGCGAGGCCCAAGATGCGATCCCCCGGGCTGATCTGACGACCATCGATGAGTTGGTCTTCTTCAACGACAGCAACGCAAAATCCAGCTAAGTCGTAGCGCCCTGGTGGATAGAACCCTGGCATCTCAGCGGTCTCTCCACCCAATAAGGCGCAACCACTCACTCGACAGCCTTCTGCGATTCCTTCCACCACCGTTGCCATTGCGTCAGGACTCAAGGCTCCTGTAGCCATGTAGTCAAGGAAAAAAAGCGGTTCCGCTCCGCTGGTGATCACGTCGTTGACACACATGGCCACGAGATCAATTCCCACGTTGTAATGACCTTCATGGTCCTGAGCGAGTTCAAGCTTGGTGCCCACGCCATCTGTCCCTGAAACCAATAGGGGCTTTTTCAGGCCTGCGGGAAGGCGCATCAGGCCGCCAAAACCACCGAGCCCACCAATGACTTCTGGGCGATGGGTGGCTTCCACGCTCTTGCGAATTCTGTTGACGAAGGCGCGCCCTGCCTCCACATCCACACCAGCGGTTTTGTAGTCCATGAACAAGATGCAATTCATTGATCCTCCTCTTTCACCCCCCTAGGTGTGCCTGATAGGGGATTGTCAGTGGCTTTAATGAGTTGAGCTTGTGGGTGGGATTAGCCCAGCTAATGATTAATTCCATCCGTTTCAGTGCCAAGCCCTGTGAACGTGCGGCATCTTGGGGTCGCGTTTGCGATCTCGTGCAGCGGATCCGGTCAAACGTCCGTAGAGAGGTTCAAAAAACGTTTTTAACGTGACTGCAGTTTTTAATGAAAGATCGTTCGCCTAGTTCACTAAGGGTTCTGAACAAGTTCTGAGCTCAGGTGTTCTTGCAAGGCTGAACAATCGATTTGCATGAACCGATCTTTCCCCCTCGCGACCCTTGCCACCGGCCTCTTTGCCACTGGCTTCGCGTTGTTCCCAGTCTTAGCTCGAGACGTCGCTTCAACTGAGTTGTATGACCCATTCGAGCCAGTAGCTGCAACCGATATAGAAACCGTTGTTTCAGAACCAGTAGCGATTCCACAACCTTTGGTGGCTCCACCAAAGCCTCCCAAAACTTTGGTTGTCTCGACTTCCACGGGAGAAGCGAGCTGGTATGGACCTGGCTTCTTTGGAAATCGAACTGCGAATGGCGAACTTTTCAAGCGCGGCACGATGACTGCAGCTCATCGCACGTTGCCATTCGGAACCAAGGTGAGGGTGACCAATCTTCGTAACGGCCGCGAAACGGTGGTCAGAATCAATGACAGAGGTCCCTTTGCTGGAGATCGAGTCATAGATTTGGCTCATGGGGCAGCACATCATTTGGGCTTGGTCTCCAGCGGGATTGCTCAGGTGCGCCTTGAGGTATTGCGCTGAGCATCCAAGTTCTTCGTTCCCTCCAAGATTTACGTCGCTGGCGCAACGCGTCCCGCTCGATTATTCATTTTGTGCCGACCATGGGCGGTCTGCATCAAGGGCACTCGAGCTTGATCTCAGCCTCTACCAGCCAAGCCGTCAGTGAATCTGAGACTTTGGTCAGCGTGTTCATTAATCCTCTGCAATTTGGGCCAAACGACGATTTCGATCGCTATCCACGCACTCTTGACAAAGACTGTGAATTGGCGGAGAAGGCTGGTGCCTCAGCTCTCTGGTGTCCGAATGAAGAGCAGATTTACCCAGGTGGCTTCATTAATTCCTGGAAGATCCTTGCCCCAACGTTGCTTCAATCCAATCTGTGTGGATTGACGAGACCCGGCCACTTTGATGGTGTGGTCACGGTCGTTTGCCGTCTGTTGGCTCTTGTAAAACCGCACCAGATATTTCTTGGAGAAAAAGACTGGCAGCAGCTCACGATCTTGCGTCGCATGGTCTCAGACCTTGGCTTGGCAAGCAGGGTGCGCAGTGTGGCCACAGTGAGAGACGGTGATGGTCTCGCCAGCAGCTCAAGAAATCGCTTTCTCAATCCTCAACAGCGTCAGCAAGCGGTTTTTTTCGCCCAAGTTTTGCGTGATGCCGCATCTTCTTTCGCAACTAGCAGCTCACCCTTAGATCTTCTCCAGATCCGCCGTGTGCTGAATGATGGAGGCCTAACTGTTGAATACTTAGAGGTTGTTGATCCTTTTTCATTGCAGCCTTCAAAGGCGAGTGAATCTTCAATTAATTTGCTTGCGGGGGCTGTTCGGTGCGGCGAAACCCGCGTGATCGACCATGCTTTCTTGATGACTCGTTCCCCAATTGTTGCTATCGACGGCCCTGCCGGTGCTGGCAAAAGCACAGTGACTAGAGCCTTTGCTGAGCGTTTGGGGCTTGTTTATCTTGATACGGGAGCCATGTACAGGGCTGTGACCTGGCTGATATTGGAACAGGGCGTCGATTCGGCAGATCCTGTTGCAGTTGAGATTGTGTTGAACGATCTAAACGTAGAACTTGAGCCATTGCATCAGGGTGTGCAGGTCGTGCGCGTGAATGGTTTAGATGTCACCGAAGCAATTCGTGATCCGCGGGTGACAGCTTCAGTTTCTACGGTGGCGGCCCATGGTTGTGTCCGGAATGCGTTGACTGCTCAGCAGCAGCGTCTTGGCAAAGCGGGTGGTCTTGTCGCTGAGGGACGGGACATTGGTACTGCAGTCTTTCCTGAGGCAGAGGTGAAAGTGTTTCTGACGGCCTCTCCAGCAGAGAGGGCTCGCCGCCGTTCTCTCGACTTGAGAGCGCGAGGGCATGAGGTTCCTGCTTTGACTGAGCTTGAGGCACAGATCGTGGCACGCGATCACCAAGACAGCACTCGAGATGTGGCGCCTCTGGTTAAAGCTGTAGATGCCACTGAACTGATCAGCGATGGGATGAGCATTGATCAGGTCATTGATGCTCTTGAGGATCTGTTTCGTTCCCGAGTGGGAGAGGAGGTCTGGTCCACCCCAATCTCATAAATCAGCTCTTGATGGATGGGTCAATAGGTCATCAAGAAGTCCTTTGCAGGCATCCTCAAGAAGATCGAGAACATGCTCAAATCCATGCGCTCCTCCGTAGTAAGGATCTGGAACCTCGAAATTGTCAGAGGATTTTGCGTAGCTGAGCATTGGACGGATAGTCGCTGTACTTCTCCTGCCGAATTCTTTGGCCATACCTTTGACTTTGCGAAGGTTGTCCTCATCCATAGTGAGAATATGATTGAAACTTTCGAGATCATTAAGTTCGATTTGGCGAGCGCGACTGGGGAGATGAATTCCTCGTCGGCTCGCAGCTGCTTGCATTCGATGGTCAGCAGCGTGGCCCACATGCCATCCACCCGTTCCGGCAGAATCCACTAAAAATTGCTCAGTTAATCCACGTTGAGCTATCAAGTGGATGAATACTCCTTCTGCCGCAGGTGAGCGGCAGATGTTGCCGAGGCAAACGAATAAAATTTTCAATCTTCAATCCAGATGAAATTAATGCCTAGCATAAATTACTAACATGCATGAGCTAACCATTGAGCAGCGCTAGGTTGATTCTCATCAAAACCACGGTATCTAATTCTGAGCCATGAGCTAGTGATAACATTCCTCTTGATTGATTGTTGCTGATCTTCTCTAGCGCCAGGCACGCGCTATAACGCAATCCCCAATCATCGGGTTTGGCAATTGCCCAAGTTAATTTCTCTAGTATTATTTGAATATCCTCTTCCTTGATATACTTTTTAGAGCCTATTTCTCCTAGCCCACAGGAGGCAATGCGACGAATATTGCCCTGGCAGTGATTTCCGATTTCGACGCCAACTGCATCAATTAATGCTGGAAGGAATTGAGGATCTTTTTTGGCCGTAATCGCTTTGATAAGTCCGACTTTGACATCCTGATCTGATTCCGAAAAGTAAAGGCCTGAAAGGTCCAAATGAATGAAATTTCTGCTGAAGGCTAGAAGGTCTATCCCAAATTCTCGATCAGATAAAGAAGGGCTTTTTAGAAGATCGAAAATATCGGAAAGACTAATCTTTTTGCTTGGGGATGGACTTTCTCCGTTTGTTCTGGGAGAACTTGCTTTGTCAATTACAATGTTTCCAGCAAAATTTTCACAAACTAGATTGTCTAGCTTTTTTATAATCTCTCTCTGTTCGCCGCTGAGGCTGTAAATGGACGAATCTAAGTCTTCGCTTTGGTGAGTTATTGATTTCTCAAGTATTGACTTGAGGGAGTGCATTTTAACATTGTTGGGTATTCTGGCATTTAGAATTGATTCTGTACTGGTAATTGAAGCAATTCTTGCTAGATCAAATGCTGCTGATTGTCTGACAAAACGATTGCTGTGATTTAAGTAACAGTGTATTTTGTTCAAGTAGTTATTTTCGCCTGTACAGACATAGAAGTAAGATGCTGCTGCACTGGCAATACGTTCCGAGTCAGAGTGTAGATAGGGCTCTACCTTTTCTTTGACATCCCACATTTTGTATGCGGTAAGGGTTTCGATTAAAGCCTCCATGGGCTTGCCTTCAATATTTTGATCTACGTATCTATTCAGAGCATCTTTGCAGTCAGCTGTCTTCAGCTCAATTAGTGCTCTAAGTGTTGCTTCGTGGAGTTGGATATCATTGGTGTGAAATGTGTCTAGTAAATATGGCGTACAGCTTATGTCATTGATTAGTCCTAGCGAACGTGCGGCTTGTCTCCTCAAGGGATAGCCACCCATTGATGTTTGATCACCTTCATCTTGAAGGCATTGAATTAGATTTTTTACAGCAGATCCGACTCTGTTTTTTCCAAGCCACCATGCGGCGTGGTATCTCACTCCCGGGTCATTATTTCCCAGTGCTGTAATAGCTGATTCGACAGAGTTGATCTGGCTCAAATTCTGAACTGCCTAATTTGGTGGTGATTTTCAAAATTGAAAGTGTCAGTGTTCATATTGAGGAGTTCGTAAGGGAGGTTTTATGACTATTAATTTCTAATTCTAGTGTCGATGTAGCTCCAATTAGCTTCCCAGGAAGTCGTACGGACAAACTGAAACTTACCTGCGACTGACCCCCAGAGTCGTTCATGTGTTTCTGGATCATACCCCCGATCCAATGTGCTCAATTTATCCTCTTGCAGATGGAAAGAGCTCACTAGATAAGTATTTTTCCCGTCACGACGAACCATGCAGCAACTTCCTGGTTCAATGTCACCATGATAACCATCAATTTTTTCTACCACCTGGTAGTGGCAATCGTTTAAAGAGATCAGGTCACTCTCATTGATTTTTTCCCTTTGATTTTGGTCAGTTGTAGCTGTCGCAAATAATTCTGGGTTTTTAAATTTGTGATTTCGGAGTTTTATTACACCTGTGGAGGTCTCCTCGGCTCTAATCATTCGTAAGCGGTAAGGGTTTTTCGGATTAACTGCATAACTCTGCTCTAGCAAAATTGATCCTGGCTGAAGGTGTTCGATGGCTTTATATCGCAAAAAGATATGAGCAAAGAAAGGTGGGTTATCTAATGCCTGTTGTTGGTTGCTGTATTCTCCACAGAGAAGATTGAGGAACTTTTGGGTAGAATATTTCATCCAAGTCGAAATGTTGAATAAAAAAACCCCCTAGTTGGGGGCTTGTCATTGATACAAAAGGTACCTATTTCAAATGAGGGCGTTAATCGCGTAATCGATATAACTGTTGGCTTCGGTTGCAGCATCCCCGCTGAGTCCGTGGTTAGCTTTGATATGCCGAAGCGCTTCAACGTACCAAGTAGGTGAAAGCTCGAAGGTACGATTGATTTCAGCTAAACCGGCAATTAGGTAATCATCCATTGGGCCGGTGCCACCAGCCACTAGGCAGTAAGTGATCATTCGCAAGTAATAGCCAATATCCCGCGAACACTTGGCTTTACCTTCTGATGTTGAAGCATAGTTAGTGCCTTCCATCTGAGTGGTGAAAGGGAACTTTGTGTACACAGCCTGAGCTGCGCTATTCACAAGGGTTTCAGCTTTGCTTGTCAAGCCTTTGGCAGCTTCAAGACTAGATTTTGCACGATTGAAACGACCTGAAGCTGCTTGTACTTCAGTGTTGCTTAGGAAACGTCCTTGTGAGTCTGCGGCTGCAACCGCTTCGGTGAGGGGAGTTTTCATTTGGAGAGGGAGATTAAAATGAAATTGATTTACGTGCCTGATCAGGCAACAGATGCAGCAGCACGATCAAAATAAGTACCGACTTCACTACTCAGAGAGGCGCAGTCACCATTGGAAATCCCAGCACTGTCATTGACGATTGATAGTGCGGCATCCTTCATCAAGTTCACTCCAGTTGCAACGGAAGCACCGGGTGTTCCTAACGCGAGATAGGTTTCACGGAGTCCATTTAGGCAACGATCTTCTAGGACGGATGCGTCACCGGTGAATGCTGAATAGGTGACGTAGCGAAGGATAATTTCCATATCGCGAAGGCAAGCCGCCATGCGGCGGGAGGTATACGCGTTTCCTCCAGGCGCAATGAGTGCAGGCTGTTGCGCGAAAAGTTCACGAGCAGCGGTGGCAACAATCGTGGATGCATTGCTGGAAATGCGGCTTACAGCGTCCAATCGCTTGTTGCTGTCAGAAACCATGGCAGCCAGAGCATCAATCTCGCTGGTAGTGATGAACTGTCCCCTGGCATCAGCCTGGGCGACAACCTTGGTGAAGGCGTCGAACATTTTTTACTCCTGCTTGCAATGTCTAGTGAGGTGTCCAAGCACCTGAAAGGACATCCTAGGGAAAGTCCTATCGGGTTCTCTTCAATTCTCTCTAAGTGGCTAGAGCTACCCTGGAAGCTGTTCATAATGTGTAACCAGGAATAGGTAAGGGGCCTTCAGAAGGCTGTCCAAATTTGAAAATTGTTCTCTCATGAATCAATAAGCACCTTGCTTATAGATCAAAAAGTACAGAGTGGATGTAGGCCTCAGTCCATTCGCTGCCATGAAAACGAGTCAGCATTCCTCTTGCTGGGTCTTTCTCGGCTCGATAATCAGTGTATTTTCTTTGTCCTTTCAGCAGAGAATCGCTGCGTTCAGTACTTACGCGTTCAGCCTTAGCTGCTATTTCCAGGTAGAGGTCCAAATATTCATTGAACGCTGGTCTTACGATTGATTCAATTAAATCGTCGCCTTCCGTGCCAAGCGGGAGACGTGTCCAGAGGAACCCAGGCGAGAAAAAGGGTTTTGCTTCTTCTGGGATTGGTCCTCCGTAGGGAAGTTGATCACGCCAACGTTCGAAAATTGGAACTAGTCGACTCCAGACGTGATTGGTGTGGGCCTCGTCAGTTTTGATGGCGGGTTGAAGATCTAAGGCCAGCAGGTGCCCTGAAGGAAGAGTTACTAAATCGCCGCCAAAAAAAGGTAGGTCAAAACTTGAATCAGGATTGATCACAAAATTCAGAACAGAAGCTGCTGACCCTGCGCAGACACAGGCGGCTCTGACTTGCCTAAATTTCTCAGTTTTACAGGCCCAGGTCGCTGTCGTTACAGGGACTGGTTTTGATTTTGAACCAGTTTGGTCTTCCCGTTGTAAAAAACGATCTGAAACGGGATAAGGCTGATAATTTAAACTTTGTAATCGAGTCACAGCATCATCTAAAAATGGCTGCCACGACCATCCTGGAATATTAACTGGATCTGTGCTTTTTATTCGTTGAATAGTCATTAGTTTGTAGATGAGGCGGGAAACAAAAACTCGTGAAGGAATCTATTTGACCAGTCTTTCCCAAAATGGCTTGTGAATAGTCCATGAGCTGGATCACGCTCTGCGCTGTAAACGTCGTACTTGTCCTGAAGAATCTTGACTTCGTCTGGTGGAATACTTGAAGAAGTGCTAACAGCATCATCATGAAGTTTCCAATATGTTTTTAGGAAGGCGCTAAAAGCCTGTGGAAGGGATAAATCAGCCTGTTCTGCACCACCACGACAGAAAAGTAACCACGAAGAGAAATACTGATTCGGATCAAAAGAACGCATCGTTTCTTGGCTGTTGAGTTCCGGGAAGCGCTGGTTTAATTCCTTCAGGCCGGAAAAATAGCGATCAAGATAGACCTCGTCCTGGATCAGGGGCTGGAAATCAAGCACTGCTACAAGTTTCTGACGGGCCCCGAACCAGAGGAGGTCAACACCCATTAAGGGATGGTCATAGCTGTAGTCGGGGTATGCAACCGAATTGAAAACCTGCAGTTTCTCACCAGCATCAAGACGCGTTACTCTCCATCGCCGAAAGCCAGGAACATCCCAAAGCCAGCTACGAATGATGCTTGATGATTTTGAAGATCTGCATTCTTCAAGTCCTTCCGGTAACGGAAGTGGAGAACCCCCTCTATTTGTGATGTCAGAATGAAGCTCATCGAGAAATGAATCAAACATTGTCTAAGTGCCCTTATGAATGATTGGTTTGAGCCAAGGATTTGGCTTGTGCAGCAATCTCCTCAATATCGGCTTTACTTGGACATCGAAATTCTGTGCAATAGGTGGTCATTGCTGCCCCACCAAGAAATTGAACTGAGCTAACGCGCATTCTGATTTGATCGTTCACAAACCAACAGCGCTCCACACCAAAATTAGTGTCGTATCTGGTTTTGATTGTGAGTACTCCGTCATGAGCGAATTCGTAGGTGCTAAGAGCTGGTTTTTTTTCTACATAACCAACGTCTCTTAAAAGGTATCCCGTACTTGAATCTTCGGAATTTGGAACATTGATAACAACGGCTGCATAGTCATCATTCCGTGTATCGGCCAAAAGGTTGCTTTCCCACCAAAATCTCGCACCACCACCTGCCTCTTCGACGCTTATGCCGAAGACTTCGCAAACTTTTTCAACCGCCTCGTCAGATGCATCGAAGGGCTCAATGATCAAATTAGAGTCAGCTGCTTCATCGTCTTGGCTATCGAGATGATGAACAACTCTTCTATTAAGCCATAAACCTCGACTGGCCTCAAAAAAGTCCTTCATCGTTACGGGTGGTTGATCGATCAAGTTCATGCTTGATTCTCTTCAGCATCTCGTTGAACTTTTAGTTGGATGAGAATGGCATCAATCCGTGTTAGTTCAGGATGTTCTTTGATTGTTGCGTCGATTTTTTTTTGGGATAAACGAAGCTTTTTACCAAGCCCCACGACGTCTTCATAAAGTCGCTCTCGGTAGGCACTTAGTTCTGCAATTGTTTCTATCAGCTCTTCAAGAGAGGGCGCTTGACCTGTTTGTTCCGTCATCCCGACCTGTGATTTGCAGCAAACACGCCTTGAAACCATACCTCCTGGAATAAATGGATACTTTTTGAATGCTGAATTTGCCGTTCACTCTGGTTTTGGCTGTACGAGCCTTTCTAAAGGCAGTCAAGATCTAGAGAGAAGCTCTTGGGGAGCCCTGATTGCATCCATCAAAAATCGTCAAAGTGACGAACTCTTGCGTGATCAGCAGAAACTTGGCCAGATGCCTGCAACTTGGGCTTAAGTTTGATGAGCGCTTCGCTTGAAAAGGCTTGTCCTGGTAACGGATTCCTCCTTAGAGAGGAGTCTTCAGGGTTGGTTCTTAAGGGCATCAAGAAGCCTCTTCCCTCCAAATTTGTCTGGCCCACATGCTCGACGCATTCTCACGTTCGGTCGTCAGTGCCGACGCCAAAACTGCTCCCGTTGGCGGTAGTGACCTCGCAGGTCTCCGTTCCTACGTTCGTGACGGCAATAAGCGTCTCGATGCCGTCAACGCCATCACCTCCAACGCCTCCTGCATCGTCTCTGATGCAGTTACAGGCATGATTTGTGAAAACACAGGTCTGATTCAGGCAGGTGGCAATTGCTATCCCAACCGTCGTATGGCAGCTTGCCTGCGCGATGGTGAGATCGTACTCCGCTACATCAGCTATGCCCTTTTGGCAGGCGATGCATCCGTACTAGACGATCGTTGCCTGAATGGGCTTAAGGAAACCTACATCGCTTTGGGAGTTCCTACGCAATCCGCCGGGCGCGCTGTCGCCATCATGAAGGCTTCTGCGACTGCTCTCATCGGCGAAACAAACTCCCCTGCCTCAGGAGGCAAGCGTTTCCGCAAAATGGAAACAACTCAGGGTGACTGTGCTGCTCTGGTAGCTGAAGCAGGTTCTTATTTCGATCGCGTCATCGGCGCTATTTCTTGATCTGCAATAGGGACCTATTCGCTCCTTTCTCTGACACTACTCATCTTTAGGAATCTCCAATGAAGTCCGTCGTGACAACAGTTGTGACTGCTGCTGACGCAGCTGGTCGCTTCCCATCTCAAAACGATCTTGAAGCCGTACAGGGCAATATTCAACGTGCTGCTGCTCGTCTAGAAGCTGCTGAAAAGCTGGCTGCTGGCCTTGATGCCGTAACACGTGAAGCAGGTGATGCTTGTTTCAGTAAGTATTCCTACCTCAAGCAGGCCGGTGAGGCTGGCGACAGCCAGGTGAAGGTTGACAAGTGCTACCGAGATCTTGGCCACTATCTTCGTCTTATCAATTACTGCTTGGTAGTTGGTGGTACTGGTCCTTTGGACGAGTGGGGTATTGCCGGAGCTCGCGAGGTTTATCGCAGTCTTTCCCTACCTACAGGCCCGTACGTAGAGGCTCTTACCTACACCCGTGACAGAGCTTGTGCTCCTCGTGATATGAGCCCACAAGCTCTGAATGAGTTTAAGAGTTATCTTGACTATCTAATCAATGCACTCTCTTGAGTAGTGCTTCATTAAAAACATCTAAGGGGTGCAGTAGCACCCTTTTTTTGCAAATAATTAAATTTTTCGTATTCTAATGAGCTGATTGATTGCTAGTTCTAAAACGTTTAAAACAACGTCATCCTCCTCTTTGCTGATTTTAGCTTGAAGTGCTTCTAATGACGATGTGGAGCGGAGTTTCATTAATGACAGGGCACTGTTCTTTCTCACCCAGACGTCAGAATCATCAAGTAAAGGAACAATTAGTGGCGCTGAAGTCTGCTCATCGTCAAGATTGCCTAGGAAAGTAACCACTTCTGCGCGAATCTCTGCACAAGGATCTGATAACGCATTGGTTATGATACGTCTTTCCTCTTCTATCTCTAAAGTTTGTATCTGGCCGCATAAGGCAGAGATAGCAGCTTTACGCACCTTAGGATTTTTTGATAGAGCAGCATTGCGAAGCCCTTCTGATGCTCCATCTCCGAGAAGAGTAAGTGCCCAATTAGCTAGACCAATTTGCATTTCCGTGCTTTCTGGATTTTCGATAATGCTTAAAATAGGATCTAAGGATTGTGTTCCCATGGCAGCCATAGCTCCCATGGTTGACCCTTGAACAACTGAGTCAGTATCAGCAAGAAAAGCGGAGAGCAGGTCGGGAAGACTTGCGGGGTCAGCAATCAAGATGAGGGTTTTTGCAGATGCCCTTCTGACTGTGACTTGACTGCTAAATCGCATGGCACGGCATAAAGCAGGTACAGCAGGTTTACCAACTGATCCGAGGCTTTCGGAAAAACGGCGACGCAGCAGTCCCCTTGGGTCGCCGAGGCCAGCTACCATGGCAGCAATTGATTCTGGATCGGAGTCGACCAACAATCCGGCTTCGCGTTTCTCTTTGAGATGATTAGCCAAATTCAGCGCTTCTTCTTGACTCAGCTGTATTTCATCAGAGACATTATTTGCGATGTCTTTCTGTAAAATCCCGCGAGAAGTTCCTTCTGTCTCCATAACCTCAAGCGCTTACCCTAACCAAGCTTCAATCACCATAGTCTAATTTATGACCACATTCGTTATCTCACACAATCTACAAATTAATTCTGAATTAACCCCAGCTTTATCTGGGGAAGATTTGGCAACTGGGCTTGTAAATAATTCCAAGGTGTTTACTGCTTCTGCTGCTTTGAATCATCCGCATTGGTTGGCAAGGATTGAATCTGATTTATCTGCTACGGAAATGGCGGAGGAACTTGTCAGGGCCTGGAAAAGTTTTCGCTTAAGCCAAGGTCATGCTGCTGACCATTCCTTGATTGCGCTAGGTGGCCGTAAGGATTCTCAGGCCACTGCGGGCGCTCCGTTGCAACAGGGTAGTTGGGGAGTTGATGTAGTTGAATGCTCCAATCCAGATTTATTTCTTGAGAGCATTAATTGGAATGCTCTCAAGGCAGCTAGACCGGCAGATGCAGTTTTCGAAATTAGGAATTGATATTTCGATGATTCAATTTTTTTTCCTGCCTCTGCGAGTTGGCACTTTTTTCTCTTTTTGAGGGGTTGATCTTAAATCATCTTTCTTAGAATTATTGGCTTGCGGCGCCCTTTTAGCTGTGCTTGCTTTAGAAGTAATTGGTTTTTCAAGATCAGTGTTTTTTATAGCTTCATCGGTATAGATGTTTGTTACTGCCGTAACGGTAATACCTGACTGTCTCATGACTTGAATCCCTTGGCTAAGTAAGCTGAATGGAATTCGAATACTTGTTGATGTAGTAGGTCTTGATCGGTTATAGGCAATTGTCTTAACAAGATAGGAGTTGGCTGAAAAAGGACCCATCGATTTAATCCAGACTGGTTGTACATTATGGTTTTATCATCATTTTTGCAAGCTTTTTGAAAATCCCTTTTTGATTACAAGGGCTTACTGAAAGTTTTGTGAAGAAGTGCTAATATTAATAGGTTCTTTTTGCTCTTGTTTTGCATTCTCCCGCAAGATTTGACAATATCCATCCTGGTTTGACGTGTGACCATGCCCGTCATTTATTGATGAAGTCAATAAAGGAACAAGATTCAGAAAGTGATTTTTATACTGCAGCTGCCCATTTAATTAATTGTCCATGCGTAGAAACTACAAATGTATTGATTACATTTCTGAAATCATCTGGCTCTTCTTGTCAAGCAGTTAAGATTGCTAAACGTAAGGTGGTAGAAGTCTTAGCGCGTCTGGGCTCTAAGGAATCACTTGCCGTAATTGGAAATTGCTTATGGTCTGATGATAATTACTTAGTAGAAAACTCTGTTTGGGCTTTGCAAGTATTGGGATGTGATGACAACATCTTCATTGATAAAATGATAGAGTTACTTGAACATGATACGACTAATCAAAGAATTATAATTCAATCTTTAGCCTGCTTAAATATTGAAAAAAGCTTAGCAATTATATCTTCATTTCAAACTCATTCTATTCCCGGTGTTCAAGGTGCTGCAATTTCAGCAGTGGCTAAGTTAACAAAGGATTTTTCTCGTGTCTCTGAGATTACACAGACTTTACTGTCGCCAAATCAGATGAATAGGCATTGCGCTATTCAGGATTTAATAGATGCAAATGCCATTAATCAGCTTGGTGAAATAATCAGTGCTCCTGTATCACCTGTTTTTAAAACGCGAGCTTTGCGTCAAATGTATGATAATAATCCTGCTCAAAAGATAGATAGGAGAATTCTTACTTACCTAGATTCTGTTATTTCATGCGATCTGTCAGTAATTAATTTAATACATCAGTATGATTCTACGCCTTCTGCTGATTTTTTGATTCGTGAGCTTTACAATACAGATTTTGGTAGATGTTATTTAGCACTTAAGAATATCCCCCTTTGTTCTGCCACAGAGATTTTCCCGTTGATTAAGGAGTCATGGTTAGAGGAAGCTCATAATGATTACGGAGCACATTTTTTCTTTATCTGTCTATTTGGGACATTTTCAAATTGGCCTGAAACCTCTTATTCTTGGATCTTTGAGGTTCTTATCTCATCGATTTTTAATCTTAGGCCGCAATTCCAGAAGAGTCGGGCCGCCGCAATCGTATCTCTTTCAAAGCTAAATCCGCAATTGGTATGTGAGCTTATTTCAGAAATTCTAACTAATCGTGATCAATTACCTTGGGAGATGCGTTATTCCTTGATTCAGTGCTTTGATAACTATATTTCTGGGGATAAAGTATTCAAAGATGATATAATTTTGAAGATTTCTGATAACGATTTAGATGTTTTTGTTCAGGCTCGTGCTCGTAAGGTGTTGACATAGGTTATCGGATCTTTTCGGGAATTAGTAATCGCTATTGGTCCCTGCTAAGGTTTAAGGACTAAATATTCTTGTTTGTGTCTTCAACAATACCTCTTGATGATTTGTTTTTGGATCTATCTCATCCGAATCCAAATATTAGAATGGATGCTTGCGTTTTAATGTCAGAATACTACTTTGAAGAAGCACTTCCTCGGTTGCTTGGGCTATTAAGTGATCCTGATCCTGTGGTATATCGTACGGCTGTGAAAGGATTAGGCATTTTTGGTCATCAAGTTTTGCTCCCTCTTCTTGATCTCTATAATTCAACTGAGAACAGTACTATTAAGGCATGCTGCATTAAGGCTTTTGTTCAGGTTTCTGTCAATTTTCCTGATGTGACTTTTCCAGACCAGGCCATTTCTGTCTTAAAACTTGCTATTGAAGATTCGAATCCTGTTGTTTCTCAATCGGCTCTAATGACCCTTGGACACTTGTCAAAGCAAGAACTCGAGAGTGAACGTGTAATACCGATTTTAATTCGAGCTTGTAATAGTTCTAATATGGCACATGCTCAATCAGCAGTTATGTCACTTGCTGAAGTAAAATCTTCGAAGGTTGATCAATGTTTCGCAAGTTTGATAAGTGAAGAATCAACAGATGATTTAATTAAAGAATTTGTTGAATCCAGCATGGCGCGACGTAAAAGTCTTTTTGAAAATTAGATGTGATCTAGCCTGCTCGTGAGCTGATCTCTTGCCACTATTAGTACATTCTTTACTTCTTGATCTGATTCAAGATTAATTGCTCTCTCTAGCACATCGATTGAAACAGTTGATTCCATTTTCATCAGTGATAAGGCAGTATTTTTTCTTACTTGCTCGTTGTTGTCTTGCAGTAATTTGTGGAGTAGATCGGCTGCTACTTCTTGGTCCATAGATTTCCCAACGATTGTTGCGGCTTCTGCTCGAACTTCACTTTCCGGATCTCTCAACGCATTAAGAACTAATGTTCTTACTTCTTTGTTTTGGTTGGATTGAGCTTGCTCTGTCAAAGCATTCAATGCAGCGATTCTTATCTCAGGATTATTAGATTGGATGGCTGATTGGAAGGCAGCCGGGCTTTTTGATCCGATAAAACCTAAGGCTAGATTAATTAAACCAATCTGAAAAGCAGAACACTGTGTTTCAGTCAGAATCTTTAGTAAGGGTTGAATTGCGGGCTCTCCAATCGTAGCCATAGCCCCAGCGGATGATCCTTGTACCACTGGATCTTCGTCTGTTTCAAATGCTTCTATTAGATTTGGAAGTGCTTTCTTGTTGCCGATAATGTTTAATGTTTTCGCCGATGCCCGGCGAATGATGATGCTTGAGCTTTTTTTTAAGGCTTCGCATAGTACTGGTATCGCTTCTTCACCTATTGAACCAAGACTTTTTGCGAATGTTAATCTCAATGTACCTCTTTGGTCACCCAATCCAGAGACCATTTTGTTTAATGATTCTAGATCTGAATTTGGTATCTCTCCTCGATCCAATCTTTGCTTTAACTCATTGGCAAGTTCTAGTGCTTCTTCCTCTGTGAGGGCCTCGATTTTCATGATGATGTGATGAAATTGAACTCTTGAGATGTTTAAGTTGTTTTGGCTTCTTCCAACATAGATGATTTTTAGTTGTTTCCTGCTATTGGTCTATTATTTACTTATGGTAATCATTGATTCTCCCATTATTTCATTAAAAAACCCCTGCTATTATAGCAGAGGAATTCTATGCTTACTTTAATAGTTTGAGTCTAGAAGAAGACTCCAAATGGACGGAAAGGCACATAATCACTCATGGCAGGTGGGTTGTGACCTGTGTACTTCTGTTCGGGAAGTTTTACAGGGATTTTGGTAACGGCCACGTAGGAGAAAGGCTGAGGTTTTGTACTTTCTCTTGAAGCAACAGTAAGGGCATTAATGGTTTTGCTTTCTCTCCCCTGGGCATTATCGCTAATGGCTACTTTCATGCCACCAAGTTGCCTCATAAGGTTGTAGGAACGTGTGAACATCCCCGCATAGGAATCTTTTGTTCTCTCATAGGGAACGATATCAGCACCAAACACTTCTGCGTATTCAGCTGAATCTGTGAGAGTATCAACCAGAGCATCGAAACCTTTGTCTGCCTGGAGTTTGATGTGATTTTGAACTTCTGCTTGGTTCAGTGGAGCTCTACCGAGCAAATGCTTGAAATTCAGTTCGATGCCTCGTTGTGCACCAACTGGATGGAAGAAATTGTCTTTATAGAAATCTGATTTTGCTAGGCCATTTACAAAATCACGAACATTGATCTCTCCGTTTAATAGCCGCGCTTCTAGAGAGATCTCTTTTTGGCTTTCTGTAGGTGGTTTGTTCCCTAGAACCTGTCGATAAGCTGCCTTGATCACACGCTTAAGCGCTTCGCTGTCTCCTGGGCTGTATCTGTCAGCTACGACTCCAAATGGACATTCAGAATGTAGTCGTGGTCCTATGCCGATTCCCATCGCAGCGCAGTGCTGCCTCTTGTATTCGGCTCTTGCCCCAGCAGGAGTGTATGGAACTGTGCTTTTGCCAGCTTTATTTGTAGTTGAGAATGAGGCAGGACCCGTGCTTGTCGTTGAGCTGAGGCCCTTAAGGCTAGTTTCTGTGCCGAGCATGATGAAGATGGTGGATGAGTTGGTTGAATTCGCCTCTACATCTCAGGGCACGAAATCAATTATGCCGTGAATCTGTATGGCGCAATTTTAATCATTTATGATTTGTCGTCGAGTTAATACGCCTTCCGATTGATCAACAGATCACTCTCATTTGATCGACGGTTTTTAAGGTGAACTATTCTTTGGTCGATTTAAATTTCTGAAAAAAAAGGGTGGGCATTGCCCACCCCATTGTTCCATGCGAATTAAATCAATACTTGAAAGTATGAATCAACCCAGGGAGTTGATGACGTAATCCAAAAGGTTGTTGTATGCAGTCAGAGCCTGGCCACTCATGTCGCGAGGTGAGCAACCATCGTTACGCATGTTCGAGAAGCCAGCAACATAGGTACCAGCATCAATGCTGAGCGCCTTGTAAACCTCTTTTTGACCGTTGATGGCCAGTTCATCCAGAGGACCGGTGCCACCGGTGACGAGGCAGTAGTTGATCAGGCGCAGGTAGTGAACAAAGTCACGCTTGCACTTCTCTTTGCCTTCAGTTGCGCACTGGCGGGGCTGACGGCCAGTTGCACCGTTGGGGTACTGGGCGTACACCGCATCAACAGCACGTTGTGCGATTGAGTCGTAGTTTGAAGCTAGCTTTTCAGCAGCTTCTAGACGGGCGGCTGCACGTTGGATAGAGCCCTGTACGGACTCCATGTCTGATACGGAGGGGAAGCGTGATGCGCTATCGGCTGAGCCGACAACTGTGGTGATAACAGACTTCATGAGTGGGAAGTTGGTGATGTTTGACGGTTAATTGAGCTCAGGTTCAGCTGATTGCGCTGATCACTGCATCGAAGTAGCTTCCTGCTTCACCGGCCAGGTTGGCGCAGTCGCCCTGAGTTACAGCGGCTTTCTTGGGCTGACTGTTGGTGTTTGTGATCAATGCTGCGGAGGCAGCCTTCATGATTGCTACGGCGCGGGCAGCAGATCCGGTAGGCACGCCCAGAGCGGCATAGGTTTCACGGAGTCCGTTCAGGCAGCGATCCTGCAGGACAGATGCGTCGCCTGCCAGAAGTGCGTAGCTCACATAACGGAGAACGATTTCGCCATCACGCAGGCATGCAGCCATTTTGCGGTTGGTGTACACACCACCGTTAGGAGCAGTTAAGCCTGTGTTTTCACAGCAAATGCCAGCAACGGCGTCAGAGACGATGCAAGCAGCATTTGATGAGATGGCATTAACAGCGTCAAGGCGCTTGTTGCCGTCAGCAATGAATGACTTGAGAGAGGCAAGCTCGCCTCCGCCAATGAAGGCGCCGCTTGAATCGGCCGAGACGGCCTTCCTGGAGAATGCGTCGAGCATGGGGGAGTTGGGAAGAGTTTTGAGGGGGATGCATATCCGCCAAAATGACCATACTTCTGTTTTTCTGCCACCTTCTGCTCAGGGCTTTGTCAGGACAAAAAAGTTTGCAATCACGAATCCGAAGAAAATGTAAACATGCCGCATTGTCCCTCAAACCTCATACGCAGACTGCCTTTTGGGTGCTTAGCAAATCATCATGAAGACTCGTTAAGTGCTTGAGTTCAGCGCCGTTTCAATGCTGCCCACGTCGAATGCCTCTCAATTTCCCTTAGAGATCTGATCTGGTCTCTTGACTCAGGCTTGGGGCACACCCAGGTTCTTGCAACTCTTGTGTTTGTGAGTTGAGGAAGGGTTTCCCCCAGTGCCTGCACGATTGGTTCCCTCTGCACTGATGTGGATCCCAGATCAATCGGCCTGCTCAGCAAACAGGGGGGTCAGGTCAACTCTCCACAGCAGGAAATAATGGGATTGGATCTTTCGTGTTGTTGGTTATACCAGCTTCGTGGAGCTATAGATCGTCCTTTTATCGTTTTGTCTATGTGCCCCGGATTTTCTCGAATTTTTGAGAATGTTATACCAATCCTCTTCTTTTGATATGGCGGAAATGGCTTTCCCCATTTTTGCGGAATAGACTCATTGCTTAGACATATTATCAACGACCTATTGTTTTTTTGGGGCAATCACCTGAATCGCTTGGTTGCTTACAGCATCAATCCAGCTCTATTAATAAGCAGCTCACGCTTGTTGATATTTTTTGCATTTCCAGCCTCTCTGGTGGTACATCTGATTTACTTTTCTTGTGAATCATGATGTTGTTCTTTAGGTTAAGTTTTTCTTTTTAGCCTTCGTCTGCGTGATCAGAAAACCTACTTTCTCTTGTCCCTTCGATAAGTGGATGATGTTTGTTGATTAATCTTTTATTGCGGCAGATGGTTGAGTTATTGAATCGGCGGGATTGACGGATGGAGCTTCATCTTCGCAGCGAGATTTGAAAAGATTACCCAATGCGAAGGCACTATTTACTGATCGATGACTTCTGTTCTTTCAGGTCAGATAGTTTTATTGAGCAAATTCTCAGAATCCTGAATTAGCGTATTGATGAATTACTGATAAAGCCGGTTGGGAGTTGTGTTGAGCTGTAGTGATATTGAGTTTTAGGTGTATATTATTTTGTTAGACTGAATGAAGGGACTTCGTTGTAGGACTTTCTAAAAGCCATTTAAGTTCAATAGCTGAAAATGCTTTGTTTACTATTTTGCCGTAGGTCTGATCACTTTACCGTTTTCACTTTGGTTTGTTCCATCCTCGTCTTTCGTGAGGATAGTACGTTTCTATGCGCGTAAAGATTCGCCTCAGGAGGCAATGAAGCCATACTTGCTCCGCCTTCGTTGTTATAAAGTTTTCAAAGTTGTTGAGTTGTCGATGCCAGTGTCTGTTGAAGCTGAAAAGGCATTGCCCCGGTTTGTTCGGTTAATTGCTAGCGACATTGATATGCAGACTCGTCTTAATTCAGTGACTGACATTACCTCTCTTCGTAGTTTGCTTCAATCCGTTGATCCCTCTCTTACTGGTGCTGCATTGATTCCTCTAGAACAAGCCACCAGGTTGCCAAAAATATTGGTGGACTCCGGTCATACCAGTGATCAAATTCCTTGGCGACTCCTTCGCTGCACTGGTGGCCCATTGGTTCTTCAGCTTATCTGCTTGAAATCTAACTTTGCAATTTGGATAGAGTCTTGTTAAATTCAACTTCTCATCGCGTTATTCTTCAATTTGTTCAATCTGTTGTACAGAATCATGAAGTCGCATCTGGTTTGAAACAACTCTCTTCTCATGATGAGATTGTTGACTATGCTTGCTCAAAAGGGTTTCATATTGAAAAAGGAGATTGGGATGAATTTATTCGTAGCGATATTGAATCTTTAAATATCGAGTCAAGGCAATCATCCCGTTTTTTTGAGACTAACCACTGGAGTTGGGCGTTTCGCCAGGTATCGTCTTGGAGAGCTATGCTGATGGAAGGGGCCGATCAAGGTTCTTCTTAAAACTTCCAAAACTAAAGTTCAATTCCATGAGCTCCCCCCTTTCTGAATCCCAGAAGGATCAAATTCTTCGAGACTTCATCGAGCTTGCCCAGAAAGATAGTGAATTAAAAGAGGAGATTAAGTCTGCTCGTAATCAAGATGATCTTATTTCAATCGCTGAACAAAAGGGATATTTCTTTGATTCGTTAACATTGCTTCGAAAGTGGAGCGAACATACTGATTTCTCTCAACCTACTTGGATGGGTTGGTTTGCTGATTAATACCAACGATTATGAGTTTATTTCGGCGTATCTTGTTTGTTTTGAACCTTTTTTGGCCCAATATGTGACTATTTCTTCACCACCAGGTCTTGGAACTGAGGCTATAGCTCTTAAAATTTTGAAAGAACGTTTAGGTCCCATTGGCCAATTACCTACTGCTTTTACGGCTCTAACTCGACCTCCTAAAGACTCCATAATTGCTTCAAATTTTTCTAACTGTGTTTGATCGACAGTCTCAAAAATAAAGTCGCTACCTTCACAGATAAGATGCTGAGATCTTATCCATGATTTCATTTGGCTCTTGCTATCTTTCATTGTCAGTTATTTTATTTAGCCACTCGTAAGCTATAATTTGCCCAATATCTTCAGTTTTCTTAAATATTAGCTTGCCATGCTCAGATCCCCAAAGTTGTTTATTCGTTTTGGGGTCGTATCCACGATCTCTACTTATCCAGCTATCGTGAGTCACTTCGACTTCGCTGACTAAATATGTGAGATGACCGTCTCTTGGAATTATGCACTTTTTTCCTGGCTCCACTGAGCCAATATATAGACCATTCCCCTCTAACTTGAAATGCATTGAGCAACCGCATCTTGGCTCGAGGGAATTTGTGTTCAAGGAGTCAATCAGTTCAGGATTTCTGCCTGCACCAGCCAGTCTATTTGGATTTGCAAATCCAAAATTCTCCATAATGAATTTATCACTTGATAGAGGATGATTGGTTAATTTGTGAATTCCTTGTCTATATGGAGACCAAGGGGAGTAATCATAGTGCTGCTCTGAGTAGAAGCCTGGTCCATTAAATATATCCCAAGGAAGAGGCCTGAAGATTATGTTTATTCGCGCGAAGTCTCGTGGATTGTTTTGAGATTGCTCGAAATTATCGTATATTCCGGCTATAGACTGTGCGAAATCAAATATTGGATCAATCATTTTATAGCAATCTAGCCTTTCTTTAATCGACGTACTTCGGATGAGAAAGATGTCTGAAGTATTCCCGAGCCTTCAGAAGTCTTTAGTACTGATGATCTGCAGCGTACATTCTCACTTATGAACCAAATTCTTTCCTCTGCAATTGATTGATCGTAAATTGTCTTCAAAACAAATGTCCCGTCATCCAAAAAGCTGTATTCAGATTTTGCCGCTATAGATTCTGCGTAACCTACACTTCTTATCAATAGTCCTGAATCTGAAGTTGTTGGAATTGGGATGATGATACATTCTCCACTCGCTACATCATTGGGGTCGTCTGGCTCCCAATCGCTTTCAGCAGACCATTTCATTAAAAAAGGGGAACTTATTTGTGATATGCTTAAGTCTTTTTCTTGGTTTAGTATATTTTTTAAATCAGAGTTGGTTTGGCTGATTCGATGGACTGATATTTCGCTTAAAACATCTTCAAATTGCTGAAAGGCTAGTGAATGGGCTGAGCGCATTGACTTCCATTCACCTTCTGTTTGAGCAACAAATTGCTCAATATCCATTGTTGTTCGCAAAGGTATTAGTTTGATCTTGTTGTAGAGATGGCCTGGTGTTTTGCATCATGTTGACAACTGAGTCAATCATCATTGACATTGCCATGGGATTACTTTTCACTGACCGTTCGAAATCAGTTTGACTGTGTTCAATTTTCTTTGAATTTGGACCAGTGATAGGCATTTGGTGGCTCTTGTTGATTGTTTTTTGAATGTATAACCCTTCTTCTTGTTATTATGGCCCATTGCCTTACAGGTCTAGGCCGTATGGTGTTGATCTTTAAGCCTTCGTAATACTGAGGATTTTTCCGCCTTGGGCGAGAATGCTCTTTATTGTCGATGACATAGATGTTTGTGTGACCACAGATTTCTGCGCAACACGACGATTGGCTCCAATCTGTTTGCGTGAACTCCAACTAATAGTCAACGAACCTCCATTGCCAACTCCCTTGCGTTTAGTGATGTCGGGTATCGAACCTGTTGTTAGGCTCTTCTGAAGTGTTGCTTCTTTTATTGCACCATCGTAGCCAGCATATCCAACTTCTACCGCGTTAGATCTTGTGTAATTGATAGTACTTCCTCCTTGCATCGTGTTGGTTCCACGGTTGTATGGAACTTGATCGATTCCAAAGGCTTTTAGATATTCTTCACTATAGGTGTAGCTTGCGATCTCACTTTCATATCCTTCTTCATTTTGGCGCTTAACATGATCCATGATCTCACTTTGATCGTGGGGTGCGCGGCCTAGTAGATGTTTGAAATTAAGTTCGACAAACTTATAAGGGCTATTTCTCTCTAAAAACAATTTTTTGTAGGTGTCAGACTGAGCTAATGCTGTCACAAATCCCTGTACTGTTAGATCACCGTTGATGAAAAGTGCCTCTAATGACTTATTGACATCCAGCTCCATCAGATGCCGATTACCAAACACTTGCCTGTAAATCCTTTTGATCACATCTGCCGAGTGATCAAGATCTGCATTGGCTTGAGTTGCAAGGGTGAGTGGTTGTGACATTGATCTTTTGGAGTTGGATGATTTTGGCTAAGAGTCTTATGCTTCGAAGACCCTATTTATCGATGATTAATTAGTAGTTACATCACCTCAGTGATTGAGAGGATTTTCCCACCGCGTGAATGAATGTATTTCATTTGGCTAGACATATCCTTTCCAGATACCAGATAAGTATTCCCAGCGGTGCGCTGTCTGCTTCGTGCGGCTTGTGCTGAAACCACGATTCTGAATCTCTTTTTGGTTGGGTCAGCTGCACCAGACTGAGTTCCAGTTCGGTTGACTCGTGTAGTTGTTGAACTCCAACCTCCAGGCACCATTCCAGTGGCTACAGAAGTAACTAAAGACGATCCCGTTTGGACAGTGTCACTTGCAGCGTATCCTTCCGCTAGTTTCAGATGACGATTGAATGCAACCTGTGAACGTCCATTCTCAGTAAGAATACGTGCAAATGGCACAGTATCTTCTCCGAACGTTGTTTGATATTCAATGCTGTCTACATAGCTACAAATTTCTGCCTCATACCCACTCTCAGCGAGGATCTTTGTGTGCTCGCTGATTTCAGCTTGTGACTTTGGAGCTCTTCCTAAGAAGTGTTTAAAGTTTAATTCGATGAATCGATACGGTGCATTCGTTTCAAAGAAACGACGCTTATATTCTGCCGAAAGGCCTATTGCACGTACAAATTCTCTGGTACTCAGATAACCATCTACGTATTGACTTTCAGCAGTGATTGCACGCTCAAATTCCATCAAATGTGGATTACCCATGACTTGCTTATATGTTGATCTAATCAATGCATTGAGTTGATCATTTGAGTCACCTGGACAGCGTTGGAATGTTTCTTGTTCTCTCTGGCCTAGCCCAAAAAATACATAGCTGTCACCACGCATTGGCGCCCCATCCTTGCCGCTTGTTACACCAGGTGCTTTGCTGCTGAAGCGTCCTACTGCATAGTTCGGAGTAGGCCTTACACCAATTGATTCAGATGGAACGCTGATTTTTGGAGCTCGTCCACTTCCATAGTTACTAATGAGGGTGCTACCACTCCCTCTAGCGCTATCACTTCCCGCAAAACTTTTTTGAAGGGAGGCAAGAAGCGGGAATGCAGATGTTGCCAAATCTGCTGGTGAGGACCAAGCCCTTGCATAAGGAACGACATCACTACCGAACACTTCAAGATATTCGGCAGAATCAACAATGCTGTCGATCACCGCTGCTTGTCCATGCTCAGCCTGTAAGCATATTTTAGAAGAGATTTCGGATTGTGAATGAGGTGCTCTTCCAAGTAAGTGTTTGAAATTGAGCTCAATTCCTCTTTGTGGGCCCACTGATTTAAAAAATCTCTGCCTGTAAAAACTTGATTTTGCTAATCCACGAATAAAGTCACGTACTGTTAGCTCACCATTACGGAGTTGTGCCTCCAGTTCTTTAGAACGCTCAAAATCCATTACATGAGCGTTGCCGAATATTTGTCTATATGACGCTGTAATTACATCATTAAGAGTAGAATCATCGTCAGGGCTATAGCATTCGGCTGTTACTCGGTGTGGGCAGTCTGCATGGGTTCTTGGCCCCACCCCAATTGCCATTTGATCGCATGAATTTTTGAGGAACTCTCCTGTGGTTAGTGCTGCTTTTTGATTTGATTGTCCTTTTCTTTGAAAACTAACTGGGTTGCTCCACTTGCTTTCTGCGCCGAAGCCTGCTGAGGTTTTGTTGTTAGACATAGTCAGTCTTTTGTTTGGATGAAAATGTTGTTGATTTGAAGATTTAAGTTTCAGGTCACTGGTGTAATGCTGGAAATCTTTCCACCTTCGCGATGTATCCTTATAAATTGTTCAGAGAGCTTATTAAATGGGATGTAATATACCCGATTTGATTTTGTATAGCGTGAAATTCGACGCACGTTGTTAGCACTATACCCGGTAACTTCAACCCGATAAGTTGTTCCTTCTTGACCAGCTCCCACCCCTAGGCGCGTTGGTGCATCTTGCAGATTTTTCGCTCTTCTGAAACTCCAGCCTGTTGCTTCAGTTGAGGATGGAGGGACCACTGGAATCGGCAGGTTTTGGTAAACAGCTCCCCCTAATTTGCTGGTAATGCCTGAAAGGTCTCCTTTTAGGCTGCTGCTGCTGTTACCCCGCAGGAGTTGGAAGCTCCAAGTGAATTCCTGCAGTGTTTTACACGACTCTGTTTTCCAGCCGCGTTGAAATGGAACGACCCACTCCCCGTAGGCGTTCTGATAATCATCACAGTCAAGAAAACTATCGATATCCGCGTCATATCCAAGACTGTCAAGTCGTTCTGCATGCGCTCGCATCTCCTCAAAGTCGACAGGAGCTCGACCAAGAAAGTGACGGAAGGCAAGTTCTATATATCGATACCGTGGGCAGTTTTCGAAAAATCGGCTTCGGTACAAATCACTTTTGGCGATTCGACGGACCAGTTCACGGACGCTGAGTTCTCCAAGCTTGAACTGGGATTCAGCGACGATCTGCCGCTCACTCTCCATGACATACGCATTGCCAAGCACTTGCTTGTAGATAGCTCTAATTAAGGATTCCTTATCGACGTCATCGTCACCTGGAAGCAGTTCGAGTGGTGCTTCACTCTCAGCTGAGAAACGCTCAACCCCAAGTAGCGAGGCAGGACCAAAGGGCATGAATTGCTCTCTCGTTTATCTGTGCTCAATCTCTTCGAAATATGCTGCAACCGGTCAGCTTCTTTATAAAGCTCAATCAAGTGTTCCGTTTTGTTGCGTCAAAAGGCTAAATATGGCTCAAACACTGGCTTTACCATGCGCTCACCCCGCACAATGTTAAGTTATGTTTACGCGAGCAGGGATTCGAGGCTTTTTCTTGCCGTATTTCTTGTAAAAGGATTCCAGTGGTCTAATTCGATAGCAGGTCTTTCCAGTAATTGTTTGATACTTGAATTCATTCCTTTGCACATTGAAAAATCGGTTCCTTTAATGGATTCAACCGTATCTAAATTTGCATCTGTGAGATCAGCTCCGCGTAGGTCTGCCATGTTCAGCTCACTGGTTCCAAATCGAGTGCCTCTGCACATGGCTCCTCTTAAAATCGAATATCGCAAATCAGCACCAGCTAAGGAGATTTCGTCCAGTAATGCACCACTGAGATCAGCTCCGCTTAGATAGGCTCCCATTAATAAACTTTTTCGCAGATCAATACCTCTTAAATCAGCATTGTTTAAGAAAGCACCATTGAGTTTGGCTCCAGGACCTACAGCACCACTTGTTTGTATATTGAATCCGTCAGGAACTTGTGTTTTCTCATCAAATTTGGCAAGTCGCATATCCACGTTGTCTAGCTGACAATATTTTAAATTTGCTCCGCGAAGGTCAGTTCGGCAGAGATTAGCATCTCTTAAATCAAGTTCGCCAATTTCTTTGTTTCGCCAATTAGCACCCTTTGCATCTACTGGAAAATTGACAATATCCTGTGGATTTATTGCTTCAGGAGCTTTCCAGTTTTTTAAATTGATGATCATCTTTTAATTTTTAACCATGGATACGCCAATTGTAATTAATACTCTCAATATTTCAATTCCACCAATTGCGAATAGAACCAGCCAAAACTTGAGTGCCCATTCTGGTGGTTTTCCTACAACTAGTGTCATTTCGGGTTTTATACCTCCAGTTGTGAATGTTTTATTGACGACTTCTCTTTCAATAAGTGATTGTTTCCAGTCTTCTCCGTAACGTGGAAATTGTTGATAAATAGGCATGTCTCCAGTTGATCGACCTGGAATTAATCTTCCTCGCTGCGCTGGTGTGCCGTCATATCCAAAGTTCATCATGTATTCGTCACTTTCAAGTATTTGGTCTACAAAATTTGTAAAACCTCTTTCTGCTATTACAATCGACCACGATAATCTTTCGTTCTCCCCATTTACGGAACGGCCTAATACCCTTCCGATTACTTGGTCTACCATTCTGTAGTTTGAGTTACATTGGTAGTAACCTTGTTGAAATCTTTCTGAGAGTAAAAGCCCTCTTATAAAGTCCCGCATAGTGATGTATCCGCTTCTCAACTGCGATTCTAAAAATAGATCTCTATCACATCGCATTGCGTGGAAAAATATTTGTCTATAAGCTTGTTCGATCAAATTGTCTACATCTCTACGCACGGCAGTTGATGCTGCTGAGGTCTCACCTGTCACCTGATATTTTACTGAATCATTGTTACCAGCTAGATTAGAAACACGGCTGTTCTGGCTCTTCAGAGAGTAGGTACGAACAGGTATCGACATGAATTTTTTCTGCTAGGTATAATTGCTATTGCCAAGCCTAAGGCTTGGCGTGAATTATTTTCTGTTTGTTTCTAAATCTTAAAGTCTTTGATCGGAGTACCAGGGCCTTTTTTTAGGCATTGCTCCTAAGCGCGACAGCACTTAATGATGGTCGCGCTTAGGAGCGTTTCTTTTGGGATTGCCTCGACACTTTGATTGTGTTCGATCTCTAGAAACATTGGAACTTAGTAGGTTTCTTTGATCAACGTATATGTTGCTCAAAGAATGTAAGCTTGTAACTACTTAATTCCAGCTTTTTGCGGTTGTGGGCATATACATCCTCTTAAATGCACCAGATGAAGGATCATTAATAGCCTTAGAATAACTAAAGCCAGAGACATCGTAGTCACCAGACGAGGTGATTAACTTTCTTGCATTGGCTAAAGCCATAACAAGTTGGCTTCTTCCTCCTATTATTGTGTCTGAGCTTGCATTCCCTGGGCTCACGGAGCACATATTCACAAACGTTGAGCAGTAAAATCCTGCCTCTGAGGTCCATGCACGATCGTAAGGTACGGTGTCAGTACCAAAAACTTCGAGATATTCTCCCGATGTTGTCAACTTGTTGATGAATGCATCATATCCATGGTTCGCAATGAAGCTAACACTGGCTCCAATTTCAGCCTGGTTTATAGGAGGTCTACCTAAAATATGCTTGATGTTAAGCTCCACCCCTCTAATCGGTGACACCTTATAAAAGAATTGCTGTTTGTAGAATTCAGATTTTGCTAGGCCAGCTACAAAATCTCTAGTTTTTATTCTTCCATCTCTGAGTTCCGATTCTAATATTTTGCTGCATTGGTTATCAGTTGGGTTTTTATTGCCAAGAATTTGTTTGTATGTAGCGAGGATTACGCTTTCCAATGCAAGATTACTTGTAGCTGCGTATTCGTCTGCTTTGACTCCAAATGGACATTCAGCATGATGCCTAGGGCCGATTCCAATGCCCATGGATTTACATTGATTTTCTTTGAATTTTTCAGGTGTTAACGCTGGTTTAGTTGGTTTCGATATATTGGTTGTAGTAAATGATATACGACTATTATTCGTGAAATCACGTGTTGGTTTAATAGCGACCATAGTTCGTGGATCAAGTCTAGATTTCTGCGATCTTAGTTTTTATCTGCTTAAATTCGACTGATCCGCCTTGTTTTGCAACAAAAATTCTAGGGCGGGAACTACTGTGTAGAACTGTGTTTGTTTTATGGTTTCGTTTTAATTCTTTCGTCCCGTTGCGTGGAAGTATTTTTTTACGTGGATTCTTGATCCTCGTTAGTGTTTTTTGATTGGAATGACGTTATTTTTTCATTTAGGTGTTGAAAACACCTTCTTAACAGTTTTTCGTCTTTATTGGCACCTAATTGTGATAGCAATTCACCGCACCTGTTTTGTAATTGTTCAAGGCATATTATTAATGCTTCAAGGGGCACTTCGAGTAATAAATACAGCTCTCTGAGCGCTTCAAGCCCTTTCTTATCTGTTATGTTTACATTTCCGGCAGCAGTTCCATAAATACTTATTCTTGCGAAATGGAAGCAATCTCTCCAGCATGCTTCAGCCCTATCGTTTGGGTAAAGTGATCCACCAGGAGCTGTAATCGCTGGCTTCTTTTTGAGAAGATCTTCTTTCGCCTTGTCAACGAGATTTGGCAACTGTTTTTCTAATTCGACAAGTTTTTGAGGATCACATCCGGATTTTTCACAAAGAACTATTAATTCTTTTTCCGCCAGCAATCTTTTGCTTTTATTGGCTAGATCGAGTACTGCTTGATGTGATGGAGGCAAGCTAGCATCCTCGTGCAAGCAGAATATCTGCGCTTGTTCTGCTAATGAATGAATGCTATCTTTTCTACTTTCAGGCATAATTTCTTTCACTTACTTAGCTGTTTAATATCAATGACTGGTGACGCTGTTAGCCAGCCATGTCTTTCGAGATAAAAGGCCCATGTAATCTCTGTCCCCAGTCCAGGACAGTGTGTGAAGACTGCTTCTGCTAGGTCGTTGGGGATTGCTAGTCCTTTCAGTAAGTCAATAATCTCAATTTTATTATTTAATTTTGTTGAGCGTATTGCTGCCCCAACAACCCATGTTAGTTTTGTAGAGTTCAGTTCATTTTGATTGCTTTCGCAAGCCAATAGTATATTGACTGGCTTATCTATGTTTTTGAGTGTTTCGCTCCAAAGCATCATATCGTCTGTTTTTAGATTCAACCTAAGGACCTCTTCACCGATATTAAAATGAACTTCCTCCTCCTTTGCGTTGTTTCTTAGTAAATCTTTCAATTTTCGTTCGGCCGTGTTTTGCATACGTCAACTCTGTTTTTGTTCTTTTAGTGTTTGTTGTTTAAATATCCTGATCCCATTCTCTTGAAAAATTGCATTGTTTGCTGCTTTCTGCACAAATCTAAATGGTTAGTCATTGTTTTGGCATCGTTGCTCAAATATTGACTCAGTATGAATCATTTGTTTCTAGTCCTAATGTGTTTCTCATGTTTTCTGCTGAGATGATCTCTTGACGAAGGTTTTTTATTTTTGTTTTACTGTTGGCTTTGATCTAGATTTCTTTTTTTGCTTTTCAATCCATACTGATTGTGATGAGTGAGTAGATTACTTAATTAGATAACCTTATCAACCTTAGACGCCTAGCTCTGTGATGTTTCAATATCTATATTGTTTATTCCTTTAGTCCATGTCGAATGCACACGGCCTAAGTGTTTTCGTTATTTTCACCCATCATGATCAATCTTTTCCTGCTGATATGGACATCACAGCATTAATCGATATCATCTGATTGTAACTTCCTCCACCTTTTAGGTGTGAAAGCCATGGGTGCTTCAAGCCAAAATATTGAGCAACAATTAAGTCATCAGCTCCATCTGGTCAGCGAAATTGCCGAATCGCTAACGCTCAGATTACTTACTCTGGAAGAGCGAATCAACCTACTATCCAGTCGTCAAGATTCAGTTGAACCTGAGTTGCCTGATGATTCTGAAAGTCTTGAATTGCTTTCTGACAGCAATGACCGACTTGTTCAGTTACGCGGTTTGCTGAATGAGGGACTATTAAATGATACTCCTGTGCTTGAAGTCGTTACTAATGATTCAGGCAATGAAAGTCTTTTTGTTGATGAGTTTGCAAACTTAGATAACCAGCAAACCATTTATGTTAATGATTCTCAGGAATTACCGTCAGATGTCAATGACCAAGTAAATGATGAGATCATTCATGAATGTGATGATCTGCTATCAGCTTGATTGGGAGGACTCATCCAAACTTAGTAATCGAACCCTGAAGACTGCGACTTGTCGTGCTTGCTCAGGTTCGCTCATCAGAAATGGATGATCTTTCATGCATTTGATCACCATGTCGATTCGCTGATCGGTTGAGAGGTTTTCAAATTGCTCAGTTTTAGCTGTTTGCTTCCAGGTTCGATCGAACACCATTGCAAATCCGTCCGGATTATTGAAGGTGCGATCGTCATCGGTTGGTACACGAATCATTGATCGTTTTACTCAAGCTCTCAATAGTATAAATTGACATTGGATCCTTATTGCGGTTTTCACTGATGTATCTAATTGTGTCATTAACTTAAATTATCTATATTTTAACTTATTGATTCCTGCTCTTGACTCTTCGCGTTGATTATCTTTATAACAGGTCGTTGGTTCTTTTTCGTTTCCATCGCATACATTCTCTTGGTGCCGTCTTCATTTGTGATATTTAATATTTTAAGCCTTTTGAAAAATTATATGCAGCTTGATAGGTTTAATTCTCTTGATCTCTCACCCTTTTCGTCCACATACTCTTTCTACACAAATGAGATGGTCTGATGATTGTGGCCATTTTATGTGTTTTTAAATCTGCGTTTTCTGTTTTATTCTCTCTTTGGTCTTATGGTAAGTGATAGCCTTAGAGTAGTTTGTCTCAACCTTAAGCGTTGTTGTTAGCTGGGTTGCCACAAAAAATTTTTATTGATTATTAAATATAAATTTTATCTGCGCTATCTTTTCATATAAGCGTTAGCATAGCAATCAATTCTGTTTGCATCGTACTTGTCTCCCGATAATACTTCTGTAATTCCGTGAGCCATATTTTTGTATGTTCTGCAATATCTTGTTCCTAGAGGTTTTAGTTTCTTTCCTCCTTCTCTAAGGATTGGGATCCTAGAGACTCTGTACTGATCTTCGGCTAGATCAATCGTGTCTCCTCTATTGTTCTCTAACCACCAGTGGTAGTCATTCGATTCTTCTAGCTTGTGAGAGCCCCTATAACAATCAAAATCTTTCCAAAAGAAATGATGCAGTGTATTTACAGCGAATAAATGCCATCCTCGTGTTGGATTTATTGACTTACCATATCCCTTCTTTGATCTGTCATCCTTGTCAACTGATCCATCCCAGTGTCCATACTGGTTTTCTATGTCATGAGTTGAATGTAGCCACTTCTTACCTTTAGATCTTTGTTCTAAAACAATCCCCATAGGATTGGTGTAAAGATCAAGAAAGCATTGAGAAACTGTAAGGATATTCTGTTCTGTAGCGGGAATAGATAGATCACCACTAGCAAACTGAGTCGATGGAAACAAGCTCTCTGTATGTGGAGCTGATATCCGAATTCCGTTAACAAGGAGACGCCCTGATCGACTCGAAACAGTAAAACTCATCTATTTAAATTCAAATATTTGATTTTTTTCATTCTACTCGGCCTGTGTTGGGAATCTGTGGTTGAATCTACTTTGTCTGGCTCCGGTTTATGTTTTCTTTATTGTAGACCTTCTATCAACCAAGGTTTTCATTATTTATCGAGTCTAAAATTTATCAATTTCTTTTCATGTCTGATTCGTATATGACAATATAGCTTGGCTGCCAAGTCATTTTATCGCCTCTTAATTAGTTTCTGTCTTTGCTTTTTGATAATGTTGTTATGAGCTTTTGTTGGCGCTTTCTTGCTATGGCCTACAATCGCAACAGTTTACAGTTACGAGCCTCCTTTCCTGATTTTCTGTAGATCAAATCGATATATTTTCATGAAACTCTATTATCCCATCCAAATACTTCAATCATTTGTGCTCTGAGTTCTGAGGCTGTCTCAAGGGCAGGTACGAGATTTCTTTGTCGTAGCTGGCTTTGATTCATTGCATATTCGATATCTTGCAAGAGCATTGAATTCATATTCATTGCGAGTATGCATTGTGCATTTTCGCAATGACTTTGCTTTGTATCATTATACATCGAAACGACTTCTTTGATGTAGTCAATAAAAACTTCCTTGGCTTGACCTGTTGCTATGACTTCATCCTTGCTCCATCCTAGGTTTTTAATGAGTTGGTCGCATAGCTTAAGAGTTAATAAAGTCTTTTCATTTTCTTTGAAATAGTCTGAGACTAAAGTGGCGATGTTAGCTATGCAATATTTCATTCCGTAAATCATGCTATCTGCTCGCTCTAGGTCATCTTGAATTCTGTCCCAAGTGATGCGGGCAATTCGATCGTCTGGATCCATCTCTGAGAGTGCAGCTAATTGGAGTGAGCGTGACACAAGCTCTCTGTTTAGTTTGTTGTTCATCGATGTGGCTAAAATTGCGTACAAATAGTTGGAGTTATTCGTATAGCTCCTTTTCTCTTTTCATTTTAGCTTTTCTGGGAATATTCTCGTCTTGTTTCCTGTCTCTCTTTTCGTTTTTGTAATAGTTCGTTCTCTATAAAGGCCTTACCGCATTCATTGAGGCGATTTTCTGGCTGATGTCTCCTCTGGCCTTTCTCTTCGCCTTTCATTATGTTTACTAGCTGAATGTGAATGATCTCTTTTCTTTCCCTGCGCTTGTTGCTAGATAATTGACTTATCTATTTGACTGTTTGTGTTCGGTTGTATTTTTTCTCTTGATCAGTTCATTTTCTTTCGTGCGATTGTGGATCATCCTTTTCTGTTTCCTCAGTATGCTGGTGCATTAAATATCTGCCTGACAGGATTGGAAGTGATCCATGCGTTGGTTCTTTGCTGCTCTCCGGCATTGATCTAATTCTTTCCTTTGATGCATTAATGAAGTATTTATTTACTCAATGCATGATTTTTCCTTGTTGAGGCTTGGGTTTCTACCGTCTCCTTTTCTTTTTTCCTTTTAGTGATTCGCGTCAATCTATTGATCGATGCAGCTTTGCTTCCTTTTTCGCGCATTAGGCACGGATTTTGATGCTACTACCTCATTTGTATGACTAATAGTCTTCATTGATTCTTCTCAAGTATTTGTTCATTCGCCGCCTTCAGTTGAATCGCTTTTAATCATATTTGGGTTCATCCCTATTCAATCTTTTAGTTGAGTTCACGTTGCTTTGTCGCGGGATCGATTCAATTGATCGTTCGTAATCCCAACTATCATCACTGTTCTTTGATCTGAGTAAAGCATCTTGCTTCCGTTCCCCTTGGGTAAAGCTCTGATGTAAGAGAAATTTCGAGAGCTATCACAGGTGGGCTTTGCTGTGTTCTCTGGCCGCTTCGGCAAGATGGCAGCAGCTGCAGTCTTTAAATGACTTATGAGCAAGAGGTCATCATCAAGTGTGCGATCAAGGGCACCCTTGGCGGTCTTGATAGGAAGATGACAGCAGAGGAGCTTGATGAGTTGCTCAACGGATCCCAAGATTGGAGGAACCGATTAGTGATTGAGGAGATCACGGAAGTGGCCACCATCCATGCGGGACGTCGTCGTCCTGAAATCGAATAGGGCTACATCACTTTTTCGTTTCAAAGGTGAATGGCATCGCAGGCGTCCTTTGTTCGATTTCGTGTGTGGTTCGGATCCACCGTGGTTTTGGTGGATTTGAACTACCCCATTCCGCCCTCATCAGAACGTTGTTCTAGAAAGCAAAATACGGCTCAACTCAAGTGTGAGATAGAGGCATTGCTCAGAGAAATCAGGTCACCGAAAGGATGTTCCAGTCAATGCCAGGACCCAGATTTGAACTGGGGACACGGCGATTTTCAGTCGCCTGCTCTACCAACTGAGCTATCCCGGCACGTCGCTTTCACGACTTGTGAATCTTAAATCACGGTGTGCGCCCAAGACAGATCAATCCCCTGACGTCAACGCCCCTTCCTTTCAATGTCTCAAGGGCTTCTCTGGCGGTCGCCCCAGTAGTCAGGATGTCATCGACCACCCAGGTCGGCGATCCTTTACAGATCCAGTCTTTGTGGTCTGGATGCATCACAAAGGCAGACTTCATGTTCAGAAGCCGCTGTTGGCGACTGAGGTGGTGCTGCCCAACGGTTGAGCGAGATCGTCTAAGGAGATTTTGGGTACGACGTCCAAGGCTGCGGCAGATCAAGATCGGAAGCGGATTGGCTCGTTTCTCAGTCTTCCAGCTTGGGATTGGAACCAAGACAGCTTTGGTGGGTAAGTTCAGTCCTAAAGGGCGGGTCATTGCCCTCAACACGCTCAAATCCTTTCTGAGTCGTTGGCGAAGGATCTCTCGGCGAAGTTGTCCTCGATACCAACCGGCAGCGTGAAATTGAACGGGTTTGATGCCTCGGAGTCCAAACTTGAGGAGCCCCAATTTTTTGCTGCAATCTTTGCAGGGTTGAGGCTCTTGTTGACGGGTTGTGATCTCACTCCTGCAAATCGGGCAAGTGGGTACGACCAACAGGTCCTGGAAGCAATCACGGAGTGGGACCAGCAAGGCTTCAAGGCATCTTTATTCAGGATTCCCCTTTTTTCTCGGAGGTGGGCATGGCTCTCAGCATGGCCACCATCGTGCGGTGAGCATCCTCACTGTCAGTGAGTGTGTGGTCAAAAGGAATCCTCAGAGATTTGCCGTCCACTTCGAGGCTCATGGCATCGGTGCTGACCGCCGTCATGGTTGCGATGTTGGCGTTACTGACTCCGCCGTAATGGAGGGCGTACCGAAGTACAGCGTCGCCATGGTCTTCATTCATGTGACGACAGATGCGGTCGCTCACAGCAGGGGTAAGAGGATCGGCGGTCATGGTTGAGAGGGAGAGATTGAGGGTTGATGAGTGACTCAGCTGAAGCGTTGCCAGAGCAGAATGGCGAGCCGAAACCCGCTGAATCCCACATATCCGGCGAGAACGATGAACAGGCCAAGGGCAAGGCCGTCACGAAGTCGGTTGGGCACGGGTTTGGTGCTGCTCTTTTAATTCTCCCTTAGATGATCCTTCTTGTCTGGGGCGATCAAAGCGGCCAGAGCAAGACGCGCCACACCCGCGGCTGGAGGCGTATTACAACTGCGGATTGGAACACCAAGATGTCGCTCACGCAGCCGGCGCCATTGTGGATTGCGTGCTCCACCGCCAAGGGTCACGATCCTCCTCGGAGGATCAGCCCCCAGGGTTGTAAGGCATTGCCATCCTGCCGCTTCGATTCGCGTTAACCCCTCCAAAAGGCCATGTAGATAAAGGGCGTCGCTGACTGGGCGTGGCGTTAGCACTGGTTCAAGCTCAGGGTCGTCGACAGGGAAGCGCTCACCGCGCTTTGGAAGAGGCAGCAGCTGTAAGCCGCTGCACTGATCAGGATCGATCTGACGGCTCAGTTCGGCGATGTCAATGTCAGGGAAAATCTGTTTCAGAACCGCAGCGCCAGCGTTGGATGCTCCTCCACATAACCAACGTCCTCCAACACGATGCGTGGAGGTTCCTGCACCGGCAGCAATGGGCTGCTGCGTGAAACGTTTGAGCACCAAGGTGCTCCCCAGAACTGTGATGCCTTCATCATCTCCAGCGTCAGCGGTGAGAACTGCCGCGTTTGAGTCGGTGGTCCCTGCGACTACAAGTAGATCTTCAGGTAGATCCAGATCCTTGGATCGTTGAGGCGAGAGTGTTCCCAGCACTGAGCCACTGGCTCGAATCTCTGGTAGTGCACTCCACCACGGCTGGCTGACAAAGCTTTCTGGCCAGGTTCCAGTGCGTAAGTCCCAACCGAGGCGAATGTTGTTGCCCTCTTCCCCGCAGCTCCAATCTTCAAGAAGCCACCCGCTGATCCAGTCGGCTTGATGGCGAAGGAGGAGAGGCTCGCTGTGTTGTTTGAGAAGGTGAAGCGCGCGACCAAGGCTCCCACTTGCGCTTGAAGCCGGTCCACCCTGAGGTAGGAATTCTCTGAGTTGTTCAATGCGGTCTGGACATGCGAATGAATAGGGCAAAGCTTCAGCAAGAGGATGGCCCTGGGGATTGCATGCCAACAGCGTTCCTGAGGTGCCATCCACAGCGATTGCCCGGAGTCGCTTGCGATAGCTGCTCTTAAGGCGTCCGATCAATGAGCAGCAACGGTCTCGCCAGTCGAATGGGTTGGATAATCCCTTCAGGTAGGGAGCGCTTTCGGTCTGAAGCAATTCGCTACAGCCGTCGATAATAGAAACGCGAACACCGCTGGTGCCTAGATCGATGCCAAGCACCAGCGGGTCTTTCATCATGGGTTTAGAGCTCAGAAGTCATTAAGCCCCAGGCTGAATGCGGTTCGCTTCCGTTTGTTTCAGCTCTGCAGCTTTCTCGCTGACCTCCTCCCAGGGCAAATTCAGGTCCGGGCGGCCGAAGTGCCCATAGGCAGCCGTATCGCGATAGAAGCGCCCACCGTTGATCGAGGGCATTTCTCTCAGCTTGAACTGCTCAATGATGGCGCCTGGGCGCAGGTCAAAATGTTTTTGTACCAAGTCGGTGAGCTCGGCATTCGAAACGTTGCTGGAGCCAAAGGACTCCACAAGAATCGAAACCGGTTTGGCGACTCCAATTGCGTAGCTCAGCTGTACTTCCGCACGATTGGTCAGGCCAGAGGCCACGAGAGCTTTCGCGACGTACCTTGCGGCATAGGCTGCTGAGCGATCCACCTTGGTGGGATCTTTGCCTGAGAATGCACCACCTCCGTGACGGGCATAGCCGCCGTAGGTGTCAACAATGATTTTCCGACCAGTGAGTCCTGCATCCCCCTGAGGACCTCCAACTACGAATTTGCCCGTTGGATTGACAAGATATCGACATGTGGCGCGATCTGGCTTGAGAAGGAGATCTGCTGTGGCTGGCACCACAACGTGAGTCCAGAGGTCTTCACTGATTCGATTGCGAACCTCCTGCTCATCGCTCATACCAGCGACCTCGGCCGTGTGTTGCGTTGAGATCAGAATGGTGTCGATTGCGACGGGCTGGTCGTTCTCATAAACAACACTCACCTGAGTCTTGCCGTCAGGGAGCAGGTACTCGAGTGTTCCGTCATGGCGTACTTCTGCGAGTCGCCTAGCAAGCCTGTGGGCAAGGCTGATCGGCAGAGGCATCAGCTCAGGAGTTTCATTGCAGGCATAGCCAAACATGATTCCCTGATCACCTGCGCCCACCTTGTCGAGTGGATCGCCTTCGTGATCGTCGGCTTCATCGACACCCTGAGCAATGTCAGGTGATTGTTGATCAAGGGCAACGAGTACGGCACAGCTGGTGGCGTCAAATCCACCGGCTCTGGCTCCGCTGTAGCCAATGTCCCGAATCACATCTCTCACAAGATGGATGAAATCCACCTGGGCCTTTGAGGTGACCTCTCCTGTGATCATGCAAAGTCCGGTATTCACTACCGTTTCGCAGGCAACCCTGCTCGTGCTGTCTTGGGCTAACAGGGCATCCAGGACGGCATCGCTGACTTGATCGCAGATCTTGTCGGGATGTCCTTCAGTTACGGATTCGGAAGTGAAAACGTATCGACTCATAGGAACTTATTGCGTATTGAGATTTTACGGGTTGCTTAGTTTTCTCCTTCGACCCTTAGCTCTTGCCAGTGCTGAATCAAATAGTGGTGAGATGTCAGTTCCGGTGTTCGTTGCCATCCTGCGACGTACCCAAGGGCATAGGCAATGCCCGCACGGCGAGCCATCAGTAAATCTGAGTCGGCATCCCCGATGAGTGCGCATCTGGATGGACTCAGATTTAGGGCTTTGCACAGTCCAAGCACGGCACCGGGATCTGGTTTGCATGGATTGTCGTCAGCGCTCCAAATGCCTGAGATGAATTCGCTTAAGCCGTGGTTTTTAAGAAACTGCTCGATTCCATTGTGGGTGTCATTGCTGATCACAGCGCAGACCACACCTGAACTGTGAAGCTCCTTTAGGAGCTCCCTCGAATACGGCAGAGGCATTCTTGCGCTTGGGACTACATCCGATGAAACTTGTTTGTGCGTGGCGTCAACGGCATTGAAAATATCTTCTGCAAGCACGAGTGACTCAGGCCAGCTCAGATCAAACAAGCAGAAAATTGTCGCTGTACTCAAAAGATTGTGCTGACGAGAAGCGACCGCAAGCGTTCCATCGGGAATCAATCCGGAGTCGCGTCGTCCCATCGCACGCTTAAGAAGAGACTCGAGTTGAGTTTGGATAGCTGCCGATGCCCCACGGGTTGCAAACACGCGCATAGTCTCTGCAACCCGTGCATCAGCTATCTCAATGAGATGGGGCTCGCTATGAGACAAGGTGCCGTCCTTGTCGAAGAGCACCCCATCGATTGAGCCAAGTGAATGATCTCTAAGGGATAAATGAGCCATGGGCTCATGCAGCTCAGACCATCATCGAGCCCAAGGGCTCTTCACCTTCTTCAGCTTGCTCAAGAAGCATCTGCTTGTAACGAGCAGCCATTTCCTCTGCTTTGTCAAACACTTTTTGAGGATCGGTCAACATGTCGCCAGGTTCTGGCTCAAGAGCCTTTGTGGAAAGGGAGATCCGGCCACGCTCAGCATCAAGGTCGATGATCATGACCTTCATTTGGTCATTCACATTGAGTACGGAATGCGGTGTTTCGATGTGCTCGTGACTGATTTCTGAGATGTGCAGCAAACCACTCACACCACCAATGTCGATAAAAGCTCCGTAGGGCTTGATGCCACGAACAGTTCCAATGACAACTTCACCAACTTCGAGACGATTCATCTTGCGCTCGACCAGGGCGCGACGATGACTGAGAACGAGCCGATTGCGCTCCTCGTCTACCTCCAGGAATTTCAGAGGCAAAAAGTCGGCAACTAATTCTTCTTTTGGTTTGCGAGTACTGATATGCGATCCGGGAATAAAACCACGAAGGCCTTCAACGCGGACGAGTGCACCACCTCGGTTGGTTGCGAACTCCTCTGAATAAATCGTGGCATCTTCTTTTTGAAGCTGGCGGACTCTTTCCCAGGCTCGCTGGTACTCAATACGACGCACTGACAGAGACAGTTGGCCATCTTCATTTTCTTCACTCATGATGAAGAATTCCCGGATTTCGCCAGGCTGTAAGACGTCACTAAGACCTTCAACCCGGTTGATCGAGACTTCCTGGAGTGGCATGAAAGCGGCCGTTTTGGCGCCGATATCGATCATCGCTCCCTTTGTCTCCAAGGCAAACACTGTGCCGTTCACGATGTCGCCTGGCTTGAAGTTGTAGTCGTATTTGCTCAGCAGGGATGCGAAGTCGTCAATTGTGAAGCCGGCCCCATCCAAGTCATTAAGGTTGGCTCGACTGCTGGGGTCATCCGCAGTGGGAATGTCTTCTGGAATGCTGAGATCTTCATCCGTTCCGAAATCGGCCTGGTTCGCTGTGGCTTCGACGGCTGTGCTCTCGTCGACGGCGGTGGTGGTCTCCACAGCAAGATCCTGAGCCGGATCGGTTGGGGTAACTGTCATGAATGGGTGGCGGTCTGCCCGAAGACAGTGCGATAGAAGTTGATCCAATGCCCGCCGACAAAGAATCAGTATTTTTTAATTTTACAGAACAGCCTTGCTTTTCAGACGAGGGCAGCGAGTTGATTTTTGTCTGAGTTCATCCCCTGGAGAGTGGAGACGAAATCGCTGACACTTTGAAATTGTCGATACACGGAAGCAAAGCGGACATAAGCCACCTCGTTGAGCTCCTTGAGGTGCCCAAGCACCAACTCCCCGATTTCTGAACTTTCGATTTCACGACTGTTGCGTTGCTGAAGATTTAGTTCCAGCTCATCAACGATTCCTTCGAGTTTGCTGGGAGTTAATTCTGTTTTTTCAGAAGCTCGACTCAGCCCGTGAATCAGTTTGCTTCGATTGAAAATTTCACGATGACCATTGCGTTTGATCACTGTGACAGGAACCATCTCAACCCGCTCATAGGTGGTGAATCGAAATTCACAGTTCAAACATTCACGACGTCGACGCACGCTCCTTCCGCCCTCGGCTGCTCTCGATTCGAGAACCCGGCTATCTGTGTTTTGGCAGGAGGGGCACTGCACGCCCTAATCAATCCATTTTGAATTATTCATATCATATAGAACATGTGGAACGTTGAAAAGTGTTTGTGAACTGAAATTCTGATTTTAGCAATAAAAAAACCCCGCAATTAGGCGGGGTTTGATCTGCTGGAAGGATTACTTACCGATCTTCGGAGGATCGCGAAATGCGATTGCGAAGAACAAGGTGGCAATCGCCAGGCCAAGGATGAGGATGTAAGCGAAGCTTTCCATCGAGAGTCTCCGAGAGAGCGATCAACTAAGGGGTGTGGATCCCGTGGGAGGAACATATCCCTCGGGTAGGCGACGAGTGGATTTGTCGCCAAGTTTTTGGAAGAGGCCGAATTCAACCTGTTCGCCAAGATCTGGGTCGATGCCTGCGAACACATCTCGGTAGAGGGTGCGAGCACCGTGCCAGATATGACCGAAGAAAAAGAGAAGAGCGAAGGTTGCGTGGCCAAAGGTGAACCAGCCGCGGGGCGAACTGCGGAAGACACCGTCTGAGTTGTAGGTCTCTCGATCGAACTCGAAACCTTCACCCAATTGGGCCTTGCGTGCTAAGCGCTTCACTTCGGCGGGATCTGTGAAGACTTTCCCATCGAGAGCTCCACCGTAAACAGTTGCTGTAACTCCTCTCTGTTCGAAAGAGTACTTTGCTTCGGCGCGGCGGAATGGGATATCTGCACGGACGATGCCGTCATTGTCTTCGAGAATGACGGGGAAATTCTCGAAGAAATTGGGAAGACGGCGAACTTGTAGTTCGCGACCTTCTTTGTCAGTAAAGACAGGGTGACCAATCCATCCTGTCGCCAGACCATCACCATTGACCATTGGGCCAACACGGAACAAACCGCCTTTGGCTGGACTGTTTCCTACATAGTCGTAGAAAGCTAATTTTTCCGGGATCGCGGCATACGCTTCATCAACAGAGGCTCCCTCATCAAGGGCCGTTTGAACGCGGCGATTGATTTCGGTTTTGAAATAGCTCTGATCCCACTGATATCGAGTGGGCCCAAACAATTCAACAGGGGTTGCAGCTGCTCCGTACCACATGGTTCCGGCGACGATGAATGCAGCAAAGAAAACTGCTGCAATTGCGCTGGCCAAAACGGTTTCGATGTTCCCCATCCGCAGTGCCTTGTAAAGGCGCTCCGGCGGTCGCGTTGTGATGTGAAAAATACCGGCAATGATGCCCACAATGCCTGCTGCAATGTGGTGAGCAACAATTCCCCCGGGATTAAAAGGATTAAAGCCTTCCGGACCCCAAGACGGTTGAACTGCCTCGAGATGACCTGTGAGCGCGTACGGATCTGAAATCCACATGCCAGGTCCGAAGACACCCGTCAAGTGAAAGGCTCCAAATCCGAAACAGCCCAACCCTGCAAGGAGAAGGTGGATGCCGAATATTTTGGGCAGATCGAGAGCTGGTTCGCCCGTGCGTGGGTCTTGCCAGATTTCAAGATCCCAATAGGTCCAGTGCCAAATCGCAGCAAGCATCAATAAGCCGCTGAAAACGATATGAGCAGCAGCAACACCTTCGAAGCTCCAGAAACCTGGATCAACGCCGGTTTCTCCTGTGATGCTCCAGCCTCCCCAGCTACCTGTGACCCCAAGTCGCGACATAAACGGCATGACAAACATGCCTTGGCGCCACATTGGGTTCAGGACTGGATCAGAAGGATCGAAAATAGCTAGTTCATAGAGGGCCATCGAGCCGGCCCAGCCGGCAACGAGGGCAGTGTGCATGAGGTGCACGGCCAAGAGTCGGCCTGGGTCGTTAATAACGACGGTGTGCACCCGATACCAGGGCAATCCCATGGGTCAGGTTCAGGTGGAACGGAGCTGCTAATGCAGTCAGACTTTTTGATCGTAAGGCGTTCGCTCAGTTGATTGGGGAGTGTTGTCGCGAGCTGCAATGTCTTGTTTTCAGGCCCCAGGACTCGTTTTCTTCACTGTCATGTCAGCGCTTGTGTCACCTGGCGGCCGCCTTTAGGTCTGGCCGAGGGGGTTACAAAACGCAACCTTTGGGCGCAAAGTAGACGCTTCTCGTTGGGGTACTCGATGCCTGTAGTTCGTTTTCTGCGTGAAGGCAGGGATGTGGAGTGCTACCCCGGTGAAAATCTTCGCGACGTTGCTTTGCGGGAAGACATACAGCTATATGGCCTGAAGGGACAACTCGGCAATTGTGGTGGATGCGGCCAGTGCATCACTTGCTTCGTTGATGTAGTGGGATCAGATGTCGATTCACCATTGACGGGTAGAACCGTTGTTGAGGACAGCAAGCTTCGGCGTCGGCCTGAGTCCTGGCGATTGGCTTGCCAAGCGCTGGTTGAGCAATCTGTAATTGTGCTGACACGCCCGCAGGTTCGCCTCGCTGATCTCGATCAAAAGAAGGCTGCGGCTTTGTCTGAAGTCCTTCCCGCTGGTCCAACGGCATGGCCTGTCGTTGAAAACGTTGACGACAATGATGAAGGGTCGGAACAGGAGTCTTAAAACGATTCTCTTGCTACGCCAGATGACGAGGGGAGAGATGAAGTCCACCCCAGCTCCCGAACGATGATACTTTCACTTTTGAACCAATAATCTTCAATGGAAACCAACGATCTCGGCTTCGTTGCCAGCCTCATGTTCGTTCTGGTTCCGACGGTGTTTCTGATCGTCTTGTTCATCCAGACCAACAGCAGGGAGGGGTCCTCCTGATCATCTGCTGGTCCGGTCCCATATGGGTCTGATTCAGTTTTGCTCTGGCTCGCGGACCAGCAAAACTGGAGCAGGTGCGTGGACTCGGATGTAGTCGCTAATCGAGCCTCCCAAGAGCTTGTCAAGATCTACAAGCCCTCTGGCCACAAGTGGGCGTCTGTCCTGTGAAGCGATTACAACGAGGTCGGCTCCAATCTCTTCGGCGGCTTGGCAGACCCCTCTGCCGATATCGGGGGTGGTCATATGCATTGGCTTGAGGTCAACACCAAGGCTTCGAGCTCGCTGAACAGCGGCAGCCAATAGACCATCAGCTTTGTTGTCACCTCCTCGTGAGGCAGAAAGGTCTTGCCTGGCAATGTGAACGCCTGTGAGTTGTCCGCCAGGGATGTCTCGCACCATTTCGCAGGCAATACGCAGTGCGTCATCCCCGACTCCAGTTCCGTCAATGGTCACGATCAGTCTGTTGACATGACGTACGTAGAGGTCGTCTCGTACTAACAGCATGGGGCGTGTCGACAGCTGAAACACGTATTGGCTAGTGCTGTTGGCCAGTATCGACTGAAGTCGACCAAGGCCCCTTGAACCCATCACGATTAGATCAGCATTGATTTCATCCGCCACCTTGAGAACGGTTTGTTTGGCGTCCCCCTGGCGAATGATCGAATTCACCTCGCTTGGGTCAAGCCCCAATTGATTCACTGCCTTAGCGAGCAGGGTTCCCGCTGTATTCCAATGATCTTCTGCGTTGAATTTGCCTTGTTCCGAGACGACATGGAGCAAGTTGATACGGGCAGCCCTGAATCCTGGGAGGTCACGCAGCATGCGCACCATTTCTTCGACATGACCTTTGCCGGAATCAGCAATCAGAAGATTCTTGAACACGATGAAGAGTCAGGTCTAAGTCAGCCTATGGCTGATGCCCCAGACCGTGCTGATGGTGATTGAGAGCGTTACGCGCCTTCCTTGGCGATTGCAAAAGCGAGTGCTTCCTCAGCACACCGACTATGGAGGTGTGATGTGGCATGGCGCCTATGTCGGCTGGTTAGAGGAAGCTCGCGTTGAAGCACTCGCTGCTGTTGGTCTGCCCTATCGGCTCATGGAGCGCGAAGGGCTGGAGATGCCAGTTGTGCGCATGGAAATGTCCTACAGGCGAGCGCTGTTCCATGGTGAGCAGATTGTCCTTGAAAGCCATGCACTTGCGCGTCAGGGTGCCCGCTGGCCATGGCAAACCAGACTGCTGCGAGCAGACGGTGACTGCGCGTTTGAGGCCCTTGTGGAGTTGGTGTTGGTCCGCTTAGGGCCTGCTGATCGGCGCCAGGTGATGCGCCACCCGCCCCAGTCCGTTGCGACCGCACTTGAATTGCTGACATGCGGGCCGATCCAGGCTTGAATGCTAGTACAGATGCATTACCTGTGATCTTTTGGATGAGCGTGGCTGGTGGTGGTTGTGGGTCTCATGCCCTGGGCTTGGTGTAGCCAGGATCAGGGCTCTTAGCGCTGTGGCTAAGGCCCATCGCATGACCTTGGCCGATCTTTGGTCCTGGCCCTTGTTGCGTCTGAAGCTGGAGTTGGGCTGGCCTGATTCCCTGATGAGACAAGTCGAGTCGTATCGGCTACGCAAAGGGGCGGCCCCCACTTTCGCTGTTCCAGAGAATGCTCTTCTCCCTATGGATGAGGACTGGCCAAATTCTTTAATCACCTTGGAAAGACCGCCGCTTGCTTTGCATTGGTCTGGTAGGAGGGTCTGCTGGCCTCTCCTTTCGTCTCGGCAAGCCGTAGCTGTGGTCGGGACACGTCGTCCATCGGATCATGGCCGTCGCATGGCATATGCAATAGGTCAGTGTCTTGCGCATGCTGGGTGGCCAGTGGTGAGTGGTCTTGCAGAAGGAATTGACGCAGCCGCTCACAAGGGGTGCTTGGAGGCTGGTGGGATTCCCATTGGGGTCTTGGGTACACCTTTAGATCGCATTTATCCACCAGAACATGAGACTTTGCAGGTGCAAGTTGGGTCTTCTGGCCTTCTATTCACCGAATGGCCTTGTGGTGCTCGGGTGCAGAGATCCAGCTTTGTTTTGCGAAACCGCCTTTTGGTGAGTGTGTCATGTGCCTTAGTGGTGGTTGAGTGCCCGGTTGCAAGTGGTGCATTGCTTTCTGCTCAAATCGCCAAGTCTCAGGAGTGTCCTGTTTGGGTGGTTCCAGGCGATGCATTGCGTTGGTCCTGTCAAGGCAGCAATGGTTTGTTGTCGCAAGGCTCGACACCGCTTTTAAAACCAGAACTATTGAGTGATGCTCTTGGACCAGGCCCGTTTGCTGCTCAAAGGCCCGTGCAATCTGATGCAACCGCGTCGGCAGAAAAGTTGGACGTCCCACTGCTTCGTTTCATCAATGAGGGTTTCACTTTTGAGCAATTATCTGCGGCCATGAGTTGCAGTTCCACGCAGTTGGCTCATGAGTTGTTGCAACTCGAGCTCGATGGAATCATTGAGCCCAGGCCAGGCCTGCGATGGCATTCCGTTTAATGTTTCCAAATGGGCGTTATCCGCTGCAAGGGAACAGATCTACTGATTTGGCGTAGGGAGTTGATCCGTCAGGGTGGTCGAGCTGTGGATTTGGATTGGCTTCTTGCGATGGCCGCAGATTGCTCTTGGGGCGATCTTCAGAAACTCCGAATCTCTCCAGATATGGAGATTTCACTGAGTGCGTCCTTAGAGCGATTAACGGATCTTTGGATCCAGCATTGTGAGCAGCACATCCCCCTTCAGTACTTGGTTGGCATCTGTCCCTGGCGAGATTTTGAGCTGGAGGTTTCCTCTGCAGCTTTGATTCCCCGTCAAGAAACCGAGCTGATGATCGACATTGCTCTGCAATGTCTGTCAGAAAGCGAACGAGAAACTGAAGGGATCTGGGCCGATTTGGGAACGGGTTCTGGAGCTTTGGCCGTAGCTCTTGCTCGTGCCCTCCCTAATTGGAGAGGGCATGCAGTGGACTCCAGTGTTGTTGCTCTTTCTTTGGCTCAACGCAACCTCACGGCACTCGCTGATGATGGTTGTTGGCAACTTCATCTCGGAAATTGGTGGGAACCTCTCAAACCACTGTGGGGGCAGTTGCGTCTTGTTCTGTGCAACCCGCCCTACATTCCAACCGCTGTGTTGACTTCACTCGAGCCCGTCGTCAAAGACCATGAGCCACATCTGGCTTTATGTGGTGGTAGTGATGGTCTCGACTGTTGCCGGCAAATCATTCGAGATGCATCGAATGCGCTGGCTCCAGGTGGTTGGATCCTTTTGGAACACCATCATGACCAGAGTGAGTTGGTGCTTAAGCTGCTCAGCAATGCAGGTCTTGAACGACCAGAAGCCCGTAGTGATCTTCAAGGAATATCTCGCTTTGCACTAGCCCAGCGATCTTTCAACCCATTGGTGAAAACATCCTGTGGATGAAGTAAGGGTCATCAATCCTTCAAAGTTGTGGCATCGCGAGGCTATTTCTGATCATCTGCGTACCGGCGGTGCAGCACTTTTGCCCACAGATACTCTTCCTGCATTAGCAGCGGCTCCTGAACAGGCGTTTCGGATTTGGCGTTTGAAACAGCGACCACAAGACAAACCACTCATCTTGATGGGAGCAGATGTTGAAGGATTGCTGTGTCATGTTTCTCCCGTTGCTCGAGCCGATGCAATGGCACTTGCACAATTGCATTGGCCAGGAGCTCTTACCCTGGTAGTGCCTGCCTTTGGTCCATACGCAGAGGCCCTTAATCCTGGAGTTGCCACCCTTGGTTTGCGCATCCCAGCTTGTAAGCCCATGCTGGAGTTATTAACTTCCAGTGGACCGCTAGCCACCACCAGCGCCAATATCTCTGGTCAACCGGCCAGCCGTACGGCGATTGATGCGGCTTGTTCGTTTCCTGATTTGCCTCTGCTCGCACCGGTTCCTTGGCCTGAGCCTTCCGGCGAAGCCAGCTCTGTTATTGCTTGGAAAGGACCTCGATGCTGGCATTGGCTTCGTAGAGGCGCTGTGATACCTGCAGATGTGATGAGCCTTGATTAATGCTGTGGCTAATTGCTTCGCTGATATTGCTCCAAGCAATCTTTCATTGGCTGTTTGAACCAATTATTCAATTACTCACTCCTCTGTTTGGACTGAATTTTTTGCCTTGGATTCTCGCTTTGATTGGACTTTGGCTATTTACAGGTCGATCGAGTCAGTGAGTGAACCGATGGTCTTGTTTGAAGCCGGCTAACGGATTTGAACCGATGACCTTCGCTTTACAAAAGCGCTGCTCTACCACTGAGCTAAGCCGGCAAGACTGGGAGTTTAACGCTGTGCCTGTCTGTGGATTCGTCCCTGTTCTTAAGCCACCACATCGAGAGCTCAAGTCTCGACCGGCAACCACTTTTTTCGAGAGTATTGCTGATGTGACTTTCAACTGTGCGGATGCTCACCACAAGCCTGGATGCAATCTCTCGATTGCTGAGTCCTTCAAGCAGTAGTAGGACAACGGTGGTCTCTGCCGGGGTGAAACCTTGGTCAGCCATGACGTCTGGAGTTGCTTCAAGAACCATTCCCCTTAGTCAGGTTTTGGATTGCTCGATGAGATGGTTCGGCGAAAAGGCAAGTTGGCAACTAGAGCCGTTACTCGATCCTCAGTTTCAAGGCTCACATCACCCTCCTCTAAGTCGATATCAACGTATTTGGCTACAACTTCAAAGATTTCACGACGCATTTGATCGAGAAGCTCAGGGCTCAAGTCACTGCGGTCATGAGCCAAGACGAGTTGAAGCCTGTCTCTGGCGGTGGCTGCGCTTGCTGGTTGACGCCCAAGCAGTTTGTCGACGAGTTCACGGAGAGTCATCAGCTCAGAAGATCTTCGTTTGCATCAAGCGGCGCACCGTGGCACGGAGCCCCGAACGCTCTTTGGAGGGATCCAGTAACGGGACGTCTTCGCCTTGAAGACGTTTAGCAATATTGCCGTAAGCCTTTGCGGCTGGTGATTTTGTCCCATTGAGGGTGAGGGGTTCGCCCCGATTGGTGCTGACGATCACCTGCTCATCTTCGAGTACTAAACCCAGCAAAGGGAGAGCGAGGATGTCTGTGACGTCGTCTACAGCCAACATTTCTTGATTGGCCATCATTTTGGGCCTCACGCGATTGAGAACCAGTTGTACTGGGCTCACTCCATGGGTATTGAGCAATCCGATAACGCGATCCGCATCACGCACTGCCGAAACCTCAGGCGTTGTGATCACGATGGCCTCTCGTGCAGCCGCTACGGCGTTTTTAAAGCCGTCTTCAATTCCCGCCGGACAATCAATTAAGACGTAATCAAAGCGTTTTTCAAGCATGGAGGCAATGGACTGCATGTCTTCCGGTTTGAGCCACTCGAGCATTCGTGGATTACCAGCAGGAAGCAAAGCCAGATTTGGCACCTGCTTGTGTTTCACAAGGGCCTGATCCATCCTGCAGGTCTCAGCTAAAACTTCCTGCGCCGTGTAAACAATTCGATTTTCAAGCCCCAGCAACAGGTCAAGATTGCGCAAACCGAAATCGGCATCCAAAACAACGGTGCTGGAGCCGTGTTGAGCAAGAGCAATCCCTAAGTTTGCCGTCAAGGTGGTTTTGCCCACACCCCCTTTGCCGGAGCAAATCAAAATCGTTCGCGAATTTGAGGTCACGATGTCGCGGTTGATGGCTTCAGGTTAAGGCCTATGCCTCTAAACGAATGAATCGGATGAAAGCTCCTGCACCGGCAAGTCACTGCGGGGATCTGCGGGTTCAATTGAAATCACACCATCCACAATCCGCGCTTCCTCTGCAAGTCCTGGCTGGGGCTTCTCTTCTGGCCCCCTAGCCACCAGGTCTGCGATACGCAGCTGAAGAGGACGGAGCTGAAGTGCTGCGATTCGTGCACTGAGATCGCCGTAGTGACCAGCGTGAGCAATGCCCCGAAGGCGTCCCCAGACGAGGACATTTCCTCCTGCACTGATCTGAGCACCTGGATTGACATCTCCGATCAGTAAGACGTGGCGTCGTGCTTTGAGATGGTCTCCAGATCGAAGAGTTGTTCTGTGAATTAAGAGTTCCGGGGCAGGCCGTTCATCGAGGTTTTTGGACTTCTGAACGGCAAGCTGGGGAGTTGTCAGTTGAGTAGGGATGCCTAGACAGTTTCCACTGACCACGGTGAGTGGATTGCAGCTTTTGATTGATAACAATCGGCATCCGTGATCCTCAAGCTGTTTTTGAAAAGCTTTGAGTACTCGGCAATTCAGTAGCCAATCTCCACCATCTAGTTCGAGGTCTTTTCCTTCGAGACCATTGAGTTGGTCCTCAAGGGTGTCCTTCCAATGGACGTGCCGATTGGTGGGCAAGAGCAGGCGGTGGCAAGAAGCTTGAAAGATCTCTGGTGTCAAGGCCACCACCGTCATTAAGAGTGGAGGCTGACGCTAAACGTCTGAACGGTGTTGGCCAACCTTTCGTTTCAGTTCCTGATCGATCTGCTTTGGGTAAATAAGCCAGCTGGTGCTTTTTGGTTTGCTCAGACTTTTAACGAGTGCTGAAGTTTGTTCCAGAGCTTGAAGCTGCTGGCCGTCCCACAGCCTCAGTCCTCCGCGATAGGGGTGGTATCCCCGCAGTTGTTGATGACGTAGTCCGCAGCACAAACTCGGATCGAACCCTTCGGCTTCGGCTAAAACTCTTGCCTGGGCCAAGCATTCAAGCTGCTTCTCCTTTGAAAGACCTGCCACATCCAGTGCTTTCAGCAGTCTTCGGTGGAGAAATCGATCGCAGAGATCGGCTAACGGCCGAGGGGCTTCCTCTCTCCATCGCAAAAGGTGATACCCGAGTCGCAAATCGTCGTTTGCCAAATAGGCCGTCAGATTGAGCTCATGGGCGGACCAAAGCCAGCAGCTCATGGTCGAATCTGCCCAAACATGTTTAGATCCGAGCTCTCTGGCTAGGTGGATGAGTTGTTCCAGCAGCCAGTTGCAGACCACATTTAGGCGGTGGTTGTAAACACTGCGGTACATCAAGTTACGAACCACGAGGTAGTGCTCAACAGCCATCAGACCTTTCGGATGGATGGCTAGTTCACCATCTGGAGCAAGGGTCAGTGCGGTAAGGATTCTTTCCAGATCCAGTTGCCCATAGCGCGTTCCAGTGCTGTAGCTATCTCTCAACAAGTAATCCAGACGGTCGCAGTCGAGTTGGCTGCTCACTAAATCTTTGATCACCCTCCGCTGTGTTGTCCCGTGCTGCAGCAGAGCGGCTACTGCTTCAGAACTTCCAGATTGAAATTGTTCCAGCGGCTCATAAATTTCGGGATGCTCTCGAACGATTCGTGCGGACCACACCTCATGGTGGGTGCCGAACATTTCTTCTCCCGTATGGCTAAGTGGGCCATGACCCAAGTCGTGGAGCAAGGCAGCCGCATAGAGCACTCCCCGATGGAGTTCCAAAGACTCGTCAATGGCGAGTAAACGCTGAAAAGCTTGTCGGGCGATATGAAAGACGCCGAGAGAGTGGGTGAATCGGCTGGATTCAGCGCCGTGGAAGGTTAAATAAGCCGGCCCAAGCTGACGGATGCGACGAAGCCTTTGGAAGGGCGCTGCTTCAACGAGTTTGAGTACTAGCGCTTCCGCTGGGTCATCAGTGTTCAGAGCGATGCCGCCGTGCAGAGGGTCGTGGTAAGTGCGACTACTCATGCCGTTGATGATGCCTCTTGCTCAATTTCTGTCTCGGCTGATGAGGGAGTGTCTGAGTTTTGACGGTCGATAATTGCCTCTAGGACCCGCG